>JAABUT010000682.1_pt1 | contig 49108 bp, 35 predicted proteins | sample 5559281 | NCBI WGS metagenome assembly JAABUT01 (sample SAMN10711880, study PRJNA513359) | rock metagenome | isolation source: Antarctica rocks | place: Antarctica: Victoria Land, Ricker Hills nord | collected 2016-01-04
CGACCTGGCCGACGAATCCGCCGAGCTGGACTCCATCGTCGCCGCACTGCCCGACGAGGACTGGGCCAGGGACACGCCGGCAGCCGGTTGGACCATCGCCCACCAGATCGCTCACCTGGCCTGGACCGATGAGATGGTGCTGCTGTCGACCGCCGGCGATGCGGCCTTCGCTGCGGTGCGGGCCCAGGCCCGTAAGCGGCCGACGGAGTTCGTGGACATCGCCGCGGCGCAGGGTGCGTCGACGCCGCCGGCCGGGCTGCTCGGCCGTTGGCGGGATGGCCGGCGCGCCGTCGAGACGGCTCTGCGGCAGGTACCGAAGGGCGGCCGGCTGCCCTGGTTCGGGCCGCCGATGAGCGCGTTGTCGATGGCCACTGCTCGCCTGATGGAGACCTGGGCGCACGGCCAGGACGTGCGGGACACGCTGGGCCTTGCGCCGGCCGATACCGACCGGCTGCGGAACGTCGCCCACCTCGCCTATCGGACCCGGGACTTCAGCTTCCAACTCCGCGGGAAGGAGCCACCGGCGGCGGACATCTTCCTGGACCTGACTGCGCCGCTCGAACACGGAAGCTGGCAGTGGGGGGATCCGCAATCGGGGCAACGGGTCAGCGGGCCGGCACTGGACTTCTGTCTGCTGGCCACCCAGCGGCGTCATCGCAGTGACACCCGGGTCTCGGCGATCGGGCAGGATGCCGAGGAATGGCTGTCCGTCATCCAGGCATTCGCCGGGCCGCCGGGTCCCGGTCGCGAACCCGGCAGCGTCTCCAATCGTGGGGTTCAGCGGCCGACCGGATGACTGCGCCGGTGCCGGCCAGTGGTCGCCGCCAGGTCACTGCGATTCCGGCGATTGGCATGCGCCGATGCCCAGCAGTGTGCCGGCGACGCGGGTGAGCCGCGTTTGACGATCCCGCGCACCGCGTCGATACCCCTGCCGTGAGGGATGGCGCCGCCGATGACGCTCCCCACCGCCGGGAAGCGTCAGCACAGCCCAGCGTCTGCACAACCCACCGTCTGCACAGCCCGGCGTCAGCCGAGCCGCGGTGCAGCCCCAGCCCGGCCCAGCCCAGCCCAGCCCAGCCCAGCCAGCCCAGCCCAGCCCAGCCCAGCATCAGCGCAGCATCAGCGCAGCCGTCTGACCCGCAGCACCACGTCTCGAATGTGATGCGCCCCGGCGCCGCCTCGAGCCTCGCGGGCCCGGATCTCGTCGATCTCAATCTGCCAGCCGTCGCCGAGCAGGGCCGAGACGTCCGACGGGGCAACGTAATCAGCCGGATCGAACCCGCGGGCCCTGGCATGCTCCACATCCACGTCGGCGTGGTGTACCACCAGCAGGGTTCCTCCGGGGGCGACGGCGGCCAGCAGCGAACGCTCGGCGTCGTTGCCAGGCGTGCGCCGCAGCGCGGGGTACTGAGCGGACACCAGGTCGAACGCACCGGCGCCGAGCCGAGCGTTCAGCAGTTCGGCGTGCACCCAGGTCACCCGGACATCCGCCTCCCGCGCGTAGACCGCCGCCCGATCCAGTGCCACCCGGGACACGTCCAGCGCAGTCACCGTCCAACCCTGCCGCGCCAGCCACACCGCGTCCGCGCCTTCGCCACACCCGACATCGAGCGCCCGGCCCGGCATCAGCCCAGCCACCTCGCTGACCAGCGCGGCGTTGGGCAGCCCGCTCCACACCTGCTCGGTACTGGCGTACCGCCGATCCCACTCGTCGGCCCCGTCGCCGACGACGAGTTCGGCGTGGCCGTGCTGGTCGGCGACGGGATCGATCACCGGCCCAGGCTCCCACACGCCCCGGCCGGCAGGGCAGCGGAGTTGCCGGTCCGGCAAACTGCGGGAGGAAGGCTGCGCCGGCTCGGGCATGCCGGCGCGATCCGCCCGGCAACTTCGCTGGGAACCCCGCGCCGATGCCGGCCAGTGCCGCAGGGAACCGCTATGTCGAGTGCGCCGCGCTGGCCGGTTCGGCCCGGTTGCCCGCATTACCATCGAAAGGGTGTCCACCTCCCCGCGCTCACGCACCCGGCGCCGCCGGGCCGATGAGACATCGGCCGGTGGACTGGTGGTTCGCACCGAATCCGGGATCAGGTCCGGAGCGCTGATCGGCCGGCTGGATCGCCGCGGGCGGTTGCGCTGGTCGCTGCCCAAGGGCCACGTGGAGAACGGCGAGACCAGGGAGCAGGCCGCCATCCGCGAGGTGGAGGAGGAGACCGGGATCTCCGGGCGGATCACCGCCAGGTTGGGCAGCGTGGACTACACCTTCACCGTGGACGGGCGTCGAATCCACAAGCGGGTGCACCACTATCTGATGGTGGCCACCGGCGGGGAGTTGTCGGACCAGGATATGGAGGTGACCGAGGTCGCCTGGGTCCCGCTGGACGAGCTGGACGGCCGGCTCGCCTACGCCGGCGAGCGCCGGCTGGCCAGGCTGGCGACCGAGCTGCTGGCGGACACAGCGTGACCCAGGGCCGGACGGCACCACCGCTCCGACCGAGGGTCCTTCGCCGGATCTGCGCGGTAGTGATGGCACTGGCGGCGGTACTGCTGACCGGCGGATTGCTGACCGGCGGACTGCCGCCGGCGACGGCCGGCATGGCACTCGACTTGCAAAGCCGGCAGCCGGCAGCCGGCCCCCAGGGTTTGTTCGCCAACACCTTGACCTTCACCGTCAGCTCGGTCACGCCCGCTGTGGTGACGTCGACCGGTGGCAACAGTGTCGCGATCCGGGGCACAGTGACCAACGCCGGGGCCACGCCCGTCACCGACCTGATCTACCGGATGCAGCGCGGCGACCGGCTGACGAACGCGGCAGCGGTGTCGAAGGAGATCGACGACCCCGGGCAGCCGGAGGCCGTGATCGCCGGCGATTGGGCGAGCTTCGGCGCCCGGATCGAGCCGCACCGGTCGATACCGTTCGGGGTGGCAGCGCCGATCATCGGCGCCACGTCCGGCAGCCTGCGGATCGACCAGCCAGGCGTCTACCCGCTGATGGTGAACGTCAACGGCGTCATCGACGTCCAGGGCGGCCCCACCGAGGTCCGTCTGGGGGAGTTGCATCTGCTGGTGACGGTCACCTCGCTGCCCGCCGCGGTCGCCGGACCGGGGACCCGGGGGCCGAGCACCGCGGGCCCGAAGCCGGCTACCGCGGCAATCAGGACGTCGGTACCGGTGGGCCTGATGTGGCCCATCGTCTCGCGGCCACACCGCGGGGTCGGCGGAGTCTTCCTCGACGAGTCGCTGGCCGGCGAGATCGCGGCGGGTGGCGCGTTGACCGAGCGGCTGGACGCGCTGGCGGCCTCCGGGATGCCGTCGCAGAACGTCACGCTCACCGTGGATCCGATGCTGCTGGACGAGCTGCAGGCGATGACGGCCGGCTATCGGGTGCAGGCACCGGGCACCGTCCAGGCGCCGCTGAGCCGGGCCCCGGCCACTACCGCCAATGGCACCGCCGCCGCCAGTGGCACCGCCAGTGGCACCGCCATCGGCACCGCCATCGGCACCGCCGCCAGCATCGGAACTGCCATCGGCACCGCCGCCACCATCGGGACCGCCACAGCCAGAGCCACCGCCATCAGCGGCAGTTCGCCGCCATCGGGTCCAGCGCTCGGCACCGGGACAGCTGGGCAGACAGCGCTGACAGCCGCGGCCGGCGGGACGAGCCGTGGATCGGCCGGTGAATCGGACACGGTCGCCGGCACCGGCGCGGCAGCCGCGTCCGCCTTCCTGCAACGCCTCCGCCAGCTCGCCGCCCAGACAACGGTGCTGGTGCTGCCGTACTCGAACCCGGACGCGGTGGCGCTCACCCGCGCCGGATCCGGAAGCACCCTCAAGTCGCTGGCGGCGACCGGCCGGAGCATCGCTGCTCGGATCCTGCGCCGCCCCGACCTGGCCACCACCGTCGCGCTGCCTCCGGACGCGCTGGCCGATCCGGCGACCTTGGACAGCTACCGGGCGGCCGGATACACCTCGGTCGTACTGTCCGGATCCGGCGTTACCGGCGCTACCGGGACCGGGCTGGGCCGAGTGCGGGCCGGCAAAGCCGGCTCGCTCCCCGCGGTGCTTGACGATTCCACCCTTCGGCCGATGCTCGACGACCTGCTGGTACCGACGAAGGGAAGTACGGGCGGGCAGTCCCTGAACTCTGCGGTGGCGATCATCGGTCAACACGCCTTCGACGGCGATCGTCGCCCGTTCTTGCGGGTTCCGGACCGCACCGTCGACACCGCCGGACTGGACGACTTGGGCGCCGCCATCCGAGCACTGGCCGCGGACGGTGCCGTCGGACCGGCGTCACCGGCGCGGCTGGCTGCCACCGCTCCGAGCGCGATCACCGCAGCGGCGGTGTTCCCCGCCGCCTCGGACGCCGAGCTGCTGGCGCCTGACTACCTGCGGCAACTGTCGACGGTCCAGGCCGACCTGGCCAGCCTGACCGGCGCCACCAGCGCCGCGGCCACCACCCCCCCGGGAGCGGAGCCGCAGGCCACCCCGAACACTGTCGGCACCACCTTGCTCCGCTCGCTCGGCGCCGCACTGCTGCCGCTCGGCTCGGCGTCGCTGCGCGCGGATCGCAGCCCGGCCGCCGCGGTGCTGTCGACGCTTTCCGGGACGATGGCCGCAATCCGCGGCAGAGTGACGATCCTTCCTACCCAGGGGTCTTACACGTTGGCCTCCAGCGACTCGCCGCTGGTGCTCACTGTGCAGAACAGGCTGCCGTACCCGGTGCGCGTCAAGATCGCCATCGGCGGCGGGCAGCAGGCCGGACTGATCGCCGACCTTCCGGAATCGGTGCTGCTGGGGGCGGACAGCACCCAACAACTGAACATCCCGACGAACGTGTCACGGGCCGGCTCGTTCGTCATCTATGCGCAACTGATGGGGCTGGACGGACGCGCCTGGAACTCGGTGGTGCCGCTGCGGATCCGGTCCAGCGCCTACGGTGCGCTGACGATCATCCTGATCTCCGTCGCGGGCGGGGTGCTGCTGCTGATGGTGGCTCTGCGGATCGGCCAGCGGCTACGTGCCAGGAGAGCCGGGCCGGCCGCAGCGGAGCAGGACGGCGGGGCGCCGCAAGAACCCACTGGGCCGGCCGCCGGATCGATCACCGCCAGCGTGAACGAGCCGTCCGGCGATGGGCCGGACACCGAAGTGGGTAACACCCCCGCCAACCAGAGTCCCGATGACCGCGGTCGCCGCGACCACGGACCGGACGGCCACCTGCCAGACAGCCACGAGCCGGGCAGCCACCTGCCGGGCAGCCACCTGCCAGACAGCCACCTGCCAGGCAGCCATGTGCCGGGCAGCCAGCCGATGGCCGGTGGGTCCCGGAGGACAGAGGGGGGGACCCGATGAGCCCGGTGGCATCCGGTCCCTGGGAGCGGCGGCCACATCGGCCGACGCCACCGGACGGCGCAAGCCCGTCACCGGACGTGGACCGGCGCGGCGAGCCTGACGAGCCGACCAGGGAATTGCCGCTGCGGCCGCAGTACGCCACGCCGGCGCAGGTTCCGTTCTTCCCCGGCCAGGAGGACGCCACCACCCTGATCCAGCGGATCACCGACGAGGCGGTTCCCACCGGCAGCACGGGGCCCTCCGCGAGGGAGCGGACCGGCCGGTCTCCGGCTCCGGGCGGGAATCATGACCCCACGCACCGGAACCTGCTCCCGGCGAACGGTCCGCGGCAGGACGTGCCCCGGGCAGCCGCACCGCCGCAGTCCCGGCCCACCCCGGGCGCCCCCGGCGGCGCCCATCCGCTGCCGGACGCCGGCACCGTCGCGGCAGCGACCCCGTTCGGCACCGTCGCGGCAGCGACCCCGTTCGGCACCGTCGCGGCAGCGACCCCGTTCGGCACCGTCGAGCCGGTGACGCTGGTGGCGGACGAACCGCTCCGGACAGCGCGCACCGGTGGCGTGGTGCGAGCCGGCTCCATGATGGCGGCCGCCACCTTGGCCTCCCGGATCACCGGGTTCCTGGCCAAGGTGCTGCTGATCGCCGCACTGGGCGCCTCCATCGCCAACGATTCCTACAACCTGGCCAACACGCTGCCGAACATCGTCTTCGAGTTGGTGATCGGCGGGGTGCTCACCTCGGTGGCGATCCCGTTGTTGTCCAGGGCCCGCTCGGATCCCGACGGCGGCGCCGGCTACACCCAACGGCTGATGACGATGGCCGTGGTCGGCCTGCTTGCCGTCACTGTCCTTGCGGTGCTGGCGGCGCCGCTGTTCACCCGGCTGTACATCTCCGGCGGCGCCAACGCCGATGCCGAGCAGGCCACCGCGCTGGCCCGGCTGCTGCTGCCGCAGATCTTCTTCTACGGGATGGCGGCGCTGTTCGGCGCCATCCTCAACACCAAGGAGCGATTCGCCGCCCCGGCCCTGGCACCACTGGTGAACAACCTGGTGGTGATCGTGGTCGCCGTCGTCGTCGGGGCAACTGCCGGAGGCACCAGGGGCCGGAACGGGTTGCTGACGCTGAGCCCGACGCAGCTCTGGCTGCTCGGTGTCGGCACCACCGCGGGCATCGTGGTGCAGGCGCTGGTGATGCTTCCGGCGCTCCGGCGGTCCGGATTTCGCTTCCGCTGGCGCTGGGGCGGCGACCGCAGACTGCTGGAGGCCGGCGGGCTGATGCTCTGGTCGATCGGCTACGCGCTGATCTCGGCCATCGGGTACGTCGTGTCCACCCGGGTGTTCACCGGTAACCAGGGTGGCGCACTGACGGCCTACAGTTTCGCGTCCCTGCTGTTCCAGCTGCCGTACGGGATCCTCGGCGTCTCCGTCCTGACAGCGATCATGCCGCGGATGAGCCGGCACGCGGCCGCCGGCGACATCGGGGCGGTCAAGGACGACGCCTCGCTGGCCAACCGGCTGTCCACTGTGGCGCTGATGCCGGTAGCGGTGGCCATGCTGACGCTGTCGATGCAGCTCGGAACGGTCAGCAGCAATTACGGGAAGATGACGGCCGAGTCGTCCCGGATGATCAGCGGAACACTGGCCGGTCTAGCCCTCGGCCTGGTCCCGCTGGCGATCACCCTGGTGCAGATGCGGGTGTTCTACGCGATGAAGGACGCGCGGACACCGACGCTGATCAACGCCATCATGGTGGCGGTCCGGATCCCGCTGATCCTGATCGCCGGCGGACTCCGGCCGGATCTGATTGCGCCCGGCATCGCCGTGGCGACAGCCGTCTCGTACCTGATCGGTGCGCTGGTCGGCGAAACCTGGCTGCGATTCCGCTACGGCCCGATGGGCAGCGGACGGCAGCTGCTGACGATCGTCAAGGTCGGCGTCGCCGCCGGCCTGGCCGGGTCGGCCGCCTGGTACGTCGCCCGCCTCCTGGACGATCAGGGCATCGGCGTCCGCGCCGCCCTGGTCCAGTTGCTCGCCGGCGCAGTGACCGGGTTGCTGGTGCTGGTTCCGGCGATGCTGCTGCTCCGGGTGCCGGAGGTAGACCCGCTGCGCCGCCGGTTCGCCTCGCTGCTCGGCTTCGCCGCCGCGCCGCCGGTCGCCGGCCGCAAGGCGGTTGCCGCCGCCGGACACGAACCGGACGATGCAGCAGTGGCACCATCGACACAGCGCGCACCCGCCGCTGCGATGGCGTTCGACAGGCAGGAGTTCTCCACGGTGGCTTCCGACACCCCCGACGATCTGTTCGGCGAGGACGAGGCAACGGTCACCAGCTCGCCGGCCGAGCAGCCGGCCGTTCGGCAGCCGTCGGCCGCTGAGCAGCCGCCGGCCGTTCGGCAGCCGCCGGCCGATGACACCACCGTCACCGTGCAGCCGGCCGGTGACACCACCGTCACCGTTCAGCCCCCCCGTGACAGCAGGACCGACCGGGCCGACCGGCGCACGGCGCTGGCACCGGGCGTCACCATCGGCGGCCGGTATCGGCTGGTCAACCAGGTCGCCGTCGACGGCGCGGGCAACAGGTTCTGGCGGGCCAAGGACACCGTGCTGCCGCGAGACATGGCCGTCACCCTGCTGCCCGACTCGTCGGGCACGTCGGCGACCGTCGCCCGCACCCTGCGGGCCGGCCGGCTGCACCACATCGGCCTGCCGCAGACCCTGGACCTGGGTACCGAGCACGGCCACACGTTCGTCGTCGGCCAATGGGTGGACGGCGCGACGCTGACCGATCTGCTTGCCGGCGGCCCGCTGGAGCCCGGGGTGGCCACCTCGATCGCCGGCAAGATCAGCGAGGCAGTCGCCGAGGCGCATCGCAACGGGTTGGCGCTGGGGTCCATCAGTCCGTCGCTGGTCAGGGTCAACGTCGACGGTCAGGTGCGGTTCTCGCACGTCGTCGCGCATGCCGCCGCCAACCCGGATGCGGACATCAGGGCCGTCGGCGCTCTGCTCTACCTGATGCTGACCGGTACCTGGCCGGCCAGTGAGAAGGTGCCCGCGGTGCCCGGTGCCGCCCTGAGATCGGCGCCGCAGCGCGACGGCAGAGAAGTGCCGGCGAACGAAATCGTCGAGCAGGTGCCCGCGGCGTTGGCCGCACTGGCGGCCAGAGCGCTGCACCCTGAGGACCCCAACGGCATCCACGCGGTCGGCGCCCTGGCCACCCTGCTCCGCGAGCCTGACGTCACGCCCGGCACCGTTGGTGGCAGTTTCGGGCCGCCGCCGCCACGGGAGACACCTCCGCCGACCATGTCCCCGGCGGACCGCAAGCTGCGCAAGGAACGTCGGATGAAGCTGGCTGTCGCCAGCGCGATCATCGCCGCCTTCGTGGCACTCATCCTCATCGTGGCCGGCACGCTGGCCAAGAACATGCTGGTCAGCGTCAGCGAGAACAACATCTCCGGATTCGACGCGATCACCCAGAGTCCCAGTTCGATCGTGCCCACCACGGCCCCGCCGCCGAAGACCACCCCGCCCAGCACATCCGGCAGCAGCAGCGCCAGTCAGAGCAGCAGGAGCTCGGCCCCGACGTCGACAACGGCCGCCTCCTCCGCTCCGGCCGGGCAGCCGGTGAAGATCACCGGCGCTGAGGTGTTCGACCCGGAGGGGCAAGGCAACAAGGACTATGCCGACCTGGTCGATCGGCTCTACGACGGCGATCCGGAATCCGAGTGGCTCACCTTCCACTACAGGCAACAGTTCAAGGCGAAAGCGCTCGGCGGTTACAAGGTCGGCGTCGGCGTCGTGCTGCAGTTCGATCACCCGGTGACGCCGCAATCGGTGACGATCACCGTCCCCGAGCCCGGCCTGCCGGGCTCGAACCCGGCGGCCGGCGCAATGACCGTGGAGATCCGCACGTCGGCCACCGCACTACCCACCGACCTGGCCCAGACCCAGCTCATCGGGTCCGGCCAGGTCGCCGGCGGCCCGGCCGTCATCAACGTTCAGGGCGCGCCGCAATCGCGGTACCTGCTGGTGTTCCTCACGCAGATCCCAGGGTCCGGCAACGATTACCAGGCGAAGATCGGTGAGATCACGGTGACCGGCGGCTGACCGCTCAGGAAACGAGTGCCGACACCTTGGTGGCGAGGCGGCCGCCCAGATGGACTCCGTCCACCATGCCGGCGGCATCGCGGGAAAAATAGCCCTTCATGCCCTTTGCCGGGCCGTCCGTGATGATGTACCGGTCGCCGTCCTCTGACAACATCCCGAGCGGCAATTCGGGCTGCGGCTCGTCGGGATCCTGACCCGCCTCGCGCAGGGTCTGCGCCATCTCTGGCTTGACGCGCATGTTCGCTGCCAGCTGGCCGTCCTTGGCCGAGATCTCGCAGAGGACCACGATGGTTTCGTAGGTGCCGACGTATCGGGCGAGGGCCTCATCGCTCAGCCGCACCGGCACCGGCTCCTTCTCGGTAACACCCAGGTACTGCTCGAGCGCCCAGCTCAGCAGCTGATCGTTCAACCTGGGGCCGTTCGGCCCGCAGTTCGTCATGGAGATGAGCGCGAAGTCATGCTCCGGCGCCATCACGAATTCCGAGTGCTGGCCGACCGTCGTGCCGCCGTGCGTCACCAACCGCAATCCTGCGACATCCCGCAACAGCCAACTGATGCCGACATGGTCGCCGATGGCGCTGCCCGGCATCGACACGGTCGGCTGTTGCATCCGCTTGACCGACTCGGTGCTGAGGATCCTGGTGCCGTCAGGTGCAGTTCCGTCGCCGAGGTGGAACCTGGCCCAGCGGATCTGGTCGGCAGCGGTGGCTGACATGCCTCCCGCGGGGGCGTTCCCGCGCGGCACCGCCCATACCCGGGACGGAGTGATCGCGCCGTCGTCGGCCTGTGTGTGCCCGACCGCGAACCGCCGGGTCATGATCTCGGTCATGAAGAACAGCGTGTCGTTCATGCCCAGCGGGTCGAGCAGCAGATCCCGGATGGCCGCCTCGTAGGTGCTTGCGGTGACCCTTTCGATGATGCGCCCGGCCACCGACAGCGAGGCGTTGTTGTAGGACACCGTCGCGCCGAGCGGAGTCACCTGCCGAATGTCTTTCATCAACGCCACGTAGCGCTCGAGCGCGTCGTCGCCGTCGCCGGTGTTGTCGGACAGGTCGCCCTCCCACCCGGCGGTGTGGTTGAGCAGGTGCAGCACGGTCACGGCGCGGGCGACATCCTCATCCTGCAGCCGGAACTCGGGCAGGTAGCGCCGGACCGGAGCGTCGAGGTCGACGTCGCCGCGCTCCATCAGCAGCATGATCGCCGTCGCGGTGAAGGTCTTGGCGGTCGAACCGAACTGGAAAAGGGTGTCCTTGTCCACCGGCAACGGGTTCTTGGTACTGGTCACCCCGTGGTAGGCGTACTGCTCCACCCCGTCGATGACCACGCCGACCGAGACGCCCGGCACCTCCAGTTCGCTCGCCAGTGAGCTGACCCGCTCGGCAAGCGCCTGCTCCTGGACCGGAGTGGTCACATCGTCTCCTCGACGTCGGTCGTGGCGCCGTTGCGGCGCTGCTTCCATGGTGGGTCCGCACCCTCAGCTGGGATAGGTGCATGCAGACAAGCGGTCCGGTGGAGTTGGTTCCCCGGTACCAACCCCGGTCAGGTTTTCAGCGAGAGGACTCCTGCAGCGAGATGACTCTGAGTTGGAGCATGGCGGCGAACCGGGCATCCGGATCAGTGAGGTCGATGCCGCCCACTTCTGCCAGCCGGCGCAGCCGGTAGCGGAACGTGTTGGGATGCACGTACACCGACGCCGCCGCCGCCGCGACGTCGCCGAAGGCATCCAGCCAGGCGCGCAGCGTGTGAACGAGGTTCGTCCGGTGCTGCTGGTCGTAGGCGGCCAGTCGGGCGATCGGACCGGTCGGCTCGTCACCCCGCGAGATGACCAGGTCGCGGAGTTCCAGGACGAGCGACTCGACCTGAATGTCGGCCAGTCGGGCTACCCGTTGGGCGCGTTGTCCGGTCCGCAGCACCCGTAAGGCGCGGTCCGCACTCGAGCGCGCCTGGGCCAGGTGCGCGGCGTCGAAGACGACCGGGCCCACCCCGACCACCGCACTGACCCGTTCCCCAATGCGGTCGATGAACTCCTTGGCGATCCGCACCGCTCGTTCCTCGCCGTCGACCTGGTCCCGCTGGATGGGCAGCAGCCCGTAGGCGACGTCGCCGACCAGTGCCGCGGCACAACGTGGATGAACCGCGCTGAGGTGCATCGCCAGTGCGTCCGCCAGCCGCTGCCGCTCGGCGGCCAGGTTCGCCTCGCCGTCGATGGACGGCTCGGCCTGCGCACGCTCGAGGATCCCCAGCGCCAGCACCACGACCGGCTGGCCGGACAGCCCGAGCCGGTCCAGCGCCTCGCGTGCGCCTGCCTCACCTTCCAGCGCCGTTCTCACCAGGTCCGCGCGCAACCTCCGCTGGACGTCGGCACCGGCTCGGAGGCGGAGCATGTGCAGCGCCACCAGTTTGGCCGCGTCACGCATGGCCTGCGAGCGCTCTTCGCTCAGCGGCTCGTGCACGGCGACCCAGATGGAACCGAGCACCTCGTCGCCGGCCCGAACGGCGACCGCGACCCGCGGCAGCGTGAACCCTTCCGAGTAGGCCCGCAACGGTTCGATGTACAGCGGCTCGGCATTGCGATACAGATCGCGGAACACCCCGCGCTCGGTCAGCAGACGGGAGAAGCGTTCGGGGACCTGTCGGCCCAGGATGGTCTCCACCCGCGAGGGGTCTGCTTCGTCCTGGCGACCGGAGAAGGCCAGCACCCGTGAGCTGCGGTCCTCGATCGTCACCGGCGCATCCAGAAGCGCGGCGACCGCGTTGGCCAGCGCGAACAGGTCGCCGGAGGGTATGCCGCCGAGGGTCTCGGGTTCGTCCACACCGACATCACCCTCGGCCAGCAGCGACCGGAGCATCGCGGCGAGCTGCGCCCAAGATGCGCCGCGGGTCAGCGCCAGCACGGCGACCCCGGAGCTTTCGGCGGCGGCAGCGACCACGCCGTCCACCGGTACCGGAGCGCGCAGGATCACAGCAACGGCCTGCTGCTTGCCGAGCTCGGTCAGGAGCCGGGCGATCTGATCAGGATCGTGCAGCCCGACACCGAGAACCAAGGCATGCCGCGGTAGGACGGGATCGTCGACCGGGTCGTGGATGACGATTCCGCCGATGTCTTCGGGCTGGTCCGATTCGCCGTGCACCAGGTCCAGCAAAGTGGCGCCGAGATCATCGACAACCCGGCCCAGACTGGCGCGTGGGCGCAAGTTCACCAGCAGCACCTCCAGAACACAGGAGTCAGGCCAGCCTAGTTCGCCGATCCGAACGAACTGGCCAGGTGGCCGTCCGTTCAGGCGGGTCACTCAGAGCGGCAGCCACTCGGTGCCGGTGGTGACCGCGTCGAGTTCCGCGGGCAGCGGCTCGACACCGATCCCGGGCCCGGGCGGCACGTCGAGATGACCGTCCCGTACGACGAACGGAGTGGTGATGTCGGTGCGGTAGTAGCGATCGGATCCAGATGTGTCGCCGGGCAGGGTGAAACCGGGCAGCCCGGCGAGCGCCAGGTTCGCGGCCCGACCGAGCCCCGTCTCCAGCATCCCGCCGCACCAAACCGGCACATCATGCGCGCGGCAGACGTCGTGGATGCGCCGGGCCTCCAGGTAACCACCCACCCGTCCGGGCTTGATGTTGACGATCGAGCAGGCTCCCAGACGGATCGCGTCGGCGGCGGCCCGAGCCGAGGTGATCGACTCGTCCAGGCACACCGGGGTGCGGATCCGGGTGGCCAGCTCGGCGTGGCCGAGCAGGTCTTCCTCGTCCAGCGGCTGCTCGATCAGCAACAGATCGAAAGGGTCCAGCCGGGCCAGGTGCCGGGCGTCGGCGCGGGTGTATGCGGTGTTCGCGTCGACTTGCAGCAGCAGCTCGTCGCCGAAGCGTTCGCGTACAGCGGCCACCGGCGCGACATCCCATCCCGGCTCGATCTTCAGCTTGATCCGGAGGTACCCGGCGTCCAGGTATCCCTCGATCGATTCGAGCAGTTCGGATATCGAATTCATGATGCCGACCGAGACGCCGCAGGGGACGCGGCTGCGCACCGAACCGAGTTCCCGCGACAGCGGGCGGCCCTGGGCGCGGAGCTCGGCGTCCAGCACGGCCATCTCCAGCGCTGCTTTGGCCATTCGATGGCCGTGGAACATCGAGAGCGCTGGGGCGACGGCGGTGGCGTCGAGGCGCTCGGCGGCGGCCAGCGCCGGGACCAAGAATCGGCGCAGCACATCCGCTGCCTCCTCGACGTATTCCGACGAGTACACCGGGTCGGACATGGCGACACACTCGCCCCAGCCTTCGGCGTCGCCGGTGACCGCCCGCACCAGCAGCGCATCCCGGCTGGTCTGGGTACCGAACGAGGTGCGGAACGGCGCCACCAGCGGCATGGTGATCCGTCGTAGCTCGACGCCGGTCAGCTTCATCGACTGTCCTTGGTAGCAGGGTCATGCCGGTCCAGGACGTACCACCCGGCCCGGTCGAATCCGGTGACCCTGGCGCCATCTGCGATCAGGGTGCCCAGAACGTCCCGCAGCGCCAACCGCCAATCCTTGCCGCAGCCCGGATCGCTGAGCCGAAGCTGTTCGATATCCGCCGGTATCCCGACGAGCAGCGTCCGGGCGTCCAGTGTGCCCAGTGCCGGACCGCCGAGCGCGCCCACCCTCAGCGCGATCGCGGCGCCGGATGCCCGCTCGGCATCGGCGTCCGCGGCTGCGGTGATCCCGACGCACGCCGCCGCCACCGACGGATCGTCCAGGGGCCAGCGCACCAGGAGCCGATCGGTGTCGTCGCCACCGTTGATCGCGTCGTGAACGCCGCCGTAGAAGTTGTTCAGGTACTCCTCGGGTTGGGCCGCCAGCTTGACCAGGTTGAAGAACGCGTTGCGGCGTACGAGCGGGTCGAACGTCCACGCCACCGTTGCCACTGCCCGCAACATCGACCAGGCGCGCTGGTGAACTTTGAGGGCGAACCCCACGCTTCGGCCGCGCGCCGCGCCCGAGACGCCGGCGATGTGGCTGTGCAATGCCTGGTCCACCGGCGCGCCGAAGAAGCCGACGCAGGCCCCCACCAACTCGTCGCCGGCGAAGGCGCCCGCGACGTAGTTGCCGGCCTTGCTGAGCGCGCGCAGCAGTTCGGTGGTCACCGGCGGGTTCTTCGGCTCCGGGCGCCAGATGTCGGCGTACAGCCGGTAGACCGCATCGAGTTCGCCGATCTCGCCGATCTCGCGGACCTGCACGCCGGCCGCCCGCGCGGCCGCATCCGCGGCTCCGACAGCCGCGTCGGCATCGAACCGGGAGCCGGCGAAGTCGCGATGCAGATCGGTCACCGACCTCATGCCCGCCGCTCCGCCCGGTCCAGCGCGTCGAGTCGGTCGACGTCGACCAGCCCGGCCGGCGCCATCTCAGCCGACCTTCGGTGTCGCCCGGGCACCGAAGTGCAGGTACGGCTCGCCACTGGGTAGAGCGTAGAAAGTCACCGGGGTCCAGGTCTGTGCGCCCGGCTCGCGCACCACGAACAGATCACCGGTCGAGTCGACCGGTGTCAGGTCGTAGTCCTGCACCGGATCGGGAAGTAGCTCGGCGAGCGGGCCGGTGAGCGTCACCCGCAACACCGCGGTATCGGCGCGTTCCAACACCTCCAACCGGGCACTGGCTCGCTGGTAGCTGCCCACATGCCGGTGCATGTCAACAGTCGGTGGCTGCGCGGCGGGTGCCAGCGGCGCCGGCATCGCAACGCCGGCCAGCTCGGTGAAGATCTCGCGGTACAGGTCCTCGTACAGGTCTCGGGTATCCCCGCCGTTGGTGAGCAACGCGACTGCCAGCCCCTGCTCAGGCAGCAGCCGCAGGAACGCGGACTGGCCGATGGTGTTGCCGTCGTGCCCGATCAGCCGGTGGCCGTCCCAACCGAAACGGATCCAGCCCAGACCCCATGAGTCACCGAGCGAATACTTGTCCGGCAGGTCGGCGTACTTGTCGGTCATCGTCGCAGCGGCCGACGCGCTGAGCACCCGGCCGCCGTCCTGGCCGAGCCCACCGGTCAGGTGCATGCGGGCGAACGCCACGACGTCCGCGGCGGTCGAGCTGATCATGCCGGCCGGCCCGAGCGACCGGGGCAACCCCCAGACCGGCGCCCTGGACGGCTCGGCGGTCCCTTCCGCGACGTGGCCGATGGCCGAGCGGTACAGCAGCACGTCCTCGGGCAACGTCATGGTGTGCTGCAGGCCAAGGGGCACGAAGATCCGCTCGCGCATTGCCTGGTCCCACGTCCCGCCGGTGAGTTTCTCGATGACTCGACCGATCAGCGAGAAGCCGGAGTTGCAGTACGACCAGGTGGCGCCCAATGGATGGTTCTGGGCCACCTCGTCCAGCTGCCCGACGTACTTCTCCAGGCAGTCGTCTCCACGCCCGGTGTCGGTGAAGACGTCCCCGTCGATGCCGCTGGTGTGGGTGAGCAGGTGCCGCATCGTCACCTGCTTGGTGACGTCCGGGTCGGCCAGCCGCAGCTCCGGCAGCACCTCGATGATCGGAACGTCCAGGTCCAGTGATCCCTCGTCGACCAGCTGCATCACCACCGTCGCCGTCCAGACCTTGCTGATCGACCCGATCTGGAACACTGAGTCGGGGGTTGTCTGGGCGCCGGTGTCCTTGTTGAGCACGCCGTACGCCGCCTCGACCAGCTCGTCCGCGCCGCCGGGGTGCACTCGCAGGATTCCGAACGAGGCGCCCGGAACCCGATGCCGGGCGGCCAGCACGTCGAGCCGTCGCTGCCAGTGCGCTGCGTCGATCCGGGGTCGGTGCGCACCGTCCTGCCGGCCCGCATACTGCTCGACCCAGTCGACGATTCGCCGGTTGAAGTCCAGCCGGTGGGAGGGGGCGCCTTCCAGGATGAACAGATGCGAGGCTCCCGGGTAGAGCACCAGCCGGGTCGGAACGCCCAGCTGCCGCAACGCCGTGTGCCACTGCTCGGCCTGACCGACCGGGCACCGCAGGTCGTCGGCGCCGTGCAGGATCAGCGTCGGTGTCCGCACCTGGTCGACCTGGGCCAGCGGCGACATCGACTGGTAGCGCGCCCGTTCGGCCCAGGGCTGCCCGCCCAGCTCGTACTGGGCGAGGAAGTGCCCCAGATCGGACGTGCCGGCCATGCTGGCCACATCGCTGACCACGCCGGCGGCCACAGCAGCCGCGAACCGGTTGTCCCGACTGGTCAGGTAGCAGGTCATGAAACCGCCGTAGCTGTATCCGGCCACCGCCAGTCGCTCGGGATCAGCGGTGCCGTCAGCGACCAGCTGGTCCAGCGGTTCCTGGAAGTCCTTGGCGTCGGCAAGCCCCCATTCGCCGAGCGTGCCGTTGTAGAAGCTCTCGCCGTAGCCGTCACTGCCGCGGGGGTTGAGCAGCAGCACCGACCAGCCGCGGGCGGCAAGTTCCTGGTGATAGAGGTGGACGTCGTCGGCCGCACCGTTCCACGCGTTGTGCGGGCCGCCGTGAATATCGAGCAGCAGCGGCTGCGGCGAGGCTGCGTCCGGGTCGCGGATCAACCAGCCGTGCACGACGGTGCCGTCGGAGACGGTGAACTCACGCTGGACCCGTGGGTACAACGCGAACTCCGCGCAGTCAACACCATGATCGGAAAGGACGGTCTGGGCGCCCGACTCGAGATCGACCGTGAGGATCTCGCCGAACGATGTCGGAGTGCTCATCACCACCGCGGCGGTCGTCCCATGCACCGACAGACCGGAGACGTTGCGGCCGTCTCCGCCGAGTACCAGACGCGGTTCGCCGCCGTCGACGCCGACCGCATACAGGTGGGAGCACCCTCGATCCCGGACACAGAACAACACGGTGCGACCGCCGTCGATCAGCACCGGCAGCGCGCCCGGGTAGCCCGGACCGCCCGGCATCAGGTTTCGGTCGAGGGAGGCCGCCAGGTCGATGACGGCGTCGCTGTCGACCGCGGCCCGCAACAGGGCGGCGTGGCCGACCGGTGCGCCGCGGTGACCGACCACCAGGAGTTCGGCTCCGTCGGCGGTCCAGAGCACCGGACCGGCCACCCCCTCGGCCAGCGCCGCCAGCACCGGGGTCGCCTTCCGGTCGCCGACCTCCAGGACGTACACCGGCGCCCGGAAGGTGAGGTCGGCCCGCGCATCGGTTGCCGCCGCGAAGGCCAGCCTGGCGCCGTCCGGCGACCACGCCGGGTCGCCGGCATGCCAGTCGCCATCGGTCAGCCGGCGGCACTGCATCGTGTCCAGGTCCAGGACGTGCAGATGGGTACGCAGCGTGCGCAGCAGGCCGGTTCCATCGGCCTGATAGTCCAGCCGGTCGGCGACGATCGGGGCGCTGGACCGCCGGCCGCGGGCAGCGTCGTCCTCGCCCGGTACGGCGGCCAGGTCGACCGGTGCGCTGAAGGCGATCCTCGTCCCGTCGGGGCTCCACACCGGGGTGCCGGCGCCGAGCGGCAAGGTGGTCAGCTGCTCTGGCTCGCCGCCGCCGATCGGCAATCGCCACAGCTGCCCTTGGCCGTCCTGGGCGCGGACGAATGCCAGCTGTGTCCCGTCCGGAGACCACCTCGGCGACGAATCGGCGCCGCCGCGGGTGAGTTGCCGGGCGGCGCCGTCGGCGACCGGCACCTGCCACAGGTTGCGGACGGATCGATCGGAGTCCAGATCGCTGGTCCGAAGCACGTAGACGATGCGCGTGCCGTCCGGTGACAGCGCAGGCTGTTCGGGCAGCGCAAGATCGGCGAGATCATCGATGCGGATGCGTCTGGTCACGACTGGCTCCTAGTCATCGAGCTGGTGATGGGGTGCGGGGGGCCTGCAGTCCGGGCAGTCCGGGCAGTGCGGGCAGTTCGGGCGACCCGGGTACATGGTGTGGGGCGGCCGCGAAATGGCAGGCCGCGCGGTGCTGGTGTTCGACCGACGGTTCGGCCGCGCGGCAGATGTCCCGGTCGGCGTGCACGAGCGGGCCGACCGGGCAGCGGGGATGGAAGCTGCAACCGGCGGGCGGGTTGTGCGGGTCAGCGGGTTCGGCGTCCGCAACCGCCAGCAGGGCTGGATCTTGCTCGGCGGGGATGACGGGCAGGCGCCCAGGGTCCGGCACCGCGGCCAGCAGGTCGCGGGTGTACGGATGCTGCGGATCCGCCAACACCTGCGCGGTCGGGCCGTACTCGACGATCCGGCCCAGGTACATGACCGCGATGCTGCTGGCGACATAGCGAACGACTGCCAGGTTGTGCGAGATGAACAGCATCGACATGCCCAGCTGACGCTGCAGTTCGCACACCAGATTGAGCACGGTGCCCTGGATCGAGACGTCCAGGGCGGAGGTGATCTCGTCGGCGATGATCACCTCCGGGCGCCCGGCGAGCGCCCTGGCCACCGCAACGCGCTGACGCTGCCCGCCGGAGAGCTGGGCGGGATATTCCAGGGCCCGCTCGGGTTCCAGCCCGACCAGCTCGAGCAGCCGGCCGACCTCGCGCCGACGGCCGACCTTGCGGGTGCCACTCCCATCACGACGGGGGATCGTCTCGGCAATGGTGTCTCCCGTCGTCATCCGCGGGTCGAGGGAGGAGTACGGGTCCTGGAAGACCATCTGCACCGGACGCGGCGCACCGGCGCGGCGCGACAACGGATCGCCGTCCAGCAGGATCCGTCCACCGGTCAGCGGGGTGAGTCCGACCGCGGCCTTGGCCAGGGTGGACTTTCCCGACCCGGATTCGCCGACCAAGCCGACCACTTGGCCATCGGGCACGGTGAGGCTGACCCGGTCCACCGCCGTCATGCCCCGCCGCCGGTTTCCGTAGCGAACCGTGACGTCCTGGAAGCGGAGTTCGCTCACGACCCGCGCTCCGCGTCGACAGCGGCGCTCGGCAGTTTCTCCAGCCGGACGACGACAGCGGCGTCGTCCGCGTGCCAGCAGGCGACTCGGCGCCCGAACCCGTCGGAGACCAGCGCCGGGTCCTCGCGCCGGCAGCGGTCGTCGGCCAGCGGGCAGCGGGAGGCGTAGGCGCAGCCCACCGGCAGGTGCGCGGGGTCGACCGACCGGCCAGGAATCACCGCGAGTGGGAGCGTGAGATCGGTGTGCATGTCCGGAACGGCCGCGACCAGCGCCCTGGTGTAGGGGTGGCGGGCAGCCGTCGTCAGCTCGACGGACGGCAGGTCCTCGACGATCCGTCCCGCGTACATGACCAGCACCCGGTCGCACACCTGACGGACGACGGCCACGTCGTGGCTGATCAGCACGATCGCCACCCCGTCGGCGGCGCGGATCGACCCCAGCAGATCCAGCACCTGCCGCTGCACCGTGACGTCCAGGGCGGTGGTCGGCTCGTCGGCGACGATCAGCGCCGGGTTGCCCATCACACCCATACCGATCATCGCCCGCTGCCGCATGCCGCCGGAGAACTCGTGCGGGTACTGCCGTGCGCGCCGCTCCGCGGCCGGCACCCGGACCGCGCGCAGCCGATCGACGGCTCGGGCCAGTGCCTGGCTCCTGGTCATGCCTTGGTGCTGTTGGGCGACTTCCGCGAGTTGCCGACCGATGCGCCGGGTCGGGTTGAACGAGGTCATCGGATCCTGGAACACCATCGCGAACGAGGTGCCCAGCAGATGGCGGTGCGCCCGCGCCGTTCCGGTCAGCAGATTCTTGCCCAGGAAGTTCAGCCGCGCCGCATCCACCTGGCCGGGTTCCTCGACCAGCCGGGCGATCGCCAGTGCCGTCAACGACTTGCCGGATCCGGACTCGCCGACGACTCCGACGGCCTGGCCCCGACGGACGCTGAAGCTGACCCCCCGCACCGGACGCACCGGCCCGTTGGCTCCGGGGAAGGTCACCGAGAGATCCCGCACGTCGAGCACGGCGTCGGTGTCCGCAGGTTCGGCCTGCACGTCGGCGACACTGGCGACCGGGCGCGCGGCAATCCGCCCCAGCGGAATCCGGCCGATCGCCGAGGTCAGCCCGACGCCCTTGGCCACCGCTTCACCGAACAGGTTGAAGGCCAGCCCGGCGACGACTACCGCGACTCCCGGAGCAAGCGCCGCCTCCGGGTGCACGTAGATGCCGTTCAGACCGTCACCGAGCAGCCGCCCCCAGTCGTAGCTGGGCGCCTGGACACCGAGCCCGAGGAAGGACAAGCCGGCGAACGCCAATAACGCGCCGCCGGCCCCGATGGTCGCGTTCACGATGAGCGGTTCGGCGATGTTCGGCAGCACGTGCCGGACCAGCAATCGGAACCGGCCTACTCCGGCGATGCGAGCCGCCGCCACATAGTCGCGCTCAGCGATCCCGGCGACCAACGTCTGCGAGAGCCGGGCGAACGCCGGGGCACCGGCGAACCCGATGGCCAGCACCGCCCCGGTCGCGCCGATGCCGAAGATGACGGCGAAGAACAGCGCGAGCAGCAGGCCGGGGAAGGCCACCGCGATGTTCACCGCCGCACCCACCAGCCTCGCGGCGCGGCGCCGGACCAGTACCGGCAGCGTGCCCAGCAGCAGGCCCAACACCACCGCGATCAGGGTGGCGAGCAGCGCCAGCTCGATCGACAGTCGGGAACCGACCAGCACCCGGAAGAACAGGTCGCGACCCAGATTGTCGGTGCCGACCCAGTGAGCGGACGAGGCGCCCTGAAGGATTTCGTTGGTGTCGACGGCGTCCGCGCGGTCGGTCCACAACACCGGCGCGATGACAGCGAGGCCGAGCACGGCCGTGAGCAGCAGACCGGCACTGGCCCCGACCGGGGTGCGCAGGACAGCCAGCCACCGGGCCGCCACCGCGCCGCGCCGCGGATCCGGCAGCGGCATCGGGGTGCCGAACGTCGCCGTCGCCATCGGTCAGCTCTCGCGGATCGTGGAGCGCGGGTCCAGCAGCGCCAGCGCGATGTCGACAGCCAGGTTCACTGCCAGCACCCCGACGCCGTAGACCAGGACGATCGCCTGCACTACCGGGTAGTCCTTCACCAGGATCGACTGCACGATCGTGCTGCCCAATCCCGGCCAGGCGAACACGTTCTCCACCAGCACCGTTCCGGCGACCAGCGCGCTGAGCAGCAGACCGCCGAGGGTGATCGAGCTGGTCAGCGCGTTGGGCAGCGCGTGCCGCAGGTAGATCGCCGGCGCCGGCAATCGCTTGGCCCGAGCGGTGCGCAGGTAGTCGGCCTGCAGAACGGCGACCATTTCCACTCGCACGATGCGGGCCAGCACGGCCGCCGGTCCGACCGCGAGGGCGACCACCGGAAGCAGGTACGACGCTGCGCCGGACCGCCCGGCGACCGGAAGCCAGCCCAGCTGAACGCCGAAGACGGCGACCAGCGCAACGCCCAGCAGGAAGTCCGGGATGGTACCCAGCACCACGCTGGAGGAGGTGAAGGCCAGTTCGGCGCGCCGGCCGCGGCCGTTCCGGGTGAGCACACCCATCAGGACGCCGAGCGGTATGGCGATCGCGATGGCGAGCAAGAAGGACAGCACGGCGAGTTCGACCGTCGCCGGCAGGCGCTCGCCGATCACCTCCGCCACCGGAAGGTCGGACGTCATCGAGGTGCCCAGAGCGCCGGTGAACACGCCGCGTAGGTAGTGCGCGTACTGGAGCCAGAGCGGATCGTTCAGCCCCAGCGCCTCCCGCCGCGCGTTGACCAGGTCGGTGGGTGCGGTGAGCCCCAGTGCAGCCCGGACCGGGTCGCCCGGAATGAGGTGGATCATCAGGAACGACGCAGTGACCAACACCCACAGCGAGATCAGGAAGCGGGCAAGCCGGCGGGCCGCGAAACGCGCCCAGACATTGTCGGTCAAGCCCGCCGCGACACGGGGCGCGGTAGCCATGCTCGTCACGGCTGTCCCCTCATCACGATCCGGAGCAATCGATCCTCTCGGCGCCGACCGGTCAGCCGGCCAACATCCGGATGCTGGTGGGCACGACCGCACCGGCGATGACGAACCGCGCGTGGCTGCCGAAGATCTTCGTGACCTGATTCGCGAACGGAATCACGTCGGCCGCCGCCACCAGTTCCGATTCCGCCTTCAGCCACTCGCCGCATCCCTTGCTGCCATCCATGGCGGCCGCCTTGGTCACCAGCCCGGTGTACGCGGCGTTGTCGATGTGGGCGAAGTTGGTGCCGTCCGCCGGGGCCGGGCCCGACATGAACGGCACGATCTGGTCCGGGGTGCTCACGTTGAGCGCTTCCCAGATGACGTCCCAGTCGCCGGTGCTGAAGATCGTCGTGTTGATCGCCGTTTCGTCCTGCGGCTTCATCGTGACGTTGACGCCCAGTTCCTTCCAGGCGGCCGCGGCGAGCTCGGCGGCGGCCGAGCCCGCCGATCCCAGGGCGGTGTTGTAGACGAATGTCGCCGACAGGGCGGTCCCGTTCTTGCTCCGGGTTCCCCCGGACCCCGCCCGCCATCCGGCTGCGTCCAGAAGCTGCTTGGCCTTGGCGAGGTCGTGCGCCGGCAGCGCCGCGGCAACCGAGTTCCCGGGGCAGGCGGGGGAGAGCGCTGCGAACGTGGTGCCCTGCGTGCCGCGCCCTGATGTCAGGACTTTCGCCAACTGGGGCAGGTCCAGCGCGCGAGTCATGGCCTGCCGAACCTGCTCGTCGGCGGCGGGCCGTCCGTGGGCATGGTTGAACCACATCTCACCGGACACCACGTTTGCGTCGGCCGAGAACAGCCTGGCCCCTTCCAGACGCTGGACGTCGGCACCGAGAATGGTGGCAGCGTTGAGCCCGCCGGAGAGCAACAGGTTGGCGGCGGTGGTCTCGTTCGGAACGATCTTGACCACGATCTTGGCCGGCAGCCCGGCGGTGGCAGTTCCGGCTCCGTTGGGCCCCCATGAATACCCCGGCCGCTTGGTGTACGTGTAGTGGTCCCCGCTCGCCGCTTCGCTGAGCTGGTAGGGCCCCGTGCCGTTGGTCTGCCGGGTCAACGTCTTGCGGTCCTTCATGCCCTTGGCGCACACCATCGGCAGGTTCGCCAGGCCGTTGAGCACGAACGGAGCGGCCTTGGGAGTGGTCAGCGTGACGGTACCCGCCGCCGCGTCGGCGCTGGCCCGGGAGCCGGCCGGGAGGAATACCCCTAAGAATGGGCTCTTGCTCTTCGGGTCCGCCAGGTAGTTGATGTTGGCCGCCACATCGGTGGCGGTGAACGTCGAACCGTCGGCGCAGGTCACCGCCTTGTGGAGGGTCAGCACAACGTTCGGGCCGTTGACCTGCCACCTGGTGGCCAGTCCGGACTCGATCTTGCCGTCGGCGGTTGCGCTCAGCAGGTTGTCGTACGCGAACTGGGTGACCTGAAAGGTGTTGCTGGCCGCCGACGCCTGCGGGTCGAGACTGCCGGGGTCGGCGCTCATCGCCAGGGTGAAGGTGCCGCCGTCGACCACGTTGCCGCCGGAGTCGGCTGAGGCCCCGGAGCCGCCTGAAGCCGCCGAACCGCCTGGGGCCCCGGAGCCGCCCGAGGCCCCGGAGCCGCCCGAGGCCCCGGAGCCGCCCGAGGCCCCGGAGCCGCCTGAGGCCGCGGAGCCGCCTGAGGCGGGCTGATTCTTGCCGCCGCCGCAACCCGCGATGACGAACGCGATCACGGACACTCCGACGACAATCCGGGTCAGCCTCATCGTGTCTCCTGTTCGAGGTGGGACAGGAGAAGGTTGCGCGCTCGCGGCCACGCCGTGTTCGTCCGACCGGACAAGCCCTGAAGGGCGACGACTGGTCCGTGCCGACGAACCCACGCTCAGCCGCTTACTGCTCCGGGCCCACGAAGGTCGCTCCGCGGTCGCTCCGCTCCTCCTACACTCCGGTCCTCGCCCTCCACTCCTGCGTCGCTCCGGCCTGCGATCCTCACTCCCTGTCGCCTCGCCCCCACCTGCTCGGCTCCGCGGTCGCTCCGGTCCTCGCCCTCCACTCCTGCGTCGCTCCGGCCTGCGATCCTCACTCCCTGTCGCCTCGCCGGCTCGCTAGGCTCTGGCCGTGCCTGTCCTTGATTCGGGGCGCTCGGACGCCGACCTGATCGCCGCCCACGTGGCGGGCGACCGGAGTGCGTTCGGTGAGCTCACGTCCCGTCACCGGGACCGGATGTGGGCGGTGGCATTGCGGACCCTGCGGGACCCGGAGGAGGCCGCCGACGCGGTGCAGGAGGCCTGCATCTCCGCGTTCCGGGCAGCCGGCCGGTTCCGTGCCGAGTCGGCCGTCACCACCTGGCTGCACCGGATCGTCGTCAACGCCTGCCTCGACCGGATCCGGCGGCGGCAGGCACGACCGACCGTTCCGCTTCCGCAGGAGGGTGCGTCCGGCTCAGCGGAACTCACCGTCGCGCGGGACGTGATGGCCGACCGTGAGTTGCGGATGGACATCTCGGCGGCAATGGGCACCCTGCAGGAAGATCAGCGGGTGGCGATCGTGTTGGTCGACATCGAGGGCTACCCGGTCGCCGAGGCCGCGAAGATGCTGGATGTCGCCGAAGGGACCGTCAAGAGCCGATGCGCCAGGGGCAGGGCGAAACTCGCCGTACATCTCGGGCATCTGCGGAACCCGGACGGTTCAGAGGGCGTCGAACCCCCGAACGTCGCATCATCGTCCCCGGCTGGATCCGTCCAGACCGGGTCGTCTCGGGAAGGACGGAACGAAGAAGGGGCGGCGTTGCACGGGCACCGAGGGAGAAATCCATGAGTACCGAGTTCCGGGTCCCGAGCGGACCGCCGTGGCACGTCGACGATGTCGCCGACGTGCACGCCGGCGTGTACCCGCCCGAGCAGACCACGGAACTCCGCCGGCGAATCGCCGCCGACCCGCAGGGCGCCGCCATCCTCGCCGCTCTGGACAGCACCGTCGATGCGCTGTCTCTGCAACCGCAGCTGACGATGCCCGGCAAGTACGTGCTGAGGCTTGACTCCGCGATCGCTGCGGAATACTCCGCGCCGTCCAGGTCTTCCGGCGCGTCGCCGGCGGCCGCTCGGACCGCTCCGGTGCTGCGCGGTGGACTGGGTGTGCTACTGCAGCCAGGCGCACCGACCGCCCGGCCCGGCCTGCCCCGGCCGGCCAGCCCGCCGAACCGGACCACCGGCGGGCCGGGTTCGTCCATCCCGGCGCCGCGGACCTTCGAGCCCGCCTTTCCGCCCCGCCGCCCGCCGGTCATTCCGCAGGTTCTGCCCGGGCCACCCGGTTCCGGTCGGCCGCTGCCCCAGCGGTCCGGCCCGTCGCTGCCCGAGCAGTCGACCACTCCGGTCGCCGTCACCGATCTACGGCAGGTCAGGGATCAGCCCGGCACTCGGCCGGCACCCACCCGGGTGCCGCACCGCCCCGGCGCGGCGTCGGGGGACCGGCGTTCTCCGACCGGGCAGCGGGTCGGATCGTTGGAGGCGCAGCGCATCAGGCGGCGGCGCTGGACCGGCGGCCTGCTGGCCGCCGCGGCAGTCGTCGCCGTCGGCGCGGTGACGACGATCGCCGTCACCTCCGGGGACAACGGACCCGGCCTGGCGGGCGCGGTCCCCACACCGACCGGCGTCAACCAGTCGGCACCTTCATCGATGGCAGATGGCGTCGGGGTGGTCCCGACCCAGGCATTCGTGCTGGAGAAGGGCAAGTTCGCGGAGGCCCTCGGAAGGATCGAGGGCAAGAGCCCGGCCGGCGCGTTGTCCAATCCGGGCACCTACTTCGCCTGCCTGGCGGCCAATTCGATCGACATCCCGAAGGTGAAGGGCGTCACCCCGGTGACATTCGAGAATCAGCAGGCGTTCGCCATTGCCGTTGATCAGGGCGCCGGCAAGGTGAAGCTCTTCGTCGTCGGAACTCGGTGCGGCACCAGCGGCGCCGACCTGTTGGACAGCGAAGTAGTCGGCGGGTGAGGCATCGGGCCGTCAGGCTGTCGGGGGCGCGATTCCCAGCATCGTGATATCACTGTTGATGGCATGACGCCATGTCCGACGTTCTGATCCGCGATGTGCCAGCCAGCGACCTCGATCAGATTCGCTCGGCGGCCGCTCAGCAGGGGGTGTCACTGCAGAGTTGTCTGCGTGGCGCTGTGCAGGCGCAGGCAGCATATCTACGACGCCAAGCCGCGCTGATCCGGACAGCTGATCGATTGCGCGGACGATCGGCGGTGTCATTCGAGGATCGGAAGGCGGTGCTCGACGCCGTCGATGACGCCCACGCCCAGCGGGCTGATCAGCTCGGCGATCACCCCGCATCGTGATCGTCGATGCGTCGATCATCATTGATGCGGTTGCCGATCCCGGGCCCCTGGGAACAGCGGCTCGCGAAATGCTTGCTGCGCAGCCGGCGGCAGAGCCGCTGCTCGCCCCAGGACACTTCGCGTTCGAAGTGATGTCCGGGCTGATGGCCGCCGCCCGGCGGCCCAGCCATCCGTTCCAGCCGGCGGACCTGGCTCAGGCGCTGCTGGATGCCGAGTCCTTCCAGATCGTCATCGAGGCCACACCCTGGTCGGACGTTCAGCGCGCCTGGCAGCTTGCGGAAGCGTCGCTGCGATACGCCGATGCGATCTACGTCGCCGCCGCCGAACGGCACCAGACCACGCTGCTGACGGCAGGCCCGATACGCTGGGGTCGCGCTCATCGGCTGACCAAGAGCCAGCTGGTCGACGGCCGCTCCCAACCCTGTGCGCTGTCTCCGGAGGATGTGGATGTCGGGACTGGCGCTGCCGCTGCTGCTGGGGATCTTCGTCGCCGCCGCCGCCGCGATCTGGGTGGCCGGTGTCCAGCTGTCGAACCAGACCGACGTGCTGTCCACCCGCTGGCATCTGGGTGCGGCACTCGGCGGGCTGATCATGCTGGCGATCGTCACCAATCTTCCGGAGATCGCCATCACGGTGAGCGCCGCGCTGTCCGGGCACCTGGACGTCGCGGTGGGCAATATTCTCGGCGGCATCGCCATCCAGACCCTGGTGTTGGTCGCGCTGGATGCATTCGGGGTGCGCGGCCGGCATCCGCTCACCTATCGGGCGGCGTCGTTGGTCTTGGTGATGGAGGCGCTGCTGGTGGTCGCCGTGCTCGGACTGGTGGTGGCCGGCAGCCAGCTTCCCGGCACTCTCATCTGGGGACGCTTCGCCCCGGTACCCGCCATCATCGCGGTCGTCTGGGTAGTCGGCCTGCTGCTGCTCAACCGTGCCGGCACCGCCCTGCCGTGGCATGAGAACGGGCAGCCGCCGGATGGCCAGGACCGTCCGCGCGGGCACGGCCGCCATCAGAGCGAACAACGCGCCACTGCCGCCGGCGTGTCCACGGCGAGGTCGGCGACGGTGTTCGCGATCTCTGCCCTGGTCACCCTGGTCGCCGGCGTGGTGCTGGAACGCAGCGGCGATGCCATCGCCACCCACATCGGTTTGTCCGGGGTGTTGTTCGGTGCCACCGTTCTGGCGGCGGCCACCTCGCTTCCGGAACTGTCCACCGGGCTGACATCGGTGAAAAGGCAGGACTACCAGCTGGCCGTCAGCGATATCTTCGGCGGGAACGCGTTCCTGCCGGTGTTGTTCCTGGTGGCGTCGCTATTGTCCGGGAAGGCCGTGCTGCCGCAGGCGCACGCGACCGATATCTACCTGACGGCGCTGGGCATCGTACTGACGCTGGTGTATGGCGCCGGCCTGCTGTTCCGTCCGCACCGACGCATCGCCCGGATGGGCATCGACTCGCTGATTGTGCTCGTTCTCTATGCCATCGGCCTCGCCGGTCTGTTCGCCATCGCTGCCCGGTGACGGTCTCGGCCGAGCAGCAGCCAAGAAACATTGTCGGCCCGGCGGGGGAGTAACGTCGGCTGTCCACGTACCTCCCCTGGTCGCACCCGCTGGTCACGCCGCGAAGACGGCTCTCGATGAGTCGAGTTGCAGCGTGCAGTGTTTGCCGCCATGACGATCGGCGACCAATGGCACACCCGACGAACCAATCCGCCCTGATCGCCGAACTTATCGATCGCACCCGGGAAGCCGGTCAACCGAACGACGTGTCGGCGGCCCTGCACAGCATCACGGTGACCGTCGTCGATCTGGATGTGGCGGACTGGGCGGGGATCACCGAGCGCACGGACCGCGGCCGGTTCCAGACTCTGGCAGCCACGGACGGTGTGGTCTCGGAGGTGGACGATCTGCAGTACCGGTTCGGCGAGGGCCCGTGCGTGGACGCGACCTACGAGGATGGGGTCCTGGTCGCCGGCGATATCCGGGTCGATCAGCGCTGGCCGCGGTGGGGTCCGGGGGCGATCGAGCGCGGCGTGCGTTCGGTGATGAGCGTCAACCTGCACGCCAGCGAGTCGGCAATGGGAGCGCTGAACCTCTACCGGTCGGCGCCTCGCGACTTCACCCAGGACGAACTGGAGTTCGCCCGGATCCTCGGAGCTCATGCTTCCATCGTGCTGGCCCATCACCGTTCCGACGCCCATCTGTGGAAGGCCGTCGACGCCCGTCACCGCATCGGCCAGGCCCAGGGCATCTTGATGGAGCGCTTCAATATCGACGCCGACCGCTCGTTCGCTCTGTTGGTCCGGCTGTCCCAGACTCAGAACACGAAGCTGCACCTGATCGCCGATCAGCTCATCGTCACCGGAAAGCTTCCGGAGTCGACCGCGGATTCGCGCCCCGCCCCCTCTGCAGACGTCACCGGTGCCGTCGTCCGGTCGGGTCGCCGACGGGCGCCGGACCCGGATCGAGCACCATGACCTGACGCATCGGCGGTCAAGACCGGAGGTTCGCTCGTCCGCGTTTGCCGGCCTTGGGCTATCGGAACAGGGCGTCGACCTCCGGAATGCGCGCGCGGTAGCCGGCGAGAAGCTGCCGTCCGACGGTGACGGAGTCGACGAGCGGGTGCAGGGCGAAGGCCTGGGTGGCCAGCGCGGCGGAGCGGGTCCTGGCCGCCTGGATGACGAGCCGCTCAACCGCCTTCACCTGTTGCACCAACCCCAGCGGATGACCGGTCAGCGGCGCAGCAGCCAGTGGGTGCGCCCCGTCGGCGTCGACGGTGCACGGTACCTCGATGACCGCATCCGGCGGCAGATCGGCGAGGGTGCAGCCGTTGCGGACGTTGAGGATCATCGACACTCGCTCGTTGCGGGAGATGCCGGCCATGATGGCCAGCGCCACCCCCTCGTAGCCGCCGCCCTGCACGTCGGTTTCATCGCGCGCCTCCGCCGCCCCCCGGCTCTCCTTCATGTAGGTGGCGTCCCGTTCCTGACGAACCCGCAGCCACCCGGCGTACGCGTCGTCCGGACGTGAGCGAACCGCCTGGTAGAAGGAGTGCTGCTGGGACAGCAGGAACTCCCCGCGGGTCTCGGCGCCACCGGCGATCGAGGCGATCGCGTCGCGGGTGAAGTAGTAGTAGTAGAGGTACTCGTTGGGGATCGCCCCCAGCGCGGCGATCCATTCGGCGCCGAACAACCGTCCTTCCTCGATGGTGCCGAGCCGGGCGCTGTCGCCGACCAGCTCGGGCAGCACGTCGACTCCCCGGTGGGTGAGCGTCCGCAACCAACCCAGGTGGTTCAGGCCCGCGTACCCGAATGACGTCTGTTCGGGCTGCAGATCCAGCGCCCGGGCAGCTCGGCGCCCCAGTCCGATGGGGGAATCGCAGATGCCGATGACCCGCGGTCCCAGCACCGCCTGCATCGACTCGGTGATCAGACCTGCGGGGTTGGTGAAGTTGATGACCCAGGCATCGGGAGCGAGCGCCTTGACGCGCTCCGCCACATCGACCGCCACCGGCACCGTCCGGAGTCCGTAGGCAAGACCCCCCGGCCCGGTTGTCTCCTGGCCGAGAACCCCGTGTTCCAGGGCCACCCGCTCGTCCGCCGTCCGCCCGGCGAGACCGCCGACCCTGATCGCCGAGAAGACGAAGTCCGCACCCAGCAGTGCCTGGTCGAGATCGGTGGTGGTGTGCACCGCCGGTGGCGGCAGGTCGGTCGCCGACGAGGCGGCCAGCTGCCGCAGCACCAGGGCGATGGCGTCGAGCCGATCCTGGTCGACGTCATGGAGTTCGACCCTGGTGATCCGTCGTTCGCTGGTGTCCCGCAGCAGGGCGCCGTAGACCAGCGGGACGCGGAAACCTCCGCCGCCGAGAATGACCAGCTTCATGTGGTGATGACCTCCACCCCGGCGTTGTGCAAACCGTGAGAGTACCCAGTCGGCCCGCGTGGGTGCCGGTGACGTCGAGTTCGTCGGCTCGGCGCACCCCTGTAGGGCCTCGGTGCCGGGAAACTTCCGCATCGATGACAGCGAGGCTGGACCCGACCGCAGTGCCCCGCCGCCATACTGTTTCGATCGGCGGCACCACATGATCAACCAGTGATGACGACCGCGCCGCGGCCCAACCGCCAGCCGCCGGACAGCCAGCCAGCAGCCAGCAAGCCAGCCAAGGAGAACCGATGATGTCCATCCACCGCGGCAGGACCTGCAGGATCCGACCTCTTGCGCTGATCGGAGCGCTGTCGATCGCCGCCGCGGCGGCCTGCGCGCCCGGGGCCGGCACGTCCTCAGCGCCCCCGAGCGTGCAACCCAGCGCCTCCGTGACGAGCGACGCGGCGAAGTTGGGCAAGGTTCAACTCATCGTCTGGGACCAGGAGGTGCGCGGCGGGCAGAACGCGCAGATGACCGAGCTGAACAAGCAGTTCCAGGCGAAGTACCCGAATATCACGATCAGCCGGGTGTCACGGTCCTTCGACGACCTCAAGACCACCCTCCGGCTGGCCCTTACCGGCAAGGACGCCCCCGACGTGGTCGAGGCGAACAACGGTCGCTCCGACATGGGGGCCTTCGTCACGGCCGGTCAGCTGCGGCCGCTGGACACCTATGCCCAGCTCTACGGCTGGGACAAGCGCTACCCCGAGTCGGTGCGGCAGTACTCCTCCTATTCCGAGGACGGCAAGACGTTCGGCACCGGGCACCTCTACGGGCTGCCCCAGGTGGGTGAGGTGGTCGGCATCTTCGCCAATACGAAGAAGATGAAGGAACTCGGCATCCAGCCGGCGAAGACCTGGGCAGACTTCGAGAAGAACCTGGCGACGGCGAAGTCGAAGAACGAGATCCCGCTCATGTTCGGAAACCTCGACAAGTGGCCGGCCATTCACCTGCTCGGCACGGTCCAGGGCCGCACGGCGAAGCCTGACCAGATCCGCACCCTCGCCTTCGGACGCAAGGGCGCGGCCTGGACCTCGCCGGAGAACACCGCGGCGATCCAGACCCTGGTCGACTGGGCTGACAAGGGCTACTTCGAGCCCGGCTTCAACGGCACCGGTTACGACCCGGCATGGCAGTCGTTCAGCAAGGGCAAGGGCGTCTTCCTGATCGGCGGTACCTGGCTGCAGGCCGATCTGCAGAAGGCGATGGACGCCGACGTCAGCTTCACGCTGCCGCCGCCCGGCACCGCCGGGGGCGCCCCGGTGGCGACCGGGGGGACAGGGCTGCCGTTCGCCATCACCGCCAAGAGCCCACACCCGGATGCGGCCGCCGCCTACATCGACTTCATCACCAACGCGAAGGCGATGACCGTGCTCACCTCGACCGGCAACCTCCCGGTCGCCGACACCAGTAGCCAGCAGGTCGGCGGCGGCCTGCAGAAGGACGTCTTCACGGCATTCGGCGATGTCGTCAAGGCGAACGGCCTGGTGCCCTACCTCGATTACGCCACCCCGACGATGTACGACACCCTCACCGCCTCCCTGCAGGACCTGCTCGCCAAGAAGGTCACGCCGGAGCAATTCACCACCAAGATCGAGAAGGACTACTCCGACTTCGCCTCGTCCAACGGGTGAGCTGAGGTGCGGAGCGGGGCGGCGAGCGCGAGACCGGCACCGACCAGGATTCTGGCGCGGTGACCGGCACCGCAGCGGGCACGGCCGTCGGCACGGCGGCGGCTGCCACCGCTTCCGGCGCTGAGGTCAGCGCCGCACCGGGGGGCCGACGGCCAGGGCCGCCGGGCGAGCCGCGGAACGTCGGCTATCTGTATGTGCTGCCGGCGTTCCTGATCTACGCCCTGTTCCTGCTCTACCCGCTGGTGCGGGCGGTGCAGTTCTCGCTGTTCGACTTCAACGGGCTGAGTGTCGGAACGTTCGTCGGGTTGCGCAACTACTCGGAGATCTTCGGCGACGAGACCCTGCGCGGCTCGTTCGTCCACGCTCTGGTGCTGCTGCTGTTCTACGCCGCCATCCCGCTGCTGATCGGCATGGTGCTGGCATCGATCCTGAGCCGGGCCCGGGTGAAGGCGCTGCCGTTCTTCCGGACCGTCGTGTTCCTGCCGCAGGTGATCGCGATGGTCGTCATCGCCGTTGCCTGGCGGCACATCTACGCCCCGGACGGCCCACTGAACTCGGTACTCACGGCGCTGGGCCTGGACTCGCTGACCAGGGCGTGGCTCGGGGACTATGGAGCGGCCCTGCCGGCCGTCGGATTCATCGGGACCTGGTTCGAGTCCGGTCTGGTCACCGTGCTGCTGATGGCCGGCATGAGCCGGATCTCCAAGGAGCTCTACGAGGCGGTGCGGCTGGACGGCGGCGGCCCGATCCGCGAGTTCTTCGCCGTCACTCTGCCGGCGATCCGGGGCGAGATCTCGGTGGCACTCACCCTGACCGTGATCGCCGCCCTGCGCACCTTCGACCTGGTCTACATCACCACCCGCGGCGGCCCGGGCACCAGCACTTCGGTGCCCTCTTTCGAGGTCTACCACCGGGCTTTCGAGCTCGGCCGGGTCGGCTCGGCCACCGCCGTCGGGGTCACCCTGACGATCATCATCTTCATCATCTCGTTCGGCATCACCCGCATCGGCGATCGGGGCGGCTCGTGATCTCCCGCACCGAACGAGGACTCAACTACGTCATCCTGGCGCTGTTCGCAGCGTTCGCCCTCGGGCCGATCATCACCATCGTCGTCAGCGCGTTGGGCCCGGACGATTCTGCGGTCGGCGCCGAATCGACGGCACAGATCGCCGGTCTGCACATCGGAAACTTCGCCGCGGCCTGGGACATCGGCCACCTGGGCAGCTATCTGCGGACCAGCCTGCTGGTGTCGGTGTTCGTCGTCGCGGTGGCCGTGGTGTTGTCGATCCTCAGCGGATATGCCTTGGGCACCATGCGTTTTCGCGGCGCCACCGTGCTGTTCTACCTGTTCCTGCTCGGCATCATGATGCCGAGCGAGGCGATCGTCGTTCCGCTCTACTTCGACCTGCGGACCGTCGGTCTGACGGACACCTTCTGGGCGGTGGCGCTGCCCCAGGTGGCGCAGTCGGTGGCCTTCGGCACGTTCTGGATGCGGTCCTATTTCCGCTCCAGCAGCCGAGCCATCGTGGAAGCCGCCCGCCTCGACGGTGCCTCGACCGGCGCCGTCCTCTGGCGGGTGCTGGTTCCGATCGCCAGGCCGGCCGTGGTCACCCTGATCGTGCTGATCTTCATGTGGACCTGGAACGAGTTCCTGATCCCATTGGTGATGGTGACCGCCGAGTCGCTGCGCACCGCCCCGCTCGGGCTGGCCTTCTTCCAGGGTCAACACACCCAGGGCTTCACCCTGCTGGCCGCCGGGGCGGTGATCGTGGCCACGCCGGTCGTCATCGTCTACCTGTTCCTGCAACGCCACTTCATCGCCGGGATGCTCGAGGGCGCCGTCCGCGAGTAGCCGCCGAACCCCAGCGGTGTGTCCAGGCCGACGAGCGGCTATGGCCGGCTCTCCGGGTGATGCGGGCGGCAGTGCGCCGTCTGCACCGAACGGCGGTGAGGAAACCGGATGACCCTGAATGCCGCAGAGCATTCGCTCACGAGATCCCCCGGGTAGTGGTTACAGCGCGCGAGATAGACGGCCAGCTGCCGGCCGAGTCGCTCGAGTTCACCGACGGTGAGCAGTCCCCGCCGCGTCAGCAGCCGGCTGCGAGCTACCGGTTGCGGTGCGGTGATGTCAGCGTAGGACTGCTCATACTTCGTGACCCCGGCGTCGGCGGTGAGCGGAATGTGCGTCTGCTTCGGTCCAGCAGTCCCAGTCACCGGTATGACCGCGACATGGCCCAGTCGCGCGTTCAACGGGTTGATACTCAAGACAACTGGGGTGCCAACCCGAAGTCGTCGAAGTCGACGTCCCACACTTCACCGCGGAACGGTTCAGGCAGTGACATCGGGCCGGTTGTTCGCCCGGGCCGGCCGGACACCGATCGGTAGGGGCGCGTCACGGTCAGCGTAGAAATCGTCAACGCTGCGTGCCATCCGTTCCTCCGCCGCGCGCCGGTGGAGAAGTTCGAGCGCCGCCTTCACGATCTCAGTCCGCCCATTCAGGCCGAGCAGTTCAGCGTCGACTCGCAGTTGCGCGGCAAAATCGTGAGTGATTCGGGCCTGCCAGGTTTCAGAGGCCCCCGTCGTTACTGTCACGTATACAGGCTGCCGTACATAGTGCTGGTGTCAAGAGACCCTTGCCGAAGCAGACTGCACCATTGTCCGGCGGATTAGCAGTCACGTACGGTTCGCTACCCGGACTCGAGTAGAACCGCGTCGCAGCCGATCCGGCCGTAGGTCGCGAGCGCCCGCCGGTCCAGGGTGACCATGGTGCCGTCAACGGCGCGGACGGCCTCGGCGATCAGGGCGTCGTAGATCGCTCCGCCGGAGATCCCCGCCGCAGCGAGCCGGTGGGTCACCAATCGTCGGTACCGCCGGCTCTCGAGTGTGAGCGGATCCTGAAGGAACGCCGCGTCCAGAAACCGGCTCACCAACCCGGCGGGTGCTCGATGTGGCGCCGGCAGCCGGGTGAGCACGCTGAAGGCTTCCGCCAACGAGTGCGCGGCAATCTGTGGCCGTCCCGCGAGTTCGCCGAGTGAAGCCGGATGTGCCCGGTGCCAGCTGGCGAACCTGGCAACAACCACACCCGAGTCGACGACCCTCACCGGCGCAGCTGCTCCAGCGTGGCCCGGACGACGTCGGCGGTCAGTTGCTCCAACGGAACATCCGGGTCGTCCGGCACGGCCACCGGTAGGCCGCCCCGATCCTCCAGATGCATCCCCATACCGGTGACATCGATGCTGACCCGGCCGTCCAGGACGGCGATGTCGACCTGCTGACCGGGACGCAGGCCGAGTGCGACCCTGACCTCCTTGGGGATCACCACCCGCCCCCCGGCATCGATGGTTGTGAGCATGGGCGAGGAATACCAGCGGGTCGGGCCATCGTTGATGTAAGCCTGGTGACCAGGATCGTCGCTCACTGGCCCAGGCGTCCGTCGATCCGCTCGCGTAACAGGTCGACGTGACCCATATGGCGGGCATACTCCTCGATCATTCCGACCAGCACCTCGCGCAGCGAAATGGGGCCGCCGCCGCTGCCATGCTGATTCAAGGGATCGTCGGCGGCGATGTCGAGGCTTGACGCGCCGGCCACGAACTGCACCGCGAAACCAACCTCCGCATGCCATGCTTCCCACGCCTGCGCAACCACCTGGGGGTCGGCAACAGCACCGTCGAAATCGCCGTCAGGGTCGGTAGCGGAACAGAACAGCCGGGGCATGTCCTGCCCGGCCATCATCTTCCGGAACGTCGCACGCTCCATCTCGGCCAGGTGTCGCACCAGCCCGAGAAGCGACATCGTCGACGGCTCAACCGAACGCCGCGCCATGGCCTGCGCATCAAGACCCTCGCACTTCATGTGCAGGGTGAGGCGTTGACGGCGCAGCGATTCGACCAGCGTGGTGCGCTCGTCACCCATCCTCGGGCCGTTCTCCCGCGGATCGTCGTCGGACGGCTGGCCGTCCGCGGTGAACATGTCGGCTCGTCGGGTGGTGGCCATGGCTGCAATCATCGGCGCCCCGCACGCCGGCCGGCAACGGATATCGCTGGCCCCAACACGTGGGGCGTGACGGGAGCTCTACCGGCTGGCCCGGGTCGTCACCGGACACTCGGGCAACGCCGACAAGCTGGTCGTGGCCCGTCCATGACACCTGCCGGCGCCGGACGTCGGCGGGAATGCCGGTCGGTAGGCTGGCGTTCCACATCTGGCCGGATCGAATTGCACCCGCTGGGCGCCGAGGAGAGTTGATCAGTGACCGACAGTATCGCCGTCACCGCTGCCGATGGCACCGCCTCGGATGTGCGCGACGTGATCGTCGTCGGTTCAGGTCCCGCCGGCTACACCGCCGCGCTGTACCTGGCCAGGGCGGAGCTGAAGCCGCTGGTCTTCGAAGGTCTGAGCTATGGCGGCGCGCTGATGACCACCACCGAGGTGGAGAACTTCCCAGGCTTCCCGGGAGGCATCCAGGGCCCCGAGCTGATGAGCCGGATGCGCGAGCAAGCCGGACGTTTCGGCGCCGAACTGCGGATGCAGGACGTGGACGGGATGGACCTGAACGGCGACATCAAGTCCGTCACCGTCGACGGCGAGACGTTCAGGGCCAGGGCGATCGTGCTGGCCACCGGCTCGGCCGCCCGCTACCTGAACCTGCCCGACGAGCAGCGGCTGATCGGCCGCGGGGTCTCTGCGTGCGCCACCTGCGACGGGTTCTTCTTCAAGAACCAGCACATCGCGGTGGTCGGCGGCGGGGACTCGGCGATGGAGGAAGCCACCTTCCTCACCCGCTTCGCCGACAGTGTGACGATCGTGCACCGCCGTGACCAATTCCGGGCCAGCCCCATCATGCTGGACCGGGCCCGCCGGGACCCGAAGATCCGCTGGGCCACCGGCGTCGCGGTCACCGGGGTGGGGGGAGATCGGAGCGTGGAGAACCTGACGCTGACGGACACCAGCACCGGCGAGCAGCGTCGGCTGGACGCGACGGGCCTGTTCCTGGCCATCGGCCACGACCCGCGCTCCGAGAAATTCCGCAACCAGGTCGCCGTCGACGACGAGGGTTATGTGCTGGTCGGCAACCAGATCCCAGGGGTGGTGAGGACAGCATCCGTACTGGGCACCGCCACCAGCGTCGAGGGTGTCTTCGCCTGTGGGGACCTGGTGGACCACACCTACCGGCAGGCCATCACCGCGGCCGGTTCCGGTTGCGCAGCCGCCCTTGACGCCCAGCACTGGCTGGCCGAACACGGCGCGGCGACCACCGACCCGGAGCCGCAGGCGGCGCAACCCGAGCCGTCCGAACGGGAGACGGCGCTGGCCTGAACCAGCCGTCCAGCCTTCCAGCCTCCGCATCACCCCAGATCCGCAGTTTCCAGCACCGAACCGTCGAAAGGGAATCACTATGGCCACCATCAAGACCACCGACGCCACCTTCACCCAGGACGTCCTGCAGTCCGACAAGCCCGTCATCGTCGACTTCTGGGCCGAGTGGTGCACCCCGTGCAAGATGATCGCCCCGGTTCTGGAGGAGATCGCCGAGAAGAGCGCCGGCAAGGTGACGATCGCGAAGTTGGACATCGACGAGAACCCGGAGATCTCCGCGAAGTACCAGATCTTGTCCATCCCGACCATGCTGGTGTTCAAGGGCGGCGAGGTCATCAAGCAGGTCGTCGGCGCCAAGCCGAAGTCCGCTCTGATCGCCGAGTTCGGCGAAGTTCTCGCCTGACCCGCGACACCCGCGCCTGACCCGCGACACTCCCCATCCCGGCCCAGCCGCCCGCGCGGCGAGCGTACGGTAGGAGAGCCCGAATGCGGCCAGGTTGCATGCCCATCACCGCGCCGGGTAACCGAGAGGCTGACGGCAATGCGGTAGCGCGCCGCGGTGGTGCGCCGACGGAGTGCTCCGCCATGGTGCGCCGCGGTAGTGCTCAGCGGCGTTGCTCCGGCGCGCAGACCACAGGACGACGGGAGGGACAGTTGCTGCTGCGACTCGGCGACACCGGTCCTCTGGTGGCCCAGCTCCGGCGTGACCTCACTTCACACGGATTGCTGAGCCCCGCAGCGCAATCCGGCGATGCGTCGGCCCGGTTCGACGCAGAGGTCGACCGCGCGGTCCGGGCCTTCCAACAGGGGCGGCAACTGATCGTCGACGGGATCGCCGGTCCGACGACCCAGCGCGCACTGATGGACGCCAGGTGGCGGCTGGGTGATCGAACCGTGTCCTACACCCTTTCCGCCCCGATGACCGGTGACGACGTCGCAACGTTGCAGGTGCAGCTGTCCGGCCTCGGCTACAACATCGGCCGGCCGGACGGCCTGTTCGGAGCAGTGACCGACGCCGCGGTCCGGCAGTTCCAGCGGGACTGCGGGCTGCCGGAGGACGGCGTCTTCAGCGTCAAGACCGCTCGAGAACTGGCCAGAATCACCCAGCGGAAACTGGTCACCGGCGGCCGGCCGCAATACCTGCGTGAGCACGAACTGGTGCGCTCGGCCGGCCCTCGGCTACGAGGTAAACGCATCGTCATCGACCCGGCGCACGGCGGTGAGGACCCCGGCTGGGTGGTCGATCACCGTGGGCAGCAGATTCGCGCCGCCGACCTCAGTTTCGACATCGCCCGCCGCCTCGAAGGCCGGATGACCGCCACCGGGATGTCGACCTTCCTGACCCGCGGACCGGGACAGAACCCGACGCCGGAGGCCCGCGCGGGCCTGGCGAACTCCCTGGACGCCGACCTGTTGCTGAGCCTGCACATCGACGGGGCGTCCTCGGCGCTGGCCAACGGGATGGCCACCTTCCATTTCGGCACCGACTCCGGCAACACCTCGACGGTCGGTGAGTCGCTGGCCGCACTGGTGCACCGTGAGCTGGTCGCTCGCACCCGGCTGACCGACAACCGGGTGCATCATGCCGCGTGGGACCTGCTGCGGCTGACCAGAATGCCGGCTGTTCAGGTGGAGATCGGCTACCTCACCAACACCGGCGACCGGGCGGCGTTGCTGACCGGCGAGTTTCGCAACACCATCGCCGAAGGCCTGTTGGTAGCCGTCAAGCGGCTGTACATGGACGGCAGGGACGAGCCGCACACCGGCGCGTTCAGCATGTCGGATCTGCTCGCACACGAACGCACTGTCCGCGGCGTCAGCGGCTGACTCTGTATCTGCAGAGGGAGGGCAGTGCCCCCACAGACGGTGCTCTCCACAGACCGTGCTCTCCACAGACCGTGCTCTCCACAGACCGTGCCCGCTCAACCGGGGGCGTCATCGTGACCGAACCCACACGAAACAGGCCCGCATAGAGGGCTATCGGGCATCGCCGCTCGGCGTCTGAGCACCGCATCAGCGTGATCCCCGCACCGGCCGGCTCGATTTCGGGCAATTTCCGGGCATCGCAGGATGGTCGAATCCACTAGTTCATCCGGCGGACCGCTGCTATTCATTGAGAGCGGCCGCTGGGACATCAGCGCAGTGGCTTCACTACCGCTCGACATCACGGTGACACACCAGTCCGATCACCATCTCGGCACGCTTGGGCTCCGGCCCCGACGTCCAGCACCGCAACCACCCCACACCACCGCCACACCACGACCCGACAACACCACCACGATGGAGAGGCTCCCCACATGCATCAGAAGAGAACGCTGTTCGCCGCAGCGAGCTGCGCCGTGCTGCTGGTCACCGCAGCCTGCGGGAACTCGACAGCGAACAATGCCGGCAATTCCACTCCGACGGCGACGGCCAGCAGCTCCGCCGACACCGGCTCCAGCTCCGCCGACACCAACACCGGCTCAAGCTCCGCCGACACCGGCTCAAGCTCCGCCGACACCAACACCAACACCGGCTCCGGCAGCTCCGCCGACACCGGCTCCAGCTCCGCCGACACCAACACCGGCTCCGGCGCCTCCGGCTCGTCCGGCGGCTCCACGGGCGCCGGGGGCGGCGGGGGCGCCGGCGGCGGCCTGACGTCCGATCCGGCCACCGCCGGCCAGACCATCAACGTGCTGATGGTCAACAACCCGCAGATGGTCGACCTGCAGAGCCTCACCGCGGAGAACTTCACCGCCAAGACCGGCATCAAGGTGAACTTCACCGTGCTGCCCGAGAACGACATGCGCAACAAGGCTTCCCTGGAGTTCAAGAACCAGGCCGGTCAGTACGACATCACCACGCTGTCCAACTTCGAGGTGCCGTTCTACGCCAAGAACGGGTGGCTGACCCCGTTGAGCGATTTCATCGCGAAAGACCCTGGCTTCAATCAGAACGACATCTTCCCCGCGCTGACCTCCTCGCTCAGTGACGGCGGGAAGATCTACGGGGAGCCCTTCTACGGCGAGTCCTCGTTCCTGATGTACCGCAAGGATGTCTTCCAGGAGAAGAACCTGACCATGCCGGCCAACCCGACCTGGGACCAGGTCGCCGACCTTGCCGCCAAGGCCGACGGCGCCAAGCCCGGCATGAAAGGAATCTGCCTGCGCGGCCAGCCCGGCTGGGGTCAGCTCGGGGCACCGCTGACGACGATGGTGAACACGTTCGGCGGCACCTGGTTCGACAAGGACTGGAACGCGCAGGTCAACGCGCAGCCGTTCAAGGACGCGGTCAACTTCTACGTCAACCTGGTCAAGGCACACGGCGAGGTCGGCGCATCCAGTGCCGGCTTCACCGAATGCCTGTCCGCGATGCAGCAGTCGAAGGTGGCCATGTGGTACGACGCGACCTCGGCGGCCGGCAGCCTGGAAGGCTCCGACTCACCGGTGGCCGGTAAGGTCGCCTACGTCCAGGCGCCGGTCAAGGTGACCAAGTCCTCCGGCTGGCTGTACGCATGGTCGTGGATGATGGAGAAGAAGGTCGCGCACCCGGACGCCGCCTGGAAGTTCATCTCCTGGGCATCCTCGCAGCAGTACGAGAACCTGGTCGGCCAGAAGCTGGGCTGGGCAAAGGTTCCGTCCGGTAAGCGCACGTCGCTGTACGCCAACCCGGACTACAACAAGGCGGCCGCCGCCTTCGCCCCGGCCACCTTGGAAGCGCTGAAGAACGCCAACCCCACCAATCCGGGTGTGCAGCCTCGGCCGACCGTCGGGATCCAGTTCGTCGACATCCCGGAGTTCACCTCGCTCGGGGACTCGGTCACCAAGGCGCTGTCGTCGGTCATCGCCGGGAACGGAAGCGTCGATGACGCCCTGAACGCCGGTCAGCGGCAGGCGACCGAGGTCGGGAGAAACTACAAGTGATGCCGGCGGGGCCCGTCGCCAGCCGGGCCCCGTTCGGCCTTGCCGTTCGATGCGTCGAGCCGAGAAGTCCTTGGGGCGCGGCGATTCCGTGATCGAAACCCGAGAGAATGGTTTCGCATGACCACCACCCCCGTGATGAATCGGCCCGCCACCAACGCCAACGATCCGGCTGTCCGTGACGCCACCCGACGAGCCAAACGGGAAGCGCGGATCCGCCGCGGCCCACTGCTTCCAGCGCTTCTGTTCACCGTCATCGTCACCCAGCTGCCGTTCGTGGTCACCCTGATCTTCTCCTTCCGCAGGTACAACACGAACCATCCGGAGCGGTACGGCTGGGCCGGATTCGACAACTACAAGAGGGCTTTCACCGACCCGACCATCCTCAAAGACATGCTGAACACCGTCGAGTTGGTGCTGGTCGTCGTCCTGGTGTCCCTGGTGCTGGGCATGGGCATCGCCCTGCTGCTGAACCAGCGGTTCTGGGGTCGGGGGGCGGTCCGCACGATGATGATCGCTCCCTTCCTCATCGTTCCGACCGCCGCGGCCCTGTTCTGGAAGTTCGGGATGTTCGACCCGAACACCGGACTGATCAACGGCGTCTTCACCACTGTGCACCGCTGGTTCGCCGGTCAGGGTGCAAGCGCGTCCGCCGTCGACATCATCGGGCCGCATCCCCTGCTCGCCGTGCAGATCCAGCTGATCTGGCAGTGGACACCGTTCATGACGCTGATCCTGCTGGCCGGGCTGCAGAGTCGACCGGCGGACGTGCTCGAGGCGGCTGCGGTGGACGGAGCGTCCCCGTGGCAGATGTTCGTCAGCCTGACGCTTCCGCACATGCGCCAGTACCTGGAACTGGCCGGCCTGCTCGGCGCCATCTACATCCTGCAGAACTTCGACACGGTGTTCGTCCTGACCCCGCTCAACCCGCAGACCGAGAACCTGCCGAACCTCATCTACCAGACCATCTTCAGCTCGAACGACAACGGCCTCGCCTCCGCCCAGGGAGTGATCATCGTGATCGGCACCATCTTCATCGCGACGTTTGCCCTGCGCACCGTCTCGAGCCTGTTCAGGGAGGAGAACTCGTGACGATCGCCCTGGCACCACAGGACAACCGGCTGTCAAACCCGGCAGACAAGCCCGAGAAGCGCAGACGGACCGGCGGCAATTCCCTGTTAGCCGGCATCGCTGCCTGGATCATCGGGCTGGTCTTCGTGGCGCCGATCGTGATGATGATCCTGACGAGCTTCCACTCGGAATCCCAGGCCACCCTGAACGCTCCGGATGTGTTCGCCCCGTTGACGTTGAACGGCTATCGCGAGTTCTTCGGCTCCCAATCCGGTCAGAGCCCGTGGCCGTTCCTGCGCAATTCGTTACTCGCCTCGGTGGTCTCGACGCTGATCGTGCTGGCGCTGGCCATCCCGGCCGCCTACGCGCTCTCGGTCAAGCCGGTCCGGAAGTGGACCGACGTGATGTTCTTCTTCCTGTCGACCAAGTTCCTGCCGGCCGCGGCCGGGCTGGCGCCGCTGTTCGTCATCGCCCTGAAACTCGGTGCGCTGGACCACATCTGGTTCCTGATCGTGCTGTACACGGCGATGAACCTGCCGATCGCGGTGTGGATGATGCGATCGTTCCTGGCGGACATCCCGCCCGCGCTGTTCGAGGCCGCCTCCCTGGACGGCGCCGGCCTGCGCAAGATCCTGACCAGGGTGGTGGCGCCGATCGCCATGCCCGGCATCGCATCGACCGCGCTGATCTGCTTCATCTTCTCCTGGAACGAGCTGCTGCTGGCCAACTTGTTGACCAGTACCAGCGCGGCCCAGACCGGTCCGGTTCTGCTGACCGGGTTCGTCACCTCGCAGGGACTGTTCCTGGCGAAGGTCTGCGCCGCGGCGACGGCGGTGTCGGTGCCGGTGCTGGTGGCCGGATTCGCCGCCCAGGACAAGCTGGTCCAGGGACTGTCGATGGGCGCGGTGAAGTGATGACCAACCTCGACCAAGGCCATCTGGTGTCGCTGTCGGTCCCGGCTCCGCAGTACGACCGCTCGCAGGTCTCCACCGGCATCGTGCACATCGGCGTCGGCGGCTTCCATCGGGCGCACCAGGCGATGTACCTGGATCGGCTGATGAACCAGGGATCGGCGATGGACTGGGGAATCTGCGGCGTCGGCGTCCTGGCAGGCGATGCACAGATGTCCACGGTCATGCACGACCAGGACTGTCTCTACACCTTGGTACTCAAGCATGCCGACGGAACGTGGGAGCCCAGGGTCATCGGCTCCATGGTCGAATACCTGTTCGCCCCGGACGATCCGGATGCCGTGATCGAGAAGATGGCCGATCCCACCACGCGAATCGTCTCGCTGACCATCACCGAGGGCGGCTACAACTTCGATCAGGTGACCGGTGAGTTCGACGCCGGCAATCCGGCAATCCAGGCCGACCTGCAGCCAGGAGCGCTGCCTACCACCACCTTCGGGATGGTGGTGGAGGCGTTGGTGCGTCGCCGGGACAGGGGCGTTGCGCCCTTCACCGTGATGTCCTGCGACAACATCCAGGGCAACGGTCACGTCGCGCAGAAGATGTTCAGCACCTTCGCCGCCCTGCGGGACACCGATACCGGTGACTGGGTCAGGGATTCCGTCGCGTTCCCCAACTCGATGGTCGACCGCATCACGCCGGTCACCACCGACTCCGACCGCGCCGAGGTGGCGCGGCGCTTCGGCGTCGATGACGGCTGGCCGGTAGTGGCCGAGCCGTTCACCCAGTGGGTGCTGGAGGAGAACTTCAGCCTCGGCCGGCCGGCCTACGAGCGGGTCGGCGTCCAGCTCGTCGGTGATGTCGAGCCCTACGAACTGATGAAGCTGCGGCTGCTGAATGCCAGCCACCAGGCGCTGTGCTACTTCGGCTACCTGGCCGGCTACCGGCTGGTCCACGACGTCGCTCAGGACCCGGTCTTCGCCGCCTTCCTGCTCGGCTACATGGAACGTGAAGCCACCCCCACATTGTCGCCGGTACCGGGTATCGACCTGGCCGGCTACCAGCACGAGTTGATCGCCAGGTTCTCCAATGCCGGCGTCCGGGACACCGTCGCCCGCCTGTGCACCGATGGCTCCGACCGCATCCCGAAATGGCTGGTGCCGGTGATCAGGGACAACCTGGCCGCCGGCCGCGACGTCACGCTGTCGGCCGCGGTGGTGGCCAGCTGGGCCCGATACGCCGAAGGCACGGACGAGCAAGGCGCGCCCATTCCCATCAACGATCGGCTGGCCGACCAGCTCACCATCGATGCCCGGCGGCCCGGTGAGCCGCTGGCCTTCGTGCAGAACCGGAGCCTGTTCGGCGATCTCTGCGACCAGGAGGCATTCACCCTGCCCTACCTCGCCACCCGCGAATCACTGGACGAACGGGGCTCGGCGAAAACCCTTGCCGCGCTGGTCGAATCGCTGTCATGACACGCGTTTCGCCCGAGCCGCACGGCTACTGCCCCGGCTGGAGATCGCAGCGCTGACTGCTGGTGACGCCCGGGGCGGTGCAGCCGTTCCGGCGGCTGGCATCCTGCGGGCCGCTGGAGGAGTTGGCGACCTGCCCGGCGCCGACGAGGTCATCGACCCGCGCTCCGGCACCTGCCGGAATGAGCTCGACCAGTTGCTGCAGAGCGGCTTCCACCTCGGCCTTCCAGCCCCGTTCGCCGGCCAGTTCGAATCGCAGCCGGGGATACCTGCGATCGGCCTTCACCTCGGTGAAGCCGACCGCCCGGGCGAAGCCGGCCGGAATGGTGCAGTGCTTGCGGGACGGTGCCGTCGCCTTGCCGACACCCCGCACCCTGTCCTCGCGCCCGAACACCTCGATGGCGCGGACCCCGCGCCTGGTCAGCGCCGTCACCACTCCGTTCAGCAAGAAACCGCCGACGCCCCGGCCGGTGTAGCGGGCGGCGATCCGGATCGTGGTCAGCAGCACCGCATCCGGAGAAACCGGACCGGACGGGAAGCTCGCCGCCCCAGGAACAGTGGTGGGCGGAGCGAAGAGTGCGTAGCCGGCGGGCTCGTCGTCGACGGTGACGACCAGCCCGGCGCTGCCCCAGGTCAGCATCACCCCGGACAGCCACACCTCCTTCTCGAAGGCGGTGTGTCCCTCCCGCGCGGCGATTTCTGCGGAGTCAGCCTCGATTTCCCAGAACACGCAGGACCGGCACGGTTCCGGAATCAGCCCGATGGTGGACATGGACAGCGGAACGAGCCCCAGCGTCATCCGCCGTCCTTCCTACCGGGTGAATCAGACAGTTTGCCCAACCAGCGTCCAGCATGGCAAACGCCGGGCGGCGGGGGTGGAGCCGGACCACGGATAGCGACGGCGACGCCGTAGAATCGGGCCTTCGCCGACTCACCCCAGCCCGCAAGGACAGCCGATGCCCGGCAACTCCCTGGATCCGCACCTGTTGCGTTACGCCAAGCGCACCGACGGTATGCGAGCATCCGCGATCCGGGCCCTGTTCGCGGTCGCCAACCGGCCGGAGGTCGTCTCGCTGGCCGGCGGGATGCCGTACTTGGCGTCGCTGCCGTTGGAGCAGCTCGCCGCCGAGGCCGCCGACTTGATCGCGGCCGACGGCAGGGTCGCCCTGCAGTACGGCTCCGGGCAGGGCATCCCGGAGCTGCGGGAACAGATCTGCCAGGTGATGGCGCTGGAGGGCATCAACGCCCATCCCGATGACGTCGTGGTCACCGTCGGTTCCCAGATGGCGCTGGACCTGGTCACCCGGATCTTCTGCGACCCGGGTGACGTGATCCTGGTCGAGGCTCCGTCCTACGTGGGCGCGCTGGGCACGTTCTCCGCCTACCAAGCCCAGGTGGTGCATGTGGGGACCGACGACGACGGATTGAGCCCGTCGGCTCTGGACGCCGCGATCACCTCGGTCCGGGCCTCCGGTCGCCGAATCAAGCTGCTGTACACCATCCCGAATTTCCACAACCCTGCCGGCGTCACCCTGTCCATGGAGCGCCGGCCGCAGATCGCCCGGATCTGCGCCGACGCAGGAATCACCGTGCTGGAGGACAACCCGTACGGCCTGCTGGGATTCTCCGACACCGTGTACCCGGCCATTCGCTCCATCGACTCCGAGAACGTGGTCTATCTGGGATCGTTCTCCAAGACCTTCGCGCCGGGACTGCGGATCGGCTGGGCCTTGGCGCCGCACGCCGTGCGGGAGAAACTCGTGCTCGCCAACGAGTCCGCCACCCTGAACCCGCCGGTCTTCAACCAGATGATGATCTCCCGCTACCTCGCCGGCTTCGATTGGCAGGGGCAGATCAAGACCTATCGGCAGTTGTACGCCGAGCGTCGGGACGCGATGCTCTCCGCGCTGCGAACGCACATGCCGGCCGGCACCAGCTGGACCCACCCGGACGGTGGCTTCTATGTCTGGGTCACCCTTCCGGAGGGTTTCGACACCGCAGCGATGCTGCCGCGCGCCGTCACCGCGCGGGTCGCCTATGTGCCAGGAACCGCCTTCTACGCCGACGGTTTCGGAACCAGGCAGATGCGGCTGTCCTACTGCTTCCCCACCCCGGAACGGATCGCCGAAGGTGTGCGGCGGCTGGCCGGAGTGCTGGAGGGTGAGCAGGAGATCATGCGCACCTTCGGCGCCGGCGCCGGGCGCCGCCCCGGCCGGTTGTCCGGACCCAATTCGCCATCCACCGACACTGCCTGATAACCGCTGTTGCACAAGGAGTCCCGCGCGACATGACCTCCCCTTCCCCGCCTTCGGTGACCCCGCGACACGTGCTGATCCTGGCCGGCGGTCTGACGCACGAGCGCGACGTCTCCCTGAGATCTGGTTCCAGACTGGCCCAGTCGCTCCGCAGGCACGGCCATGACGTGGCACTCCGGGACGCCGACAGTGAGCTGGTGCCATGGCTCAGCTCCCACCATCCGGACTGTGCGGTGATCGCCCTGCACGGCGGCCGCGGGGAAAACGGTGCTGTGCAAGGAGTATTGGAGATGGCTGGTATCCCGCTGGTTGGGACCGCCTCACACGACTGCCGGTTCGGCTGGGACAAGGCTACCGCGAAGAACCTCGTGCGCCGCGGCGGACACCCCACGCCTGAATGGTTCACTTTGTCGCACAGCACATTTCGCGACCTCGGTGCCACCTCGCTGATCGACCTACTGGTGTCCAAGCTCGGCCTGCCGATCATGCTCAAGCCGTATCAGGGCGGGTCCGCGCTGGGCGCCAACGTGGTCCGGGAGGTGGGTGATCTGCCGGCGGCGCTGGTCTCCTCCTTCGCCTACGGCGACGTGCTGCTGGTCGAGCAGTTCGTCACCGGCGTGGAGATCGCGGTGACCGTGGTGGACGATTCCTCCGACGCCGCCGGTGTTTCGGCTCCCCGGGCCCTGCCCGCGGTCGAGGTGTCGTTCCCAGGTGATGTCTTCGACTACGACGCCCGGTACACCGCCGGGATGACCACTTACTACACGCCCGCCAGGTTGGCCGACGAGCAGGCAACCGCCGCGGCCCGGCTGGCGGTGGCAGCGCACCAGATCCTCGGCTTGCGTGATGTCTCGCGCACCGACGCGATCGTCGCCGAGGACGGAACCGTGCAATTCCTCGAGGTGAACGTATCGCCGGGCCTCACCGAGACATCGATGCTGCCGATGGCCGTCGAAGCGGCCGGCGAGGAACTCGGTGAGCTGTACTCGCGGTTGATCGAACGTTCGATCGCTCGGGGCTCCTGCGGGTAACCCGAACGGCGCTGGCGAGTCTGGCTCGCTGCGCTCGCATCGCTTTCGCCCACGCGCCTTATCGGATCACCCTGCGGAGCCCATGACGATCGGCTGCTGCGGTGAGCTTCAGGACGTGAACCCGGTTCCTCTCCGGACGGTGAGCCGCCGGGCTTCGCGTTGCTCAGGGGCGAGTGACGTCCTCGGAGGTGGTGATGGCCCCGATTCAGGATGCTCCTCAACCGGGCAGTTGGGCCTATGCGCTCCGGATGTACTCCCGGAGCGCTCGCCGGATCACCTCGGAGACCGTGACATTCTCGGCTTCCGCGCGCTGCGCAGCCGCCGCTCGGAGCGCTGGGTCCAGGCGGACGGATTCGACTGACTTGGCGGCCTCTCCTACAGAGGGGCGCCCCGGCCCACGGCGCTGCCCGTGGAGTTGGCCAGGTTCGTAGCCGCGCTCAGCTTCCTCGGCCAGTTCCTCAATCATCTCGTCCGTAATTGGCTCTCCGCGCTCGGTGTTCCCATAGGTACTCATCGGCCTTCTCCTCCGAACAGCTCCCGCTCCGTACTCGGTCGCAGCGCCATCGCGTGGATCACCAACGCCGTCTCCCGCACCTCGATCACGACCAACTCGAGCAGGTTGCCGGACCGATCGGGACCAGCCACGAGGTAGCGAGGCGGGTCATCGCCCAGCCCCACCCAGGTGATGGCGCGCTCGTACGCGTGCGCGATGTCCTCGTCCGCGACCCTGTGCCGGCGTGCCGGGCGATGATGTCCACACGGAATAAGCGTAGTACGAAAACGCCGACCAGTGGGCGGCGTGTTCCGCGGAAGGATCGTGCTGCGGGACGCCGGACGAGGCAGTACCCGCCGGAGTATCGCCGTCAGCGCGTGTCACCGAGGATGCCGCGGCAACCTGGCCCGCTACGCCGGCTTCCGCGGCAACACCGAGTCCGGTGGTGACGTAGCAGATACGGTCCTGGACGAGGACTTTGTTGATCCGGCATTCCATATCTCGACACCGTTATGATCGGTGCCGATAGCG
>JAABUT010000683.1_pt1 | contig 49100 bp, 60 predicted proteins | sample 5559281 | NCBI WGS metagenome assembly JAABUT01 (sample SAMN10711880, study PRJNA513359) | rock metagenome | isolation source: Antarctica rocks | place: Antarctica: Victoria Land, Ricker Hills nord | collected 2016-01-04
CCTGCGCGCCGCCCTCGAACGCGAGGCCGCCGAAACTATCGGAACCACCTGCCATGATGACCTCATCAGCGTGGCCTGACGATCAACGGGCCGCCACCGAAGTTCCACGGAACTCGGGACATCCTCCGGCAACGCCCCCCCCTGATCACACAACCAGGGCTGGGCGCGTGCCGCGCTGTTCACGTCCTTGCGTCGGGTCGAAGTCGACCCACACCAGGGATCCGCGGACGAGCTCCGCTGTCACGACTCGATGCCGTCACCGGCCAGCCGGTCCCGCTGCGCCGCCGCCCCGGCGTAGGTGGAGTCCGCCGAGGAGTCGGCGCGCCGCACCGCTTCGAACCGGTCCTGGCGCTCACGCTCGTCGAGGAGCCGGGAGATCAAGCCGGCAGCAGTCCGCCCTTCGCGGGGCGCGTCGCGGGACACCCCCTCGCGCAACGTGCTTGGGCGGTTTGATCGTCGACATCGGCTCGCCAGCCATACCGCTGACCATACTTGCGGGATCCGTCAGCCGTCCGCCTGCAGCCAGGTCCCGTCGTCGGCCAGGCGGGCGATGCGCACGTGCATCGTCGAGCGCTGGTAGAGGGCAGCCTGTACGGCGCGGTGCAGCCCGTCCTCGAGGTAGAGGTCGCTCTCCCACTCCACGACGTGCGGGAACAGGTCGCCGTAGAACGTCGAGTCCTCGGCCAACAGGACGTCGAGCCGCAGCTCGGCCTTGACGGTGATGAGCTCGGCCAGCCGCAGCTGCCGGGGCGGGATCCGGGCCCACTCGCGCGACGTCAGTCCGGGTGCCGGGTAGGGACGCGCCGCCAGCACGCCCCGGAAGACCTTGCCGCCGGACGCCGGGCGGCGACGGGAGGAGGGCCGCCGTCCCGCCTCCGCCATCACGCCCCGTCCCTCTGGTCCCCGCATCAGGATCGCACCCACCACGACGACCTGCGCGCTGAGCCCGTCGGGCGGCGGCGGCGACAGGCCGCGAGAAGCAGGTCCTGGCGCGAGCCGCCGGCGTGATGGGATGCCGCGTGGCCGGACGAGACGCGTGAGCCCGGAGGGCTGGCGGACCCTGCTGGGGCTCACCCCGGACCAGGTGCCGCGGCTGCTCGTGCTGGAGGGCACGTGGTGGCGCGAGCGGGCGCTCGCGCACCGGCTGCCCCTGCTCACCGACGTCCGCGAGACCGGCATGCCCGACCTGTGGTGGGGCCGCCGGGACGGCGTTCCCGTCGCCTACTGCCCGGCGTACGGCGCACCGCGCGCGGTCGAGCCGGTGCACGTGCTGGGGCTGTGCGGCACGCCGCTGGCGGTGCAGGTCGGCTCGTGCGGCGGGCTGCAGCCAGGGGTGCACACCGGCGACGTGGTCGTGCCGCTCACCGCGGTCATCGGCGAGGGCGCCTCGCAGTACTACGGCGGCCAGGGCAGCTCGGCGGCCGACCCGGTGCTCGCCGCAACAGCCGCCCGCGGGCTGCGCGAGCGCGGCCACACCGTCCACGAGGGACCGACCGTGACCACCTCCGCGCTGCTCGCTCAGCCGGCGGAGCTCCTCGCCGGCTGGAGCGCCCGGGGGCTGCTCGGTGTCGACATGGAGACCTCCGCGGTGTTCTCCGCGGCCGCCGCGGCAGGCGTCCGGGCGGCGTCGATGCTGTTCGTGTGGGACGAGCTGCCGCACCGGTCCTGGACCGACGCCTTCAGCGCCGCGGAGCGGGCGGCGCAGGCCGGCGCCGAGCAGGCCGTCTTCGAGGTCGCCCTGTCGCTGCTTGCGGAGGGACCCGCCTAGCTCGCCGCGTGCAGCACCGGCCGGCCCGCGGTCCAGCGCTCGACGTCGCTGCAGATCAGGTCGGTGTGGTGCCGCACGACGTCGTCGGCGGCGCCGGCGAGATGCGGGGTGAGCAGCAGCCGCGGCGCGGTGAGCAGCCGGCTGTCGCGCGGCAGCGGCTCGGTCCCGAACACGTCCAGCGCCGCACCCGCCAGCCGCCCAGCCTCCAGCGCGTCGACGAGCGCGTCCTCGTCCAGGATGCCGCCGCCGGCGGTGTTCACGACGTACGACGAAGGACGCAGCCGCGCGAGCAGGCGGGCGTCGGCCAGCCCCAGGGTCTCGGCCGAGCGGGGGCAGTGCAGGCTCAGCACGTCGGCGCGGTCGGCGAGCTCGGTGAGCGGCACCCCTCCCCCGACGGCGGGGTCGGTGTGCAGGACGACCATCCCGAACCCGTCGCGGGCCCGCTGCGCGACCCGCCGCCCTACCGCGCCGAGGCCGACGATCCCGAGGGTGCGCCCGGCCAGCTCCGGCCCCCGGAAGTGCAGGTAGGGCAGCTCGTCGCCGACGTGCCAGCCGTCGTCGCGCAAGTGCCGGTCGGCTGCGTTGATGCCGCGCACCATCGACAGCACCAGCCCGATCGTGAAGTCGGCGACCGAGTCGGCGTTGCGGCCCGGGGTGGACAGCACCGGCACGCCGCGGGCGGCGCAGGCAACCAGGTCGATGTTGACCGGACCGCCGCGGGCGGTGGCGACCAGCCGCAGCTCGGGCAGCGCGGCGAGCACGTCGGCGTCGACCCGCTCCACCTCCACCACCAGCAGCGCGCAGCCCTGCGCGGCGGCCACCAGCCCGTCGCGGTCAAGCGGCCGGCCGGTCGCGCCCCAGCCCGCGCGCACGACGTCGTAGCCGAGGGCGGACAGCCGGCGTACGCCGTCGTCGGTCCACTCGGCCGTCACCAGCGCCCGCACTCAGGCCTCCGGCAGCGCGGCGCGCAGGCCGGCGTGGGCGGCGCACCAGCGCTCGTAGGGCTCCTGCAGCAGCGCGCCGTCGGCCGCCGGCAGCACCTGCGCCGGCAGGCCGGGCACGTGGGCGTGCGCGCCGGCCGCGCGCGCCACCAGCACGGCGCCGGCCACTGGCGCCCCTCCCCCAGCCGTGATGTGCACCGGCCGCCCGAGTACCTGCGCGAGCAGCCCTGGCAGCGCGCCGTCGGCTGCCGCCCCACCCGTCACGACCACCGCCGACGCCGGCCGGCCCAGGGCCCGCTCGAGGTCCGTCACATTGCCGCGCACGGCGAAGGCGTGCGCCTCCAGCAGCGCCCGGGCCACCTGGGCGCCGGTGGTGTCAGGACGCAGCCCGAGCAGCGTCACCGGCGGCCTGGCGGTCCAGGTCTCCTGCGACCAGTACGGCGTCGCGGTGACCGCGAGCAGCCCGCCCGCGTCGGGCCCCGGCTCGCCGCCGGCGAGCCCCCCCCACCAGCCGCTGAAGGTGCCGGGGTAGCCCGCGTTGCCCTCGACCGCCCACCGCCCCGGGTCGGCGTGGGTCGAGACCCACGGCCGGCCCAGCGGGTCGAGCACCGGCGCGGCCACCGCCGCCTGCACCGGCGTCGAGGAGCCGGCGACCACCGTCACGACCCCGTCGCCGAGACCGCCGGCGCCCATCGCCGCCAGCTGCGTGTCGCCGCACCCCGCGACCACGGGCAGCCCGGCCGGCAGCCCCCAGCCGGTGAGCAGCTCCCCGACCAGGCTCCCGGCCTCGATGACCGGTGCGAGCCGGGCCGTCCCGATCCCGCAGGCGTCCAGCAGGTCGGTCGCCCAGCCGCGGGCGGCCACGTCGGCCATCGCGCCGGCGCAGGCGTACGACGCCTCCGTGACCTGCTGCCCGCAGAGCAGCCAGACCAGCCAGTCGTGCACGAACAGCACCCGTGCCGTCGCCGCCCAGCGCTCCGGCTCCTCCTCCCGGACGGCGAGAAGCTTGGGCAGCGTCAGCTCGGCTGCCGGCCAGTGGCCGGTCAGCGCGTAGCGCCCGTCGAGCACCGCCGCATGCGGGCCGCCCCGCCGGTCGCTGTTGAGCACGCCGTTGCCGAGCGGCTCGCCGCTCCCGTCCAGCAGCACGAAGCCCTGCCGCAGCGAGCAGACGGTCACCCCGAGGTAGTCGGCGTCGGCCCGACCGGCCCGGGCGACCGCGCCGGCCAGCGCCTCCCGGGCGGCCGTCGCCCAGGACGTCGGCGAGAACTCTGCGCGGTCCGCGTCCGGCCGGAGCACCGCGGTGGGCACGACGACCTCGGCCAGCAGGGCGCCGTCCGGCTCGGCCACCCAGCCCTTCACGGCGGAGCCGCCGACGTCCAGCCCCGCGACGACCAGCACGTCAGCGACCGGTCCGCGCGGCCGCCTCGCGCGCCCGCACGACCTCGAGGTACTGCGGCGGGCACTCGGTCGTGGTATCGCCGAGCTGCAGCATCGTGAGGGTCGCGCGCGCCGCCTCCTCCAGGTTGACCACCCGCTTGTGCGCCAGCTCCACCGTCGCGCCGACCGCCGAGCAGCCGTGATGTCCGAGCACCACGCAGTTGCAGCCGTCGGCGACGGCGGCCGCGCCCGCCTCGGCGAGCTCCGGCGTACCGCTCTGGATGAAAGGCGTCGAGCGGACCTCACGCACGTAGTAGGCCTGGTCGAGCGTCAGCAGCCTGATCCGGTGCCCCATCGCGTCGAGCAGCACCGAGGTCTGCGGGTGCAGGTGCACGAGCGCGTTGACGTCCGGCCGGACCCGGTAGGTCGCGAGGTGCAGCAGGACCTCGCTGCTCGGCACCGGGTGCCCGCTCCTGACCTGCCCGTCGGCGATGCCGACCACCGAGAACTGTTCCGGCGTCAGCTCGTCCAGCCACGAGCCCGAGCAGGTGACGACGCACTCGTCCGAGCCGGGCAGCCGGGCCGACAGGTTGCCGCCGGAGCCGATGACCAGACCGGCGGCGACGGTCTTGCGGCCGACCACCGCCAGCGCGTCGGCGAGCTGGGACAGGGCGCCCGTCACGGGACGACGACCTCCTTGAGCCGGGGAGCCGGCGCGGTGAGCGCGTCGACGACGCGCTCGAGCGGGTGGGTGCCGGTCACGACCGCGGCACCGTCGACCTGCTCGAGCAGCGCGACGGCGGCCGGGAAGCAGCCGGGCGCGAGGTGGCCGCCGCTGACGGTGAGCTCGCCGAACTCCGCCAGCGTGTTGAGGTCGAGCGGCAGCGGAGCGTCGTACACGCCGTAGACGCCGACCCGCCCGCCCGGCCGCACCGCGCGCAGCAGGACCGTGACGGCGTCAACCGACCCGCTCACGTCGAGGACCGTGTCGTACGCCGCATCGGCCGGCGCCTGCACCGCGTCGTCGTAGCCGAGCGCGCGAGCCCGGCGCGCCTTGCCCTCGGAGCGCACGACGGCCGTGACCGCGGCGGCTCCCTCGGCGCGGGCGGCGACGACCGCCAGCGCGCCGAGCCCGCCGAGCCCGGCCACGGCCACCCGGTCCCCAGGGCGTACGCCGGCCCGCCGCACGGCGTGCAAAGCGCAGGCCATCGGCTCGGCCAGCACGGCGGTCGTCGTGGGCAGATGGTCGGGCACAGCGTGGACCCGGGCCTGCTCCGGCAGCGCGACCTGCTCGGCGAAGGCGCCGGGGACGTCGCTCCCGAGGTGGCGCCCGTGCGGGCACAGGTGCGGCTCGTCGCGGCGGCACGCGGCGCACTCGCCGCAGGGCAGCTTGACCTCGGCGGTGACGCGGGTGCCGACCGGCAGCCGGCCGTCGCTGCGCACAACCCGGCCGAGCAGCTCGTGCCCGGGCGTGAACGGCCAGGCCAGCTCGCCCCAGGGGTGCCGCCCGGTCCAGAGCATCCGGTCGGCGGCGCACACGCCCGCGGCCTCCACCTCCACGACGAGCCCGGTCTCGGGCGCCGGCACCTGCACGACCCGGAAGTCACCGGGGCCGTGCGCGAGGACGGCCCTCACTGCCGGCGCGACAGCACGTGGTCGCGGGAGGCGCGCACCGCCTCCCGCCCGGTCACGGTGCCGGAGGACACCGCGCCGTAGAGGTCGAAGCAGGCCGCGCCGGTGTAGCCGCTGGCGTCCAGCGCCGCGACCAGGGTGCCGAAGTCGTGCACCTGCCCGCAGGGCAGGTCGTCGTCGTCTCCACCGGGGGAGGCGTCGCCGAGGTGGCAGTGCAGCAGCGCGTCACCCAGCAGCTCGACGACCGCGGCCGGGTCCTCGTCGTTGGCGAACGCGTGCCCGGTGTCCAGCAGCACGCCCAGACCCGGCACCTGCGCACACAGCTCCAGCGCCTGCTGCGCGGTGGCGACGGCCGTGCCGGGCTTGTACTCCAGGGCGACCCGAACGTCACCCGCGGCCTCGATGACCCGCCGCAGCGCCGGAGCCACCGATGCGCCGACGGGGTCGGCACCCGGCCACACCCCGAGCACGTCGAGCCCGAGCGCCCTGCAGACCCGGGCGGTGGCGTCGACCTGCGTGAGCAGCCGGTCCACCTCGCCTGACAGCGCTCCCTCTGGCCAGCGCTGCGCAGGGAGCGACAGCAGCACCGCGAGCACCGGCACCTCGTGCTCTGCCACCAGCCGGGCCAGCCGGGCCAGCCGGGCCGGTGCCAGCTCCACCTCGGCGTCATAGACCCCGAGCTCGATGCCGTCCAGCCGCAGCTGCGCCGCCTGCTCCCAGGTGGCGGCGTCGTCCAGGCCGTCGGGCCAGGAGTTCCAGTCGGTGTCGCCGAGGCGCCAGCCGGTCACGCCGCCCGCCCCTGCAGCTGCCGCAGCGTCGCCTCGCGCACCGCGGGCGTCTGCGCCTGCACCAGGAAGAAGCCGGCCTCGCGCAGCAGCCGCTGCGGCGCCGCGTCGAGGGACATCGCGCTGCCGCCGGTGGCGACGACGAGAGCCGTGGCCGCGCGCAGGACCAGCTCGAGGGCAGCCGCCCGCAGCCGCAGCCGCTCGTCGAGCCGCTCGGTGTCCGGCACGTCGTCGATCAGGGCGTAGGCGTGGTCCCGCAGGTCCGTGCCCTCTGCCGCGAGGGTGTCCGCGAGCCGGGCCGCGGTGGTGTCCGAGCGTCGCTCCGCCGTCTCGCGCAGCCGGCGTACGACGGTGGCGTGCAGGCCGAACACCGCCGGGGTCACGTTGGCCGTCTTGGCCCGGTCGGCGGCCAGCCACTCCTCGGCCGCCGCAACGCGGGCGACGTCCGCGTCGGGCACGAGCAGCCCGTCGAGGTCGAGCGCGACGGTGGAGCTGGCCTGCATGGCCAGCAGCCGCATCGGCGGCGTGGCCCGCAGCCCGGGGCCCTCACGGGCCGGCAGCAGCACCAGCACCACCTCACCCTCCGGCGACGTGCCGCCGAGCAGGAAGACGTCGCACAGGCCCCAGGAGGTCATCCAGGCGACAGTCCCGTCGAACCGCCAGCCGCCGTCGACCCGGGTCGCGGTGACCGGCGGCGGGCCGGGCCGGCGCACGTGCGCGACGGCCACGCCGGACAGCGCGCCGCCGCTGCACATCGGCCGCAGCAGCCGGTCGCGCAGACCCTCGTTGCCGGAGGCCGCGAGGGTTGCCAGCGGCATCGCGTGCTGGGTCGTCACGAACCAGGTGGCGCCGCACGCGCCCGCGAGCACCTCGGTCACCTCGCGCTGCACCGCGGCCGGGGCGGCCCCGCCGCCGTACGCCGCCGGGCCAGTCAGGCCGAGCAGGCCGGCGGCGGCCAGGCGGTCGACTACAGCGCGGCGTACCCGGGTGCGGTCGACCTCCTCGGCGGCGGGCGCGAGCAGCTCGTCGGCGAGCGCGCGGGCGACGAGGACCGGGGGGCTGGCGGTCTGGGTCGGCACGCGGGCGAGCCTAGGCCGGACCGGTGTGCGCAGCCGCTGGGCGGTCAGAGCCCGACCGCGCGGAAGCCGCCGTCCACGTGCACGACACTGCCGGTGGTCTTGGGGAACCAGTCGGACAGCAGCGCGACGCAGGCCTGCGCCACCGGCTCGGGGTCGTGCACGTCCCAGCCGAGCGGCGCGCGCGCGTCCCACACCGACTGCAGCTCGGCGAACCCCGGCACGCTCTTGGCCGCCATCGTGCTCAGCGGCCCGGCGTTGACCAGGTTGACCCGTACGCCGCGCGGGCCGAGGTCGCGGGCGAGGTAGCGGCAGGCCGACTCGAGACCGGCCTTGGCCACGCCCATCCAGTCGTACGACGGCCAGGCGCGGGTCGCGTCGAAGTCGAGCCCGACGTAGGACGCGCGCTCGGACAGGACGGGCAGCACGGCGCGGGCCAGCGCCGCGAACGACCAGGTCGAGACCTGCAGCGCCGTCGACACGTCCTCCCAGGCGGTCGGCAGCAGCCCCTGCCCGAGCGCCGCCGGGGGGGCGAAGCCGATCGCGTGCAGCACGCCGTCGAGGCCGTCGACGTGCTCGGCCAGCCGCTCCGGCAGAGCGGCGAGGTGCTCCTCGGAGGTGACGTCGAGCTCGACGACCGGTGGCGAGCCGGGCAGCCGCCGCGCGATCCGGGTGGTGAGCGACATCGGCCGGCCGAAGGAGGACAGCACCACCGTCGCGCCCTGCTCGGTGGCCAGCCGCGCGACCGAGTAGGCGATCGAGGAGTCGGTCAGCACGCCGGTGACGAGCAGGCGACGCCCCTCGAGCAGGCCGGTCACGAGGCCGCCATTGTCTTGGCGGTGATGAGGTCGGCGAACGCGCCGATGGTCTTGAGGTCGGTGAGCTCGTCCTCGGGCAGCTCGACCCCGAAGGCGTCCTCGAGCTCCATCGTGTACTCCACCAGGGACAGCGAGTCGACCTCGAGGTCGTCGACGAAGGACTTGTCGTCCTGGACCGCCTCCGGCGGCACCTCGAGCATCTCGACGGCCTTGTCCTTCATCACCTGCATGACCTCGCTGCGCTCCATGCGGCCCGACCCTAGTGGCCCATCCCGAGGCCGCCGTCGACCGGGAGCACCGCGCCGGTGACGTACGACGACGCGTCGCTCGCCAGGAAGCCCACCACCGCGGCGACCTCCTCGACGGTCGCCGTCCGGCCGAGCGGGATGGTCCGCAGCAGCTCCTCGACCCGCGCCTCGCCCAGCCGGGCGGTCATGTCGGTGTCGACGAAGCCGGGAGCCACCACGTTGCTGGTGATGCCGCGGCTGCCGAGCTCGCGGGCGACCGACCGGGCCAGCCCCACCAGCCCCGCCTTGCTCGCGGCGTAGTTGGCCTGCCCCGCCCCCCCGGACAGCCCCACCACGGACGAGACGAAGACCAGTCGACCCCAGCGGGCCTTGAGCATCGCCCGGCTGGCCCGCTTGGCGACGCGGTAGGCCGCGGTCAGGTTGGTGTCCAGCACCGAGGTGAACGACTGCTCGCTCATCCGCAGCAGCAGCTGGTCGTCGGTGATGCCCGCGTTGGACACCAGCACCTCCACCGCGCCGTGCTCGGCCTCGACGGCGCTGAACGCGGCGTCGACGTCCTCGCCGGACGTCACGTCGCAGCGCACCGCGAACAGCCCGTCGGGCGGCGCGCTGCGGTAGGTCACGGCGACCCGGTGGCCGGCGGCGGCGAGGTTGTGCGCCGTCGCCAGGCCGATCCCGCGGTTGCCCCCGGTCACCAGCACGGACCTGCTCACTGCAGCACCTCCAGGTCGGACGGTCGCGCGACGGACAGCGCGCGCACCCCGGGCAACGTCCTGCTCACCAGCCCGGTCAGCACCCCGCCGGGTCCCACCTCCACGACCGCGTCGACCGGCGGCAGCGCGAGCAGCAGCTCGCGCCAGCGGACCGGCTCGGTCAGCTGTCGCGAGAGCAGGCCGGCGACGTCCCCGTCGTACGGCGCCGCCGTGACGTTGGCCAGCACCGGCACGCGCGGTGCGCCGTACGCCGTCGTGCGCAGCGCTGCGTCGAGCCGCTCGCGGGCGGGCGCCATCAGCGGGGTGTGGAAGGCACCACCGACCGGCAGCGGCAGCACCCGACGGGCGCCGGCCTGCGTGAGCCGGGGCGTGACCGCGGCGACGCCGGCCGGGGTGCCGCTGATGACGACGTGCCGGGGGGCGTTGTCGTTGGCCGGCCACACGCCGCCGACCTCCGCGCAGACGCGGGCGACCTCGGCCGGCTCGAGCCCGAGCACCGCGGCCATGGTCCCCGGAGCGGCGTCGGCAGCCGCCTGCATCGCGTCGCCGCGCGCCGCGACCAGGAGCATGGCCGCCTGACGGTCGAGCACGTCAGCCGCGACCAGCGCGGTCAGCTCCCCCAGGCTGTGCCCGGCGACCGCCACGACCTCCAGCCGCGGCAGCGTGCCCAGTGCGTCCAGGGCGAGCAGCGACGTGAGGTAGGTCGCCACCTGCGCCTCGCGCGTGGCCCGCAGGACCTCGGCGTCCGCGTCGAGCAGCAGCGACTGCAGGTCGCGGCCCAGCAGCGCGGACGCCTGCTCGACCAGCGCCCAGCCCGGGGTGTCGCGCCAGGTTGCACCCATGCCCGGGCGCTGCGAGCCCTGGCCGGGCAGGACGAGGGCGACACGCACGAGCAGGCATCCTGCCGCACGCCTAGTCTCGACCCTCGTGACGACTCCCGAGGACGTACCCGACCGGCTGCGTGCCCTGAGCGCCGAGCAGCTCCACGTCGGCGCGGCCGAGCTCGTCCCCGACGCGCTGCTGGGCGACGACCTGGGCGTCGACAGCCTCGCGGCGATCGAGTGGGGCATGGCGGTCGAGGACGCGTTCGGGATCACGCTGCCCGACGACGCCTGGGGCTACGTCCGCAGCTACGGCATGGTCGAGGACCTGGTCCGGCGGCTGGTGCGCAGGGCCGGCGCGCCGCAGGCCCCGCCCCAGCCGAGGGCGGGCGCCCAGGCGGCCACACCCGCCGCGCAGGGCTGACGTGCGCGCAGCCGCCGCCCGGCGGGTCGTGGTCACCGGCATCGGGGTGCTCTCCCCCGCCGGCACCGGTCACGACGCGTTCTGGAAGGGCCTGCAGACCCCGCCGCCGGACCGGCGCGAGCGCTCGGTCGACGACTTCGACCCCACGCCCTGGATGTCGCCCAAGGAGGCGCGGCACGTCGACCGGTTCACCCAGCTGGCGGTCGCCGCCGCCGCGATGGCGCTGGAGGCCAGCGGCGCGCCCCCGGTCGACCTGGCCCGCGCCGGGGTCTGCCTCGGCACCGGCATCGGCGGCGTCGGCACCCTCGAGACGCAGGTCGGCGTGCTGGCCGCGCGCGGGCCCAAGCGGGTCTCGCCCTTCACCATCCCGATGGTCATGCCCAACGCGGGCGCCGCGTCGGTCTCGCTCCGGCTCGGCTGGCGCGGCCCCTGCGAGACCCTGACCACCGCCTGCGCCGCCGGCACCCACTCGGTGGCGGCGGGGGCGCGCATGGTCGCCGACGGCCGCTGCGAGGCGGTGCTCGCCGGCGGCGCCGAGTCGTCGATGACCCCGACCACCGTCGCCGCGTTCACGACGATGACGGCGCTGTCGCGCACCGGGCTGTCACGCCCGTTCGACGTGGGCCGCGACGGGTTCTGCATCGCCGAGGGCGCAGCGGTGCTGCTGCTCGAGGAGCGGTCGGCGGCGCTCGGACGGGGCGCCACCGTCTACGGCGAGGTGCTGGGCGCCGCGAGCACCTGCGACGCCCACCACATCACGGCGCCCGCTCCCGGCGGGACCGGTGCCGCCGACTGCATGCGGCTCGCGCTCCACGACGCCGGCCTGCCCCCCGGCGACATCGCCTCGGTCAACGCGCACGGTACCTCCACGCCGCTCAACGACGCCGCCGAGGCACAGGCCGTCACGGCCGTCTTCGGCCCGTACGCCGTCCCGGTGACGAGCATCAAGGGAGTGACCGGCCACGGGCTCGGCGCCGCCGGGGCACTGGAGGCGGCGGCGGTGCTGCTGTCCTTCGCGCGACGTGAGCTGCCGCCGACGATGGGCACCGAGCACGTCGACCCGGCGCTGGAGGTCGACGTCGTGGTCGACCGTCCCCGCGCCTTCAGGCCCGGACCGTCCCTGAGCAACTCCTTCGGCTTCGGCGGCCACAACGGGAGCCTCGTGCTCGGTCCGGCATGAGCCGCACCGAGGACCTGGCCCTCGCCCACGAGCTGGCGGACGCCGCCGACGCCGTCACCCTGCAGCGTTTCCGCGCCACCGACCTGCGCGTCGAGAGCAAGCCCGACCTCACTCCGGTCACCGACGCCGACACGGCTGTCGAGGAGCAGCTGCGCCGACGGCTCGGCGCCGCCCGGCCGCACGACGCGGTGCTCGGCGAGGAGCAGGGCCTGACCGGCGCCGGGCAGCGACAGTGGGTGGTCGACCCGATCGACGGCACGAAGAACTACGTCCGCGGCGTACCGGTCTGGGCCACCCTGGTGGCGCTGCAGGTGGACGGCCGGGTGGACGTCGGCGTGGTCAGCGCACCGGCCCTCGGCCGGCGCTGGTGGGCCGCCCGCGGGCAGGGCGCCTACGCCGGCAGCACCCTGGCCGGTGGCGTCCCGCTGCGGGTCTCGGCGGTCGCCAACCTCGCCGACGCCTCACTGTCGTTCTCCAGCCTGTCCGGCTGGCAGGCCCAGGGCCGGCTGCCGGGCCTGCTCGCGCTGACCGGGAAGGCCTGGCGCACCAGGGCGTACGGCGACTTCTGGTCGCACATGCTCGTCGCGGAGGGAGCCGTCGACGCCTCCTTCGAGCCGGAGGTGTCGCTGTGGGACCTCGCCGCGCTGCAGGTCGTCGTGGAGGAGGCCGGCGGGCGCTTCACCGACCTGGCCGGCGAGGCCCGGCCGGACGGCGGCTCCGCGGTGTGCAGCAACGGCCTGCTGCACGACGAGGTGCTCGCCGGACTGGCCGGCCGCTGATGGCAGAGCCGGTGCGGGTCGCCCTCGAGCTCGGCCGCACCTGGGTGTTCGCGTCCGCACTCGACTGGCCCGGCTGGTGCCGGCGAGGCCGGGGTGAGCAGGCCGCGCTGGAGGTCCTGCAGGACTACGCCGAGCGCTACGCGCCCGTCGCCGGGGCGGACTTCGAGCCCGGTCCCCTACGGGTGGTCGGCCGGGTCGACGGCAGCGCGACGACGGACTTCGGTGCGCCGGGCGCCCGCGGGCCGTGGGACGAAGAGCCGCTGGCTCGCACGGAGGCGGAGCGCCAGGCCGGGCTGCTCGCCGCCTGCTGGACCGCCTTCGACCGGGTCGTGGCGGGGGCGCCGCAGGAGCTGCGCATGGGCCCGCGCGGCGGCGGTCGCGACCGGGACAAGGTGGCCGCTCACCTGCAGGAGGCCGAGCGCAGCTACCTCCGCACGGTCGGCGTCCGGCTGCCGCCACGGACGGCATGGGCTGAGCAGCGGTACGCGGCCCTGCCCGTCCTCGCGGCCGGGGCACCGGACGCGATGTGGCCGGCGCGCTACGCGATCCGGCGTACCGCCTGGCACGTCCTCGACCACGCGTGGGAGATCGAGGACCGCAGCCCGAGGTAGGCCATCATCCTGGCGTGGGGACCGAGCGTGAGGACTACCTGGACCGTGTGCTGATCGGCGGCCGAGAGCCGGTGCAGATCACGGTCATGGACTACGACCCGACCTGGCCGGCTCGCTTCCAGGATCGGGCGGCGGTGGTACGCCGGGCGCTCGGTCCAAGGGCCGGGCTCGTCGAGCACATCGGGTCCACTGCGGTCCCCGGCCTGGCCGCGAAACCGATCATCGACATGCTCCTCACGGTGGCGGACGTCGGGGACGAGCCGGCGTACCTGCCACCGTTGGGGTCGGTCGGCTTCGTGCTCCGGGTCCGGGAGGCGGAGCACCGCATGCTGCGGACACCGGGAAGGGACGTGCACCTGCACGTGTACGAGCCGGACCGACCGGAGGTGCGCGACTACCTCTACCTGCGGTACTGGCTGCGGGTCGACGCGGACGACAGGTCCCGCTACACCGGCACCAAGCGGCGGCTCGCGGAGCGGCAGTGGACCGACATGAACGACTACGCGGACGCCAAGACCGAGGTCGTGCTGGACATCCTCGCGCGAGCCCGGGCGTGGCGCGCCCGGCGGCCGGAGTCCCCGTGAAATGCTACGCTGTCGCACATGAATGTCGGCGTCCGAGACCTTCGTAATGACACCGCCCGAGTGCTTGACGCGGTCCGCGCCGGTGAGCGCGTCACCCTGACGGTGCATGGCGAGCCGATCGCCGACATCGTTCCGCACGGTGGACGCACACGGTGGCTCTCGGGAGCAGCAGTGCGCGACCAGCTCACAGTTCGCGCGGCCGACCCGGGCTTGCGCACCGACCTCAACGAGCTTGCCGGGGAAACTCTGGCTGGCCTGTGAGCTCCGGGCTGCTCGATACCGGGGTCTTCATCGCTCGAGAGGTCGCGCGGCCGCTTGGTCCACTACCTGATCGCGTGGCGGTTTCGGTCATCACTCTCGGGGAGTTGGAGCTCGGAGTGCTGGCCGCAGAGAACGGCGACGTTCGGGCCCGTCGTGCCGACACCGTTGCCCTTGCGAGGGAGTCCGATCCGCTTCCTGTGAGCGAGTCGGTGATGACAGCGTGGGCGCACCTTGTCGACGACTGCCGCCGGACGGGCGTGCATCGCACCGTGCGTCTTACCGATGCCCTGATTGCCGCCACCGCCGTCGCACACGGACTGCCCGTTGTCACTCAGGGCGCGGACTTCGATCAAATGGCGAACGCGCATCACCTCCTGCGGGTCGTCAAGGTTTGACCTCCTCGGCCGCGCCGACAAGTCCGCGATGGACCGACCGGGTGCCACGGTCACGGATCGCCAGGATCAAGACGATCCTGGTGGTGTTCGACGCCCGACCGCTGGCACCGCCCGGCCCCTGATGCCCTGCAGGAGGCGGCGGGCGTCCCAGCGGGCCAGCAGCACGGGGGTGAGGCCGAGGGCGGCGGCGTCGAACCAGGCGTAGCCGCCGGCGATCCCGCTGGGCGGGTTGCCGATGCTGAGCAGCCCGGTGGGGTCGTGCAGCTGCCAGGCCCAGGTGCCCAGCGAGGTGCCGACAATCTCCAGGTAGCTGACGACCAGGAAGGCGCCGGCGTACACCAGCGGGCTGCGACCGCGGAAGGTGAACACCAGCAGGCAGCCGAACCAGAAGGCGCCGAGCAGGTCCTGCCGGTCCGACAGCAGCAGCCCCCAGCCGGCCCACAGGCCGCAGGCGGTGAGCGTCGTCGCGAGGAAGGGCGTGCGGTGGCGGTGCGCCCAGGCGCTGCGGCCGATCGACAGTGCGGCGAGGTAGACCAGTCCGTGCCCCGGCGGGACGAACGCCGGCACGTTGTGCAGCCGGTAGACGTAGACACCCAGCCAGCCGGCGAAGACGTACTCCACCAGGGTCGCGAAGACCACGACGACGCCCACCTGCACCCGGGTCGCGCGCGGCTCCAGGCGCAGCAGGACGAGCAGCAGCAGCCAGGTGCCGGCACCGAGCAGCCGCTGCCGGGTGAGCGACCCGCCGGCGTCGAGGCCGAGCGCGGCGGCGACCCAGGCCACGACGACGCATGCGAGCACGAGGTCCCGGTCGACCCTGCCCGCTGCCCGCATCCCCGGAGCCTGCCACCCGCCGTCCGCCCGACCGGGTGGAAGGGCTACCGCACCGGGCCGTCGTGCCCCATCATGGCGCGGACGCGAGGGGGGCACGTGACGACGGCACACGCGCTGTCCCGCCTGCTCCGGCACGCCCAGACCACCGCGCCCGACGACGTCGTGTCCACCCTGGCCGAGGGAGCGGCGCTGCTGGCCGGCAGGCAGGTGGTGCTGCACCTGGTCGACTACGAGCACTCGGTGCTGCAGCCCACGCCGGCGTGGACCGCCGACGGCGCGGTGGTGCTGCCCGCCTCGATCGAGGGCACCATGGCCGGGCGCTGCTTCCGCGACCAGCAGCTGCTCGAGGCCGAGCGCGACGGCGCCGTGCAGGTGTGGGTGCCGGTGAGCGAGCGGGCCGAGCGGCTGGGGGTGCTGGCCTTCGTCGTACCGCGGCTGGACGAGCCGGGCCGTGACCTGTGCGCGGAGCTCGGCCTGCTCGCCGGTCAGCTCATCCTCAGCAGCTCGGCCTACTGCGACCGCTTCCACGTGCGGCGGCGGCGACGCGACATGAGCCTGGCGGCGGAGATGCAGTGGTCACTTCTCCCGCCGCTGTCGTTCAGCTGTGCCGGCACCAGCCTGGCCGGGCTGCTGGAGCCGGCGTACGACGTGGGCGGGGACTGCTTCGACTACGCCTACGACGACGGCGTGCTGCATCTGGCGGTGTTCGACGCCATGGGCCACGGACTGCCGAGCAGCGTGCTGAGCTCGCTCGCCGTCGGCGCCTACCGGCACGAGCGGCGCCGGGCGACCCCGCTGGCCGTCCTGCTCGGCGCGATGGACCACGCGGTGCAGAGCCTGATGGGCGACGCCTTCGTCACCGCGCTGGTCGGCGAGCTGCAGACCGCGACCGGGCAGCTGCGCTGGACCTCCGCGGGCCACCCGCCGCCGCTGCTGCTGCGCGCGGGCAGGGTGCTGCCGCAGCCCGAGCAGAGCACGTCCCTGCCGCTGGGGTTGTCCCCCCTGCCCGCACCCGAGGCCGGCGTACAGGTGCTGCAGCTAGAGCCGGGTGACCGGGTGCTGCTGCACACCGACGGGGTGGTGGAGGCGCGCTCCCCGGCGGGGGTGGAGTTCGGCCGCGAGCGGCTGGGCGACCTGTTCGCCCGGGAGAGCGCGTCCGGGGCGCTGCCGGCCGAGGTGCTGCGCCGGCTGACGCACGACTGCCTGCACTTCCAGGGCGGCCGGCTGCGCGACGACGCGACCCTGCTCCTGCTCGAGTGGGCCGGGCCCGCGCGGAGCCAGGCGGCGAGCGCCCTCAGGGACGCACCCGTCGGGGCACCGGAGCCGCGTCGAGGTCAATGACGCGCTGCTCGCGCAGCCGGTCACGCTCCGCGGTCACCTCGGCCAGCTCGGCCGTCAGCTGCTCCACCTGCTCCTTGAGCCGGCGCATCCGCCGGATCGCCGTCGCGGCGCGCGCGGCGAGGCGCTCGTAGCGCTCGTCCTCGACGACCGTGACCGCGGCGGTCGGCTCCTGCTCGCGGACGGGCTCCGGCGCCGGCTGGCCGCCGGCCTCCGGCGCTGACGTCGGCGTGGGTCCCGCCGCTCTGCTGCCGGGCCGCCAGGGCTGCACCTGCACCGCGCTGGGCCACCGGGCCCGGGAGCCGTCGTCCTGCTGCTGCGCACGCCTGAGCACCGGGAGTCCCCCTTCGGGATCGCCATGCCGCTACTACAGCATTGCACCGTTTTGGGGGCGCCACGCCGCAATCGTCAAGCGTTCACCTGTCGCGGCGGCGTGCCTGCTCAGGCGCTCTCGTCGTACGCCGCGATGCCGACGGGGCAGGACACGCCCGTCCCGCCGAGTATGCCAATATGTGACCCATGACCAGGACCGCCGTCTACGTGCGCATCTCCCAGGACCGGACGGGCGCCGGGCTCGGCGTCGCCCGCCAGGAGGCCGACTGCCGAGGGCTGCTGGACCGCCGCGGCTGGACGCACGCCGAGACGTTCATCGACAACGACGTCTCGGCCTACACCGGGAAGGCCCGGCCCGCCTGGCAGCGGCTCGTCCACGGGATCGAGGCGGGCGCCTTCGACGCCCTCGCCTGCTGGCATGTCGACCGGCTCACCCGCTCCCCACGGGAGCTGGAGGACGTCATCGACCTGGCCGACCGGCACCGCATGGAGCTGGCGACCGTCACCGGGGACATCGACCTCAGCACCCCGACCGGCCGCATGGTCGCCCGGATGCTGGGCGCTGCGGCCCGTCACGAGGGAGAGCACAAGGCGGAGCGGCAGCGGGCGGAGCGGCGCGCCAGCGCCGAGGCGGGCAAGGTGGCCGGAGGCGGGATGCGGCCCTACGGCTACGCCGCCGACAAGGTGGCCGTGATCGACGCTGAGGCCGAGGTCATCCGCGAAAGCGCCCGCCGAGTCCTCGCGGGCGAGTCGTTGGCCGCCGTCTGCCGGGACCTGGCCAGACGTGACGTGAGGACCCCGGCGGGCGGCCACTGGCAGCCCCGCACGCTCCGCCGGCTGCTCGCGTCGGCGCGGATCTCAGGCAGGCGCGAGCACACGCCCAGCGGGTCCTACGTCGGGACCCGGCCGCTGTGCGGGGAGATCGTCGCCGTCGCTGTCTGGCCGGGAGTCATCCCGGTCGAGCAGTCCGACCGGCTGCGCGCGCTGCTGTGCGCCCCGCAGCGGCGCACGCACACCGGGACGGGACGCAAGTACCTGCTGTCTGGGCTCCTGCGGTGCGGCCGGTGCGGCGCGGGCATGGTCGGTCGCCCCCGGTCCGGTGTCCCGCGCTACGTCTGCCCGAACATGCCCGGCGGGACGTCCTGCGGCGGGACGGCCACGAACGCTGCCCGCACCGACGGGCACGTCCGGGACCTGGTGCTCGCGGCGCTGGCATCGCCGGCCCTGGCCGAGCACCTGACGGACGAGGGCAACACCGACGCCGCGGACCTGGCGATCGCGGAGCGCGGTCTCGAGGAGCTGGCGGAGGAGTGGGGCAGCGGCGCTCTGTCGCGCGCGGAGTGGAAGGCGGCGCGCGGTCCTCTCGCTGCGCGGGTCGAGGAGATGCGTGGGCGCCTGCTGACCGACCGTCGTACGGCGCTGCTGCAGGACGTCGACCTGAGCGGCGACCTGCTCGTAGCGTGGGACGGGATGACCACGGCGCAGCGGCGCGAGCTGGTCGCCACCGTCGTGGAGCGCATCGACGTGCAGCCCGCGAGTCGACTCCGCAAGTGGGACCCGGACCGCTTCGCCGTCACCTGGCGCGCCTGACCCGCGACACGCCCCGCAGGGTCCCCCCTCTTGTAGCCCGGTGCCCGTATTCTCTGCCGCACAACAGAACACTGAGTGCTCAGCGCACCTCCGATGCTCGGGAAGCCGTGCGGCCCATAAAGAGGACCTGCCCATGTGGCCGGCCAAGTGGTCCGAGCTAGGAGGAGACCGGCCGCGAGGCTGGGGCCAAAGAGGCTCGTGGAACGCCCCCGCGGCGCGAAGCGAGAGTGGGTAGCCGCTGAGAACTGACAGGAGTACCACTCCCTGCCGGGCCTGATGGACTGAAGACCAGTCCGTCGCGCTCGGCGTTCGTGGTTTCGGGAGCCTCCTGTGGCACTCACCGTCATCTCCGGTCCTCAACTCAAGGCGCTTCGGCTCAGGGCCGGACTCAGTACTGAGCGCGTCGCGCTGGCCATCGGCCGGTCGGCGTACTCCATCCAGGAGTACGAGCGCGGGCGTGTCCATCCGCCGGTGCACGTCCTGCTCAGCCTCGCCGAGGTCTTCGGCTGCTCACTGAACGACCTGGTCACGGACGCTGAGCTGGCCGGTGTCGCCTGAGCTGGCGGCGCGAGTCGCCGCATCCCGCCAGTCCCAAGGGCTACCGCCCGTCGTCGTCGACCCCGCGGCTCTCAGCAAGGCCGGCGCCCTGCTGCGCCTGGCCTCGCCGACCAAGCGTGCCGCAGCGACCAGGACGGCCGCCTAGTGGCCGCACCCCCGGGGTTGCTCCCCGTCGCAGGTGCTCGCCGGAACCACGTCAGCGAGAAGAGCCCGCCAGACGGCAGCGGCGACCCCCTGCCGAGGGATCGCCGACCTGCTCAGACCCCTGTCGCCACCACGCGCACCGAAGTCGCGGCCAGCGTAGCCGGTGGCTCGGACAGGACCGTCCGGCGCGCCGACACGACCGGCGGCAGGCCATACCGCACTAGTCCACTACAGCGGCGGAAGCGCCCGACCCGGACCGAGCTGGCTGCCTTGGATGCCGCGGTCGTGCAGGCCGTCGCGACCGAGACGCCGGTGTCGGTGCGCGGCGTGTTCTACCGGGTGGTCAGCACCGGTGCCGCGGACAAGACCGAGAAGGGCTACGGCGCCGTGCAGCGCCGTGTTCTCGAGTTGCGGCGCGCGGGCGTGGTGCCGTACGCCTCGATCACCGACGGCAACCGACTGCGACACAAGCCCAACACCTGGAGCAGCGTCGACCAGATGCTCGACCAGGCGGCCAGCTCCTACCGCCGTGCGCTGTGGAACGACCAGGGCGCCGAGGTCATCCTCATCTCGGAGAAGGACGCGATCTCCGGCGTCGTCCTGCCGGTGACGTTCGAGCTGGACGTGGAGCTGTGCATCACCCGCGGGTACAGCTCGGAGACGTTCACGCACTCGATCGCGCAGACGGTCAGCTACAACCACCGGCGGGGCAAGACGACGTTCGTCTACCAGCTCGGGGACCACGACCCGTCCGGCGTCGACGCCTGGCGCAGCTTCGGGGAGCGCGTCCGGGCGTTCGCCACCGGCGCCGCCGTGCAGTTCGAGCGGATCGCCGTCACTCCCGAGCAGATCGTCCGGTGGGACCTGCTGACCCGCCCGACGAAGGCCTCGGACAGCCGGGCCGCGAAGTTCGCCGGGGAGTCGGTGGAGGTCGACGCGATCCCGGCCAGCACCTTGCGGGCGACCGTCCGGGCCGCGGTCGAGCAGCACATCGACCCGCGCGCCCTGGCCCTGACGAGGGCTGTGGAGGCCGAGGAGCGCGACGGCCTCGAGGCGCTCGCCGGACGGTGGCTGTGACGACGGCGACGAGCGACACGATCGGCAGTGTCGAGGCGGAGGCCGCGGTGCTCGGCGCGGTCCTGCGCCTGCCGGCCGCCGCCGCCCGCCCGGTCGTGGACATGCTCGAGGTCGAGGACTTCGCCGACCCCCGGCACCGCCTCGTGCTCGTCGCCGTCCGGGCGCTGCTCGACACCGGCGTACCGGCGGATCACGTCACGGTCCTCGGCGAGTTGCGCCGCACCGGGGCCGAGCCGTCGTTCACCTCGGACCGCTCGGCCGGGACGTTCTTGATCGACCTGGACCAGGCCTCACCGGCGCCGGCCAGCGCCGGCTACTACGCCCGCATCGTCCTCGAGCACCGGGCGCGCCGTCGCATTGCCGAGGCCGGGCAGCGCCTCTGTCAGGCCGCCGGCGCGGCCGCGCTGGTCGACTTGCACGCCCTGCTGTCGACCGAGCTGCGGGACGTCGAGCGGCACCTCGGTCGGGCCGGGGTGCTCGCGTCATGACCAGCCACTTCGACGTGAACCAGGAGGTCTCGCCGTACGACGAGCAGGACACCTCGACGTACGTCGAGGACGAGGCCGCCGGCTCCCCGAAGCCGACGCCGGACGAGCCGAAGCTCTCGGTCGCGACGCGGCTCGTCGCGCTGGCGCAGGACGGCTACCGCTTCGCCGAGACGCCGGCCGGCGAGCCGTTCGCGGTACCGCTGACCGGGCCGAGGGTGGTCCGGATGCTGCGCGGCGGCACCGACTCCCTGCGCGCCGAGCTGGCCGACCGCTACTTCCAGGCCAGCGGGAGAGCCGCGCCGCAGCAGGCGCTCGCCGACGCCCTGCTCGTGCTGGAGGGCCGTGCCCGGCACGGGAAGGCCGAGCCGCTGGCGCTGCGGGTCGCGCAGGCGGACGGCGCGCTCTGGCTCGACCTGGGCGGCGAGGACGCCCGGGCCGTCCGGGTCGACCGGGACGGCTGGCAGGTGCGCGAGAGCGCGCCGGTGCTGTTCCGGCGTACGGCGCTGACCGGCGTGCTGCCCGAACCGGCCAGCGGCGGGACGCTCGCGGAGCTGTGGGCGCTGCTGAACGTCGCCGAGGTGGACCGGCCGGTCGTCGCCGCGGTGCTGGTGGCGATGTTGCTCGACAACATCCCGCACCCGGTGGTGCTGCTGGTGGGCGAGCAGGGTTCGGGCAAGAGCACCGCGGCGCTGGTGCTGGCCGGGCTGCTCGACCCGTCCCCGGCCCAGCTCCGCAAGGCGCCCAGGGACGTCGAGTCCTGGACGACCGCGGCCGCCGGGTCCTGGGTCGTCGCGGTGGACAACCTGTCGGCGCTGCCCGACTGGCTGTCCGACGCGTTGTGCCGGGCCGTCACCGGGGACGGCGACGTACGACGCCGGCTCTACAGCGACGGGGACCTGCACGTGGTGGCGTTCCGCAGGTGCGTGCTGCTCAACGGCATCGACCTCGGCGCGGTCCGCGACGACCTGGCGGACCGGCTCGTCACGGTCGGGCTGGACCGCATCCCGGACCGGACCCGGCGCAAGGACGCCGACCTCGCCCGGCAGTGGGCCGCCACGCACCCGCGGGTCCTCGGCGCGGTGCTCGACCTCACCGTGCGAGTGCTGTGGGCGCTGCCGGCCGTCGAGCTGCCCGACCCGCCGAGGATGGCCGACTTCGCGTTCGTCCTGGCCGCCGTCGACGCGGTGCTCGGGACCGACGGGCTGGCCCGCTACCGCGCGCTGGCCGGGGAGCTGGCCGCCGACGCCGCCAGCGCCGACCCGGTGCTGACGGCCATCGCGCAGCGGATCACCAGCTCCTTCACCGGCACCGCAGCCGAGCTGCTGACCGCGATCACTCCGACCGACGACGGGTGGCGCCCGGGCCGCGACTGGCCCAAGAGCCCGCGGGCGTTGACAGGTCTGCTGCGGCGTCGGGCGCCGTCGCTACGCCGGCTCGGCTGGACCGTCGAGGACCTCGGGCGGGGTGGTCACGACAAGCTCGTCCGCTTCGAGGTGGCACCGCCGACGGCGGGCGACGATGCGGGCGACATGCGGGCGATGCGGGCGACAACGCCCGCCGTGCGGGCGACGCCGGCACCTGTCGCCCGCGTCTCCGCGGCCCCCTGGCCTGCGGAAACGCCCTCAGAGGCCCCGAATGCGGGCGACGCGGGCGACGAATCCCTTCATCTCCTCTGTCTGTCTTTGGAGGAAGAGAAAGAGAGGGGCACACATGAGAGTGCCGCCGATTCGTCGCCCGCGTCGCCCGCGTCGCCCGCCGGTGACGTCGTGACGGCCGCCGCCGCCCCACCCCGGCAGGTCCGCTGCGTCGCCTGCTGCCAGCCGCTGGACGTGGTCGAAGCGCAGTGGCTCAGCCACCCCTGGTGCGAGCCGTGGCCGCCCGCCAGGATGCCCAGCCGCGACGAGCTGGCGGCCACCCGATGACCCGCGAGTCTGCGGAGGCGAAGGGCGCGCGCCTGCTCACCGAGGGTCGTCTCGTCGTGCAGGCCGCCGGCCCCGGCTACTTCGCCGCGACGGTCCGTGGCTCGGGGGACGTCCACCAGGTCCGCTACGGCCGGCACGTCGGTCGTGCGCATCTCGCCCCGGCCGGTGACGCCGCATGAGCATCCGTCGCAGCGGTGCCACGCCCCGCCGGGCCGGAGCCCCTGCCTGCCGGTCCGGGGAACGCGTCAACGTCGCCGCCGTCGGGCTGGGGCCCGCTGGCGGATCGATGGTCGCTGAGCGGCGGGACCTCCTCCGTGCCGCAGAGACGCGACCAGCGCGCGCCCCGGACCGGCCCCTTACCCGAACGCCCAGCATCCGACGAGAGGACCTGACCTTGACCACCAACGAGGCCAACGCGGCGATGAACGCGTGGCTGCGCGGCGAACCGCCGCCGACCGACACCACCAGCAGCACCACCAACGAGACGCCCAACGCGGCGATGAACGACTTCCTGCGCGGTGCGCCACTGCCCGACCCTGCCCCGGCCAGCCCTGCGACCACGGGCCCCTCGGACGCCGTTGTCGACCGCTGGGCTGAGCAGCGCGTCGCCGACCTCGCCGCAGAGACGGCCGAGCAGAACCGCGAGCCCGAGGCGCCCGGCTTCGACGGCGGCGCCCGCCGCACCGCGCCCGCCCCGGTCGCCCCGGACGACTGGCTGCGCGGCTTTCTCGACCCCTCCGGCCAGAAAGGCTGGAACCGCCACCCCGAGAGGACCACCTCATGAGCTCCAAGATCACCATGCAGCACGCCGACCTGTTCGCCCTCGCCGCCGACGGGCACCTGACCTTGCCGGCCCGCGTCGTCGGGCTGCGCAAGGCAGCCGAGCGGCTGCGCCTGGAGCAGGCCGCGCTACCCGGCGTCCCCGACGACCCGCGCCCGGGGGTACTCGCGGCCTACGTCGACGCCGCCGGCAACGACCAGGAGCTGCCCTCCCTGGACGCCCTGCCTGCGCGGGAAGCCGCGCTGCGCGAGCTGAAGCTGCGGGCGAGGGTGCTCACCGACGCCACCACCCTCGCCGAGGACCAGCTCGCTAGCACGCTCAGCCAAGGCGCCGAGGAGATTGCCGGCGAGCACCTCGGCCCGGCGGTCGCCGAGCTGTGGGAGCAGGCGGTCGCCGCCGTCGCGGCGTACCCGGCTGGCGCCTCGCTGAGCGACGTCGTGCGGTCTGGCGCCGGCCGCAAGTCGCAGGACGCCTGGCTCAAGGTCGAGGAGCTGGCGACCAAGTACGACAGCCTGCGCTCGGCGTACTCCCGGCTGGCGCTGGGCGAAGCCGAGATCGACGGCGGGGGGGAGTTCTCCGAGCTGCGCAACCGCGACGAGCTGTGGAGCGAGAGCCGCTCGACGAACCTGACCGGCCGGCCCACCCCGCCGTGGCCCGAAGCCGACCGCCGTGCCCGCCTCGAATGGCTCGCCCGGCACGGCGCGCAGCCCTGGTGCCCCACCCCGGACCAGCGCGACGCCCGCTGGCGCGAGGTGCACGGGGAGCCGGCCAAGTGGGCGCCCGTGACCAGGTGAGCATGCGTGTCTGCTCCGTCGTCGGCTGCCCCGCACTGTCCCGCACCACCGGCCGGTGCGACCAGCACCGCCGCGAAGCCGACCTGGCCCGAGGCAGCAGCACCCAGCGTGGCTACGCCGACCGTGCCTGGCACCGAGCCCGCGCCGCCGTACTACGCCGCGACCGGACCTGCGTGCTCTGCCAGCGCTCACCCGCCGTCGTCGCCGACCACTACCCGGACGGCCGCCGCGATCTGCTGGCCCGAGGCGTGCCCGACCCCGACGCCCCGCATCGCCTCCGCGGGCTGTGCCTGCCATGCGACCACCGGCAGACCGCACAACGACAGCCCGGCGGGTGGCACGCGGCATGACGGGGTGGGGGGTGACCCCTCGCAGACCATGATCCACCGACCGTCGGCAAAGCGCCTCGCAGTGCGCGAACCTGAATCGCACGGGACCCCCTACCAGGCCACCAGGAGGCCGCTGTGACCGCTCCCCGCATCCCACCGGCACCGCGAGGCACCCGCGCGTCCGGGCGGGCGTTGTGGACCGCTGTGCTCGGCCGCTTCGAGCTTGAGCAGCACGAGCTGGCGCTGCTCGGGGAGGCCGTGCGCACCGTGGACCTGCTCGACACCCTCGCGGCCGTGGTGGAGCGCGACGGCGCGGTGCTGACCGGACCGGACGGGCTGCCGCGGGTGCACCCCGCCGTGGTCGAGGCCCGCCAGGGCCGGCTCGCGCTGACCAGGGTGCTGGCCGCTCTGCGGCTGCCGGACGAGGCGGCTGGCGGGAAGCGTCCGCAGCACCGTGGCGGGGCGCGCGTTCCCTACGGGGTGCGGTCGGCGTGAGGCGCCGCCAGGCCGAGCCGACCGGGGAGCTGGTGGCGATGCCCGAGCAGGGGCAGATGGGCGACTACTTCATCGCGGACGAGCCGGTGCCGGCGTTCTGGGTGCAAGAGCCCTACTCGCTGCACGGCTCGCGGCGGGAGCAGGAGGCCCGCTGGCGGGTTGTGCGCGCTGCCCGACGGTGGCTCGACGCCCGCCAGGCGGTCCGGGACGCCGCGCGGTCCAGCTCCGGGGGGAGAACGGGCACCGTCGAGGAGTAGGAGAAGGCGACCTCGACGTACCTGCTCGCTGACCTTGCACGTACGGCTACGTGCAAGGTCCGACCGCCGTCACTGGACGGTGGGAGCTTGGGCGGTGCGCACCGCCCAAGGTCGGACGGGACGGCGCCGGGGACGGTCCACCGACACTGACCGTACGGCTACGCCCAGTGTCGAGCGGTCCCGGACCGATGACCTGGAACCTCGGCGTACGCCTCTGCCGATGTCAGGGCAACCCCGTGACCGGCGCGCGCCGCCCACGGGGGACAGGCACGAGACTGGGGTCGGGTCGGCCCTACCTGCCGGGCACCCGGTCGGCCGGATTGCCCACGAAGTCGGGGGCACACATGGGTACTCCCGTCCCGCCGATGCCGCAGTAGCCGTTCGGCACCTTCTGCAGGTACTGCTGGTGGTAGGCCTCCGCCGGGTAGAACTCGCCGCCCGGCAGCACCTCGGTCGTGATCTCGCCACGTCCGGCCGCCGTCAGGGCCCGCTGGTAGCTCTCGCGGGTGGCCTTCGCCGCCGCCAACTGGGCGTCGGTGTGGGTGTAGACGGCGGAGCGGTACTGCGTGCCGCGGTCGTTGCCCTGGCCCATCCCCTGCGTCGGGTCGTGCCCCTCCCAGAAGATGCGCAGCAGCTCCTCGGTGGAGACCTTGCGCGGGTCGTAGACCACCCGGACGGCCTCGGTGTGACCGGTCCGCCCGCTGCAGGTCTCCTCGTAGGTCGGGTTCGTCGTGCGGCCACCGGCGTAGCCGACCAGCGTGGTGAAGACGCCCGGGACCTGCCAGAAGATGCGCTCGGCGCCCCAGAAGCAGCCCATGCCGACGTCCAGCACCTCAAGGCCGTCCGGGTAGGGCCCGGCCAGCGGGGTGCCGAGCACCTCGTGCCGGGCCGGGAGCGCGATCGCCGCGTCCCGCCCGGGCAGGGCCTGCTCGGCGGTGGGCAGCGTGCTCGGCTTGCGTAGGGACCACACGGCGCGTTCTCCTCGGCTCGACGGGCGGATCGGGGCTGCCGGGCGCGACATGGGGATCGGGTCCGTCAGCAGTGCGTACGGCGCCTCGGCCGGCGCTTCGTCAACTCATGCAACCGGCCCCGAGCCCCCGGCGTTCCCCGGCCGGGAACCGCCGCCGACGGTAGGCCCGCCGAGCGCGCCGCGCCGTGACGGTCCGGTGACAGTCCGCGCATCCAGGCCCCCCGCGCGGCTGTCGCCCTAGTTTGGGGCTGTGACAGGCGAGCCGCAGTACGTGCTCGTGGTCGACGACGACCGCACGGTCAGCGAGGTCGTCGCCCGCTACCTGCAGCGGGCCGGCTTCGTCACCAGGATCGTGCACGACGGGCCGGCCGCGCTCGCCTCCGCCGAGCGGGAGCTGCCCGACCTGGTGGTGCTGGACCTGATGCTGCCGGGGCTCGACGGGTTCGAGGTCTTCCGCAAGCTGCGGGCGCTGGCCCCGGTGCCGGTGGTGATGCTCACCGCGCTCGGGGACGAGACGGACCGGCTCGTCGGGCTGGAGCTCGGCGCCGACGACTACATCGCCAAGCCGTTCTCGCCCCGGGAGCTGGTGCTGCGGGTCCAGTCGGTGCTCCGGCGCGTCGGCGGCCCGGTCGCTCCCACCGGCCCGGTCGTCCTGCGCGACGGCGACCTCGAGGTCGACCTGGCCGCCCACGAGGTGCGCCTCGGCGGCAGCCCGCTGGGGCTGACCAGCCGGGAGTACGACCTGCTGGCCTTTCTGCTGCAGCACCCCCGGCAGGCGTTCAGCCGCGAGGAGCTGCTCAGCCGGGTGTGGGGCTGGGAGTACGCCGACCACTCCACCGTCACCGTCCACGTCCGGCGGCTGCGCGAGAAGGTGGAGCCGCAGCCGCGCGAGCCGCGCCGGGTGGTGACGGTGTTCGGCGTCGGCTACCGGTACGAGCCGGCGGTGCCGGCCGGGCCGGCTTGATGCTGCCGCCCGACACGCTCGTCGTCGTGGGGATCGCCCTCGGCTGCTCGCTGGCGGTCGCGCTCGTCGGCGCGGTCGTCCTGCGGGCGGTGCGCACCCGCAGTCTGGTCGTCTCCCTCGCCGTCGTCGTCGTCGTGTCGCTCGGCGCCGTCGTGGCGGGCGCGGTCGGTACGGCGAGCGCGATGTTCCTGTCCACGCACGACCTGCGCGTCCTGCTGGTCGTGGTCGCCGTCGCGGGCCCGGTCGGTCTGGTGACCGCCGCCCTGCTCGGCCGGGCCGTGGTGGCGGGCAACACCGCGCTCGGCCTCGCCGCCCGCGACCTCGGCGACACGGCGTACGCCGGCCCGCCCGGCCCGGCGTACGCCGAGATGGCCGCCCTGGACCGGCAGCTGGCCGAGACGGGCATGCGGCTGCAGGAGTCCCGCGAGCGCGAGCGGGCGCTCGAGGCCAGCCGCCGGGAGCTGGTCGCCTGGACCAGCCACGACCTGCGCACGCCGCTGGCGGGTATCCGGGCCATGGCAGAGGCGCTCGAGGACGGCGTCGCCCCCGACGCGGACACGGTCCGGCGCTACCACGCCGGCATCCGCAAGGAGGCCGACCGGCTCGCGGCGATGGTGGACGACCTGTTCGAGCTGTCCCGGATCAACGCCGGCGCGCTGCGCCTGACCCTGCAGGAGGTCTCGCTCGCCGACCTGGTCAGCGACGCGCTGGCCTCCGCCGCGCCGGTCGCGGCCGCCAAGGGCGTGCGCCTGGTCGGTGCGGCCGCGGCCGGGCTGCCGCCGATCGAGGCGAGCGTGCCGGAGCTGGGCCGGGTGCTGAGCAACCTGCTGTCCAACGCGATCCGGCACACCCCGGCGGACGGGGTGGTGCACGTGCAGGCGCGTGGAGCGGACGGGGCGGCCGTCGTCGAGGTCGCGGACGCCTGCGGTGGCATCCCCCTCGACGACCTCCCCCGGCTGTTCGACGTGGCCTTCCGGGGCACCGCGGCGCGCACGCCGGGCGGCGACGGGGGCGCAGGGCTCGGCCTGGCCATCGCCCGCGGGCTGGTGGAGGCGCACCGGGGCGAGATCACCGTGACCAACGACGGACCGGGATGCCGCGTGCTCGTGCGGCTGCCGGCGGCCGCGCTCTGACCGCTGCCGGCCGGCCGGTTCAGAGGCCGTACTCCTCCAGCAGCCGCAGCCAGACCTCCGACACGGTCGGGTACGACGGGACCGCGTGCCACAGCCGCTCCAGCGGCACCTCGGCCACGACGGCGACCGTCGCGCTGTGCAGCAGGTCGGCGAGCTCGGGGCCGACGAAGGTGGCGCCGAGCAGCACCCGGCGGTCGCGGTCCACGACCAGCTGGGCCCGCCCGCGGTAGCCGTCGGCCTGCAGCGCCGCGCCGGCGACCCCGCCCACGTCGTAGCCGACGACGTCGACGGGCCGGCCGCTCTCGCGGGCCTGCTGCTCAGTGAGCCCGACCGCGCAGACCTGCGGGTCGGTGAACACGACCTGCGGCACGGCGCCCGCGTCGGAGCTGGCCCGCAGCGCCGGCAGGTCATCCGGGTCACCCTTGGCCCGCGCGGCGATCACGTCGCCGCACACCCGCGCCTGGTACTTGCCCATGTGCGTGAGCAGGGCCCGTCCGTTGCAGTCCCCCGCGGCGTACAGCCAGCCGCCGTCGACGTCGGTGGCCCGCAGGCTGTCGTCCACCTCGACGTACCGCCCCGGTGCGAGTCCGACGGCGTCCAGGCCGAGGTCGTCGGTCGCCGGTGTGCGACCGAGCGCGCAGAGCAGCTCGTCGCCGGTCACCTCGCCGCCGCCCGCCAGCCCGACCGTGACCGGGCCGCCCGGCTGCTCACGCCGGACGCGGACGACCTCACCGGAGAGCCGCACGTCGATCCCGTCCGTCCGCAGCGCCTCGGCCAGCAGCTCGCCGGCGAAGGGCTCCATGCGGGCCAGCAGGCGTGGCCCGCGCTCGAGCACGGTGACCTGCTCGGCGCCCAGCCCCTTCGCGGCCTGCGCCATCTCGACCGCGACCACGCCGCCCCCCAGCACCACGAGCCGGCGCGGCACCCGCTCCATGCCGGTCACCTCGCGCGAGGTCCACGGCCGCGCCTCGCGCAGCCCGTCGATCGGCGGTACGGCGGCCCGCGTCCCGGTGGCGAGCACCACCGCGTGCCGGGCGGTGAGGACCTGGACGGAGCCGTCGGAGCCGGTCACCTCGACCCGGCGCGGCCCGACCAGCCGGCCGTGGCCGCGCACCGGCTCGACGCCCACGCCGCGCACCCACTTCTCCTGCCCGCTGTCGTGGAAGCCGCCGGTGAAGGCGTCCCGCCGGGCCAGCACGGCGCCGACGTCGAGATCGCCCCCGGGCAGGCCGGGCAGCCGTCGGGTCGCGGCGAGCAGCTCCACCGGCCGCAGCAGCGCCTTGCTCGGGATGCACGCCCAGTAGCTGCACTCCCCGCCGTACAGCTCCCGCTCGACCAGCGCGGCGCTCAGGCCGCCCCGGACGGCCCGGGCGGCGACGTTCTCGCCCACCGGTCCGCCGCCGACCACGACCACGTCGTACGTCTGCTCGCTCATGGCGCCCACCCTGCCACCGCCGGGCCCCCACACCCGTGACGAAGGGCAAACGCCGGGCCGGCCGAGGCTCGCCGCCCGAGCAGCCGTCGGGTCACTGGCGGTAGGCCGTGAGGAAGGCGCCGAAGCGGCTGAGCGCCTCGGTGAGGTCGGCGGCGTGCGGGAGGGTCACCACCCGCACGTGGTCGGGGCGCGGCCAGTGGAAGCCGGTGCCGTGCACCAGCAGGATGTGCTGCTCGCGCAGCAGGTCGAGCACGAGCCGCTCGTCGTCGACGACGTGGTGCACCTGCGGGTCAAGCCGGGGGAAGGCGTAGAGCGCGCCCTGGGGTACCACGCACGACACCCCGGGGATCGCCCGCAGCGCCGTCACGGCGGCGTCGCGCTGCTCGAGCAGCCGTCCACCGGGCAGCACGAGGTCCTGGATGCTCTGCGGGCCACCCAGCGCGGCCTGCACGGCGTGCTGCGCCGGGACGTTCGGGCACAGCCGCATGTTGGCGAGCACGTCGAGTCCCTCGACATAGCTGCGGGCGTTCGAGCGCGGCCCCGAGACCACCGCCCAGCCGGACCGGAAGCCGGCCACCCGGTAGGCCTTGGACAGCCCGTTGAAGGTCACGCAGAGCACGTCCGGCGCGAGGGCGGCGGTCGCGACGTGCTCGACGTCGTCGTACAGGATCTTGTCGTAGATCTCGTCGGAGAACAGCACCAGCCCGTGCCGCCGGGCGACGTCGGCCAGCCCCTCGAGCGTGGGCTGCGGGTAGACCGCACCGGTCGGGTTGTTGGGGTTGATGACCACGATCGCCCGGGTGCGCTCGCTGACCTTGGCCTCGACGTCCTCGAGGTCGGGGAGCCAGCCCTGCGACTCCTCGCACAGGTAGTGCACGGGCCGGGCGCCGCACAGGCTGACGACCGCGGACCACAGCGGGTAGTCCGGCGCCGGGACGAGCACCTCGTCGCCGTTGTCCAGCAGGGCCTGCAGCGTCATGGTGATGAGCTCGGACACCCCGTTGCCGAGGTAGACGTCGTCGACGCTGATGTCCTGGACGCCCTTGAGCCGGTGGTACTGCTCCACCGCCGTGCGCGCCGACAGCAGCCCCTTGGAGTCGCCGTAGCCCTGCGAGGTCGGCAGGTTGCGGATCATCGTCTCGAGCAGCTCGTCCGGGGCGTCGAAGCCGAACGGCGCCGGGTTGCCGATGTTGAGCTTGAGGATGCGGTGACCCTGGTTCTCCAGGCGCACCGCTTCCTGCAGGACCGGCCCGCGCACGTCGTAGGCGACGTCCGCGAGCTTGCGGGACTGGCGGATCTGCATATCGCGATGCTGCCTCACCCGGTCCGTCGGGTCCCGGCCGGCCTTCTAGTGTGGCCGGCGGAGCAGAGGGAGGGCGCGGTGTTCGAGCGGGTACGACGGCGGCGGACGGCTCGTGCGGCCGCTCCTGCCACCTGCGAGCACCTCGCCGCGGCGGCCGGGACGGAGCCGCCGCCCGCCCGCACCGAGGGCTGCGAGGAGTGCCTCGCCCAGGGCACCACCTGGGTGCATCTGCGGGTCTGCGTGTCCTGCGGCCATGTCGGGTGCTGCGACTCCTCGCCGTGGCGTCGGCGCCACCGGCCACGGCGACCTCGGCGTCGAGCTCGGCCGCCTGCTCGGCGCCGGACCGGCTGCCCAGCGGCACCTCGCGGATCGCGAGGATCGCCACCACTGCCAGCAGCAGCAGCGGGGTCGCCACCCGGAAGCTCAGCGCGACGCCGTCGCCGTACGCCTGCCGCACGACGGCGGCGACCGGCCCGGGCAGGCTCCGCACGTCGGGGATCGCACTGCCGCCGGGCAGCGCGGGCGCGCCGATGCGGCCGAGGCCGACCGCCACCGACCTGGTCACCGAGTGCGCCAGCACCGCTCCGAGCACCGCGACCCCTATCGCCCCGCCGAGCGAGCGGAAGAACGAGACCGTCGCGGTGGCGGCGCCGAGCTGACGGACCGGCACGGTGTTCTGCACCGAGAGCACGAGGTTCTGCAGCGTGGCGCCGAGGCCGAGGCCGAACAGGGCCATGGCCGCGGCCACGAACAGCCCCGGTGTGCGGGCGTCGATCGTGCTCAGCAGCGCCATGCCGACGGTGGCGGTCACCGAGCCGCCGACGATGAAGCGCTTCCAGCGCCCGGTCGCCGAGACGAGCCGGCCGACCACGAGCGAGGAGACCGCCAGGCCGGCGACCATCGGGATGGTCCGGAGCCCTGAGGCGGTGGGGCTCAGGCCCCGGCTGATCTGGAAGTACTGGCTCAAGAAGATGGTGGCGCCGAACAGGGCGACCCCGATGCCCAACCCGGCGCCTGTCGCGAGCGCGACCGTGCGGTGGCGGAACAGCTCCAGCGGGATCACGGGCTCGGCCGCCCGCAGCTCGACGACGACGGCGAGCGCGAGCAGCCCGACCCCGCCCCCGACGAACGCCGCGGAGGCGCCGGAGAGCCAGGCGAACTGCTGGCCGGCCAGGGACACCCAGACCAGCAGGGCGCTGACCCCTCCGGTCAGCACGGTCGCTCCGAGGTAGTCGACCCGCACCTCGCGCCGGACGGTCGGCAGGTGCAGCGTGCGTTGCAGCACGACGAGCGCGGCGATCGCGAAGGGGATGCCGACGTAGAAGCACGCTCGCCAGCCCAGCCGGCTGTCGACCAGCAGTCCGCCGGTGAGCGGGCCGGCGATCGTGGCCACGGCGAAGGTGGCGCCGAGGTAGCCGCTGTAGCGACCGCGCTCGCGCGGGCTCACCATCGAGGCCATCACCACCTGGGTGAGCGCCAGGATGCCGCCGGCACCGATGCCCTGGACGACCCGGCACGCGATCAGCATCCCGACCGACTGGCTCAGCCCGGCGACCAGCGAGCCCGCCGAGAAGACGACGATCGCGACCTGCATCAGGCTCTTCTTGCCGAGCAGGTCCGAGAGCTTGCCCCACAGGGGCGTGGAAGCGGTGGTCGCGAGCAGGGTCGAGGTCACGACCCAGGTGTATGCGAAAAGATACATATCCCGATGTGACCCAGCGTGAACCTCTGGACGCAATGAGACGTACGTTGATCGCGGGGGCCGGCTTCGGACAAACGGCCCTTGATGCCGAGGAGGTCTCAGCAGGCCCTTGTCCTCTTCCCCGGACGGTTCCGGGGCAGTGAGCCGAGTGCCGCCCGTCGCGCGACGACAGCGACGACGTCCCCCACCGCACTTCATCCTGGAGTCTGCATGGAGCACATCTCTCGACCGGGCCGGCGCCGCCGGTCCACGCTCGGTCGCGCCACGGTGAGCCTGGTGGTCCTCGGGACCGCCGTCGCGGGTCTGGGTGGTGGCGTCGCAAACGCCTCCAGCCACCGCGAGGCACCGCTCACCGCCGGCGACCCGCAGCACGACAACACAGACGTCTACGCGTTCACCAGCCCGGACAAGTCCGGGACGGTGACCCTCATCGCCAACTGGATCCCGTTCGAGGAGCCGAACGGCGGCCCGAACTTCTACCCGTGGGCCGCCGGCTCGCACTACAACATCAACATCGACAGCAACGGTGACGGCAAGCCCGACATCACCTACCGCTGGGTCTTCAAGAACGTCGACAAGCGAGGGACGACCGACCACGGCGACAAGGCCAAGGGCACGTTCCTCTACAACGACGGCCCGGTGAACAACCTGGACGACAAGACTCTGCTGTTCAAGCAGACGTACGACCTGATGGAGATCAAGAACGGGACGAGCAAGACGCTCGTCAATAACGCCCCGGCGGCTCCGTCGGACGTCGGCAAGGCGTCGATGCCCAACTACGCCAACCTGCGTGACCAGGCCATCGTCAGCATCCCGGGTGGTGGCAAGACCATCGCCACCCAGTCGGCCGACCCGTTCTTCCTGGACCTGCGGGTGTTCGACCTGCTGTACGGCGGCAACCTGAGCGAGGTCGGGCAGAACACGCTGGCCGGCTACAACGTCAACTCGGTGGCGCTGCAGCTGCCCAAGTCGGCGCTGGCTCTCAAGGGCAGCCCCTCGCGCAACCCGGTGATCGGGGTGTGGAGCACCACGGAGAAGCAGAGCCTGCAGCTGTCGGCGGGCAAGGCCACCCCCGGCGGCGACTTCGTCCAGGTCTCGCGCCTGGGCAACCCGCTGGTCAACGAGCTCGTCATCCCGGCGCAGCTCAAGGACGCCTTCAACGCGCTGACCCCGGACCAGGACGCCACCGCCGCAGGCGGCGCCGCGGTGCAGAAGGTGACCGACCCGGAGCTGGCCCGGCTGATCGAGAAGATCTACGGGCTCAAGCACCCGGCGACCCCGCGCAACGACCTCAAGGAGATCTTCCTGACGGGCGTCTGCAAGACCTGCGGCCCGATCAAGGCAGACCTCAACTCGCAGATGCTCAACAAGGACGGTCTGCAGGGCAGCAAGTTCCAGCCCGCCGAGGAGCTGCGGCTCAACATGTCCGTGCCGGTCAGCTCCAACCCCAACCGGCTCGGCGTGCTCGGCAAGGACCTGCAGGGCTTCCCGAACGGGCGGCGCCTGGCCGACGACGTCGTCGACATCGAGATCCTCGCTGTCGAGGGCACCGCCCAGTCGGGCAAGATCCCGCCGGCACTCGCCAAGGGTGACGGGGTCAACCACGGGGCCAACGCCCTCGGTTCGACGTTCCCGTACCTTCCGCTGCCCAACAGCGCGTCGGTGAACACCGCCGGATCCAAGAACGGCGGCTCCGGGACGATGCCCAGCGGTGGCGTCGCCACCGGTGCCGGTGGCACGGCCGTGGCCGCTCAGCACGGTGTGGCGGCCCTGCCGCTCACCGGTGCCGCGGCCGGTGTGGTCCTGGCTGCCGGCGGAGCGTTCCTGCTCCGTCGCGGCCTGCGCGGACCGCGCGTACAGCCCAGCTCCCTGTCCTAGGGATCAGCCGCGAAAGGAGGTGCGGGCCAGTGACCCGGCCCGCACCTCCTTTCGCGTCACCACGCAGTTCCCACGCAGTTCCAGGCTTTCGCGTAGCACCCTTCGCAAGCCCTCCGCACGGCAGGCATCCGCTGCGACCTGCCCCCTCCCCGAGAGGCGTCCTTCCACATGACTGTCAGTCCCGACCCGGCCGGTCCCGACAGGTGGGTCGTGCCGGCTGCCGGTACCCGACGTCGCACAGCTGTGGGCGCGCTGCTGCTCGTGCTCGCCGGCGGTGTGCTGGGCAGCGCCGTCACTCGTACCGTCAGTTCCGACAGCACCCAGCTCGTCGCGGCCACACCGACCGGCGACCGGCTCGCGCCGGACGGCGCCGTCGCGCCGCCGCCGGGCTTCGGTGCGGCCGCCGATGCCGCCCCCGCGGCCGAGCACATCCCGCCGGTGGAGGTCGCCGTCCCGGCGATCCGCATGCGCAGCAGGCTGATCGGCCTCCGGCTGCAGCCGGACGGCGCCCTGGAGGTCCCCAAGGACTACGGCGTGGCCGGCTGGTACAGCGACGGCCCGGCCCCCGGCGACACCGGGCCTCCCGCCGTCGTCGCAGGCCACATCGACTCCAAGGCGGGGCCGGGGATCTTCTACCGGCTGCCCGAGGTCCGCAAGGGGGACGCTGTGCTGGTACGCCGCTCTGACGGGGTCGACGTGCGCTTCATCGTCTACCGCACCGCCGACTTCCTGAAGGACTCCTTCCCCGCCAGCAAGGTCTACGCCCCCACCGACAAGCCGGAGGTGCGCCTGATCACCTGCACCGGGGCCTTCGACAAGGCCACCGGGCACTACCAGAGCAACCGGGTGGTCTACGCCCGCCAGGCCGGGAAGTGACTGCGGCTCGGATACCGACCGCCGTCACCCGCCTGCCGCTGCCGAGCCGCCCGGTCCTGGCCTTCCTGGCGGTCCTGGCCCTGCTGACCGCAGGCTGCTCCTCGGCCAGCCCGTCCCGTCCGGCATCAGCCTTCGACGCAGGGGCCTTCGACAAGGGGGCCGCCGCGCCGGGCTGCATGCGACACCAGCAGCGCAGCCCGACCGCCGCTGACAACGGCGGCCCGGGCGCCGACACCGCCCGCCGGCTGGCGATCCTGCGCTACTACACGGCCAACGGAAACGCGCCGTTCTGCGACGGCAAGCCGGCGGACGCCACCGACCTGAGCTGGATGCGCAACTACCTGGACCAGGGCGCGGACCGCTCGCACGTCGCACGCTGGGTCCCGGCACCGTGACCGTGCGCACCGCCCTGGCCGCGACGGCCATGATGGGCGCCGGCCTGCTGGCGGTGGGCTACGCGGTCAGCTCAGGTGCGGTCGGCTCGGGTGCCGCAGGCGAGCCGCCGCGGGCCGAGGCGCCGGCTCCGTCCGCCGGCGCCGCCGGGCGGGGCGTGAACGATCCGTTGGGTCGGGATATCACCCGGCTGCAGGGCGTCGTACGGGACCGCCCGACCGACGCCGGCTCGCTCGCCGTCCTCGGGCTGGACTACGTGCAGCAGGCGAAGATCACCGTCGACCCGTCGTACTACCCCAAGGCCGAGCAGGTCCTCGCGCAGTCGCTGCGGCTCCAGCCGAACGCCAACTTCAAGGCCATGGCGGGGCAGGCGGCACTCAAGGCCGCGCAGCACGACTTCGCCGCGGCCCGCGGCTGGGCCCTGCGCGGCCTTACCGTCGATCCGTACAGCGCCACCCTCTACGGTTCGCTCACCGACGCCGAGACCCAGCTCGCCAACTACCCGGCGGCGTTCCGCGCCGCCCAGCGGATGCTCGACCTGCGGCCGGGGGTGCCGTCGCTGACGCGCGGGGCCTACGTCTTCGAGCTGCGCGGCCAGCTGCCGCAGGCACGCGCCGTGCTCGGCCGCGCGCTCGCGGCAGCGACGGCTCCGAGCGACATCGCCTTCATCCGTCAGATCAGCAGCGAGCTGGCGATGGGGCAGGGCGACCCCACCACCGCACTGCGGGAGGCGACCGCCGGCCTGACGGCCGATCCCGGCTACTCCTCGCTGCTGCAGTCCAAGGCCAAGGCGGAGGCGGCGCTCGGTCGCACGGACGACGCGGTGCGGGACTACGACGCCGTCGTGACTGCCGTCCCGCAGCCGCAGTACGTCGTGGAGTACGGCGAGTACCTCGACAGCCTCGGCCGGCACCCGCAGGCCCGCCAGCAGTACGCGCTGTTCGAGGCCGAGAACAAGCTGTTCACCTCCAACGGCGTCACCCTGGACACCGACCCGACGCTGTTCTACGCCGACCACGGCAGCCCGGCGTCGGCCCTGCGCTACGGCCGCGCCGGACTGCGGATCCGACCGTTCCAGGAGATGGAGGACGCCTACGCCTGGGCGCTGCACGTCAACGGACGCGACGCCGAGGCCCTCGGCCACGTGCGCAAGGCGGCGGCGCTGGGGACCCGTAACGCGCTGTTCGCCTACCACGCCGGGGTGATCGAGAACGCCCTGGGGCACAAGGCCGCCGCGAAGGCGGCGCTGCGCCGCAGCCTGTCGATCGACCCGTACTTCAGCCCGCTGCACGTGCCGCGGGCCCGCGCGCTGCTGGCCCGGCTGAAGTGAGGGGGCCACGGGTGCGGCGCCGCGCCCTGTCCGCGCTCGCCGTCGTGCTGGCCGCGACCGGCCTCGCGCTGCTGCCCGCCACACCCGCATCGGCGCACCCGCTGGGCAACTTCACCGTCAACACGGCGGACCGGCTCGTCATGACCCGCGGCGGCGTCCAGGTCGAGCACGTGGTGGACCTCGCCGAGATCCCGACGGTGCAGCTGCGCCCGGCCGTGGACACCGACCACGACGGCATGCTGTCCGACGCCGAGCTGACGACGTACGCCGGCGCCGAGTGCCTGCGCATCACCCCGCTGCTGCAGCTGACGGTCGACGGCGCCCCGGCCCAGCTGCGACTGCGCGGCAGCCTCGGCCAGAGCCGGCCCGGCGCGGCCGGGCTGCGCACGACCCGGCTGGATTGCCGCCTCGACACCGCGGGCCGACCCCTGCGGGAGGTGACCTTCACCGACGGAGCCGGCAGCCGCCGGATCGGCTGGAAGGAGGTCACCGCCACCGCTACCTGCGGGAGCCTCACCCGCTCGGACGTGCCCGCGGACAGCCCCTCCCAGCTGCTCACCGCCTACCCGGTGGACGAGCTGCGCAGCCCGCTGGACGTGCGCACCGCCACCCTGGCGGTCTCGCGCCGCGGACCGTGCGTCGACGGAGCCGGTGCGCAGCGCAGCGTCGGCACCACCCTGCTGCCCCGCGGCGCCGACCGACTGACGACGGCCTTCACCGACTTCGTCGGACGCCCGGACCTCTCGCTCCCGCTGGCACTGCTCGCGATCGCATTGTCGGTGCTGTTCGGCGCCCTGCACGCGCTGGCCCCGGGCCACGGCAAGACCGTGATGGCGGCCTACCTGGTCGGCCAGCGCGGCAGCCGCCGGCAGGCGCTGTGGCTGGGCGGCATGGTCACCTTCACCCACACCGCCAGCGTCCTGCTGCTCGGAGCGGTGCTGACCCTCGGCACGCTCGCCGCACCCGAACGGGTTGTCCCAGCCACCGAGGTGCTGTCCGGGCTCCTGCTCGCGGCCCTGGGCTGCTACCTCCTGCTCCCCGCCGTACGCCGGCTGCGCGCCGCCCCGCCCGACCACGACCACGACCACGACCACGACCACGACCACGACCAGGCGCACAATCACGAGCACAATCACGAGCACGAGCACGCGCACGAGCACGCGCACGAGCTGGTCGGGGCAGGAGCACCGGCCGCCGAGCACCCGCACCCGCACCCGCACGGGCCCGAGCCGGCGTCCGGCGAGCACAGCCACGGCGGCCGGAGCCACGTGCACGCGCCGCTGCCGGACCGGCCGTTCGGGTGGCGCTCGCTGACCACGATGGGTCTCGCCGGCGGGCTGGTCCCGAGCCCCTCGGCCCTGGTCGTCCTGCTCGGCGCCGCCGCGCTCGGGCGGGCCGCCTTCGGGGCCGTGCTGGTGCTCGGCTACGGCCTCGGGATGGCCGTGACCCTGACGGTGGCCGGGCTGCTGCTGCTGCGCGCGCAGGCCGTGATCACGCGTCGCGGCTGGCGGCTCAGCCGCACCCGTGCCCTCGGCACCGCCCTCCCCGCGCTGACGGCCGGGGTCGTGGTCCTCGTGGGCCTCGGGCTGGTGGCACGCGGGATCGCGACGGGCCGCGGCCTGTTCTGACCGGGCGGGACGGGTTTCCAACCGCGTCGCTGGGGTCACGACGAACAAGGAAGCCGAGGAGGCGCGCATGTTCTGGTCGGTGCTGACGGGCAAGCTCGAACGGGCCAAGTTCCTGGACCCGGTCGCGAGCGGGGTGGAGCGGGTGGTCAACACGGTGCTGCCGCGTGGACCGGTGAAGGACGCCCTGCACGGCGTGTGGCTCAGCCACCCGCTGCACCCGCTGCTCGTGGCCGGGCCGATCGGCCTGTGGGCGGGCGCCTCCCTGCTGGACCTCAGCCCCGACCCCGGCAAGCGCCGGGCAGCGCGCACCCTGGTCGGCGCCGGCGTACTCGCGGTCGCGCCCACCGCCGCGAGCGGGCTCGCCGACTGGTCGGAGCTGGGTGCCTTCCAGCGTCCCAAGCGGGTCGGCCTCGTGCACGCTCTGGCCAACACCACGACCACGCTGCTGTACGGCGCGAGCTGGCTGGCCCGCCGCCGCGGTGACCAGGCCGCGGGCGCCCGGTTGGCGCTGGCCGGCGCTGCCGGGTTGATGGTCGGCGGCTACCTCGGGGGGCACCTTTCCTACAGCCAGGGCGTCGGCGTCAACCGCAACGCCGACGAGCCGCCCGAGCCGTCGGACTGGACCGACATCGCCGGCGAGAGCGAGCTGGCGGCACCGGGGCTGCACGGGCTCGACGTCGACGGGCAGCCCGTGCTGCTGACCCACCGCGACGGCCGGTGGATGGCCATCGGCGCCCGCTGCAGCCACTTCGGTGCACCGTTGGACCAGGGCGAGCTGGTCGGCGGCACCGAGCCCTGCGTGGTCTGCCCGTGGCACGGCAGCACCTTCTCCCTGCGCGACGGCGGCGTCGAGCGCGGTCCGGCGACCGAGCCCCAGCGGGCGTACGACGTACGCGTCGTGGGTGGCCGGCTCCAGCTGCGGGCCCGCACCTGACCGGCCGCCCGGGCCTTTTCGCCCGATCGGCCCCCTGCGTGCATCCGGGTGAGTAGCATCCGGGAGCCGTTTCCCGTCCTGACCTCAGGGGAATGGGCCGCCCGTGGCTGATCAGCTGGCCGCCCTGTCGAAGGGGCGCTGCTCGTGTCCGGCGTGCTGCTGCCACGGGTGGCAGCCACCGCGTGGGACAGCGGCGACCAGCAGTGGGCGCTGCTGACCGCTGCCGCCGGCCACGCCGACGTCTTCGGTGTGCTGGCGCGGCTGCTGTCGCTGGTCGCCCTCGCGCTGCCGGTCGCGGCGACCAGCTACCTGCTCGTCCGGGTCACCCGTAAGGGTGGCCGCAAGATCTGGTCGGCGACGCGAGGACGGCCCCAGGCGCGGACCGCGGCCGTGGTGGCCCCGGGCGGTGCTCGTCGGCCTGCTCGGCTGGGCCTGGTGGCCCGGCCCGCAGTACACCCCGGTCCGCCCGGACGAACGCGGCACGATCGGAAGCCTGGTCAGCGCGACCTCGACGGGTCTCGTGCACGGTGGTCGGCCGACCCTCGGGGCCCCGGACGTCCGCTCCACCGCGACACCGCGCATGGCGGTCGCGCTCGTGCCCCGCACCCCCGGCAGCGGTCCGGTGCTGCTCCTCGCCCGGCCGGTGCCGCCGGCGCCGGCGCCGGCGGCACCGGTCCGCTCCGCACGATCGTCACCGGCGGGACCGGCGGGCAGGCGACCGGGCGTGCGTTCCCCTTCGCCGTGCCGCCGGCCGCCGGGCCAGGCGACAACCAGGCGGTCGCGCTCGCAAGACCGATGGCGGTGTGCAGTACGACGTCGCGTACGCCCTGGTGTGGGTGACCGACGGGGGTGAGGTGGCCAACCGCAACGCCGCCTACGCGCTGGCCAGCTGCCCGGCCTGCACCACCGTCGCCGTCGCCTTCCAGGTCGTGCTCGTCGTCGGACAGCGCAACGTGGTCGTGCCCCAGAACCTCGCCGTCGCCGGCAACGCACAGTGCCGGGACTGCACCACCACCGCCCTCGCGCTGCAGCTGGTGGCCACGCTGCGCGAGCTGCCAGCAAGGATGTGCAGGCCCAGATCGCCGCGGCGTGGTCCCGTCTCGAGGGGCTCGACCTGGCCGCCGCGGACCTGGGGGTGAACGAGGTCTACGCCCAGGTCCGGGCGGTGCAGGCGGAGATCCTGGGCATCCTGGTCAGCAACCACCTGCTGGCCTCGGACCCGTCCAGGTCGGACACCGCCTCGACCCCAGCCGGTACGTCGACGTCCTCCCCGAGCCCGCTCGCGTCCTCGGCCGGCTCCGGCCCGACGCCGTCGTCCGGCCCTACCGCCGGCCCCACCGCACCCGGCACCACCACCGGGACCGCTGCCGAGCCCACGCCGACCGGCTCCGCCGGCCCGACCGAAGGGCCCTCGCCCACGCCGAGCGCGACGGCCAGCGCCGCCCCGAGCGCCAGTCAGTCACCCACGCCCTAGCGGCGGGGCGGCCCCCCGTCGAGCAGCCATCGCCGACCATCAGCACCAGCCGCTGGGTCAGTTGCGCGACCTCGCCCCGTCGCTGCTCGTCATGGGCCCCCCTTTGACACTGTCCACCCGAGCGGGCATTGTGCACGCCGTACACATTCGGGTCGCGAGAGAGAGGCTCCCATGACCAGCCCCGAGCACAACACGGCTGCTCACCCGGCAGCGACCCTGTGGGAGAGGGGTTCCCCCTCGACTGGCCCTGACCTGGCGGTGCAGGCCACCCAGCTGGTCAAGACCTACTCCGGCCGCACCGGCACGGTGCACGCCGTGCGGGGCGTCGACCTGCAGGTCGCGGCCGGCGAGGTGTTCGGCTTCCTCGGTCCGAACGGCGCCGGCAAGTCCACGACGGTCCGCATGCTGACGACGCTGATGTCGATCACCTCCGGCAGCGCGCGGGTCGCCGGAGTGGACGTCATGGCCGAGCCGGAGGTCGCGCGGCGGCGGATCGGGGTGGCGCTGCAGGAGGCGGGACTGGACCCGCGCCAGACCGGTCGTGAGCTGCTGGTGCTGCAGGCCCGGCTGTTCGGCAGCTCCCCTGCACGGGCCGCGTCCCGGGCGCAGGAGCTGCTGGAGCTGGTGGACCTGGTCGATGCCGCCGACCGCCGTGTGAAGGGCTACTCCGGTGGCATGAAGCGCCGGCTGGACCTCGCCTCGGCGCTCGTGCACGAGCCCGAGGTGCTGTTCCTCGACGAGCCGACCACCGGCCTGGACCCGGCGAGCCGCCTCACCGTGTGGGAGGAGGTCCGCCGCATCAATGCGCGCGGTACGACGATTTTCCTCACCACGCAGTACCTCGAGGAGGCCGACCAGCTCTGCAACCGGCTGGCCATCATCGACGACGGCCTGATCGTGCGCGAGGGGACCCCGGCACAGCTCAAGGCCGAGCTGCGGCAGCGCCGCGGCCAGGACGCCGACCCGACGCTCGACGAGGTCTTCCTGGACGCGACCGGCAGGACGCGGCAGCGCCAGGCCGGCGAGGTCCAGCAGGTGTCGACATGAGCACCGCCGTCCAGGCGCGCCTGTTGGCAGGCCGCGCGCTGCGGGAGGGCCTGCGCACCCCGGAGTCGATGATCCCGACCCTGTTCATCCCCTTGTTCTTCCTTGTCGTCAACGTCGGCCAGGCCGGCAAGATCTTCCCCTCGGGGTCCACGTCGTTCCTCAGGGGCCAGAGCTACGCCGCCTTCCAGCTGCCCAGCTCGCTGCTGCTCGCGGCCTCCTTCGGCAGCGCTGCGCTGTACCTCGTCGAGGACATCGAGGGCGGGTACTTCGACAAGCTGCGCGCCGCACCGGTCTCGCGCAGCGCCCTGGTGATGGGGCGGCTGCTCGCGGAGAGCCTGAAGAGCGTGCTCATCACCGCCGTGCTCGTCGTACTCGCGCTGCCGTTCGGCATCTCGATCGCCAGCGGACCGCTCGGCTTCCTCGTGCTGCTCGTCCTGACCGCGCTGTGGGCCGTCACCTTCTCCGGCTTCATGCAGCTGATAGCGCTGAAGACCCGAAGCGCCGCCGCCACCAACTCCGGCGGCCTGGTGTTCTTCCCGCTGCTGTTCCTGACGCCCAACTTCGTGCCGCGTGACCTGCTCACCAGGCCGATGGAGATCGCGGCCACCTTCAACCCCGTCACGTACGTCATGGAGGCGCTGCGCTCACTCATCCTGCAGGACTTCGCCCTTGCGCCGCTGGCGCGTGGCCTGGCCGTCCTGATGTCCCTCGCGCTTGCGATGCTCGCCCTCAACGTCCGGCTCATCAATCACTTCGACTGACCCTGCGCAACCGGCCCTGACCGATGTCGTGTCACGGAGAGGAACACCCATGGCCCTGCCCACGATTGTCGACCGTGAGGAATGGCTCGCGGCGCGCACAGCACTGCTGGCGCGCGAGAAGGAGCTCACCCGCGCCCGGGACGCCCTGAGCGCCGACCGTCGGCGGCTGCCGATGGTGCGGGTCGAGAAGGACTACACCTTCACCGGCCCGGACGGACCGGCGTCGCTGCTGGACCTGTTCGAGGGCCGCGACCAGCTGATCCTGACCCACTTCATGTTCGACCCGTCGTGGGAGGACGGCTGCCCGAGCTGCACCGCCGGCGCCGACGAGGTGTCCCGCGGCCTGCTCGAGCACCTGCACACCCGCGGCACGACGCTCGCGTTCTGCTCACGCGCCCCGATCGAGAAGATCCAGCGCTACAAGGACAAGCGCGGCTGGGACTTCCCATGGTGGTCGTCGTACGGCAGTGACTTCAACGTGGACTTCCACGTCACCCTCGATCCCGCGCAGGCGCCGGTCATGTACAACTTCCGCTCCGCCGACGAGTGGGCGCACAGTGGGAACCCGCTCAGCATCGAGCCCGGCACCCCGCAGGAGCAGCCGGGTGACAGCGTGTTCCTCCGCGTCGGCAGCGATGTCTTCCACAGCTACAGCGACTTCGCGCGCGGCACCGAGTGGACGGGCGGCTCGTACGCCTTCCTCGACCTCACCCCCCTGGGACGTCAGGAGGACTGGGAGGAGCCGAAGGGCCGGGCCGAGAGCGTGCGCGCCGCCCGACCCGACTTCGCCGAGTAGCAGCGTCCGGACCCGTATCCCTCGACGACGTGCGTCAGGGCGCCATCTCCCGCAGGAGGTGGAGATCGGTCTCGGTCGGGCGTCCCGCGACCGTCGCCATGGCGCGGTAGCGGGCGGCCGGTGACATGCCCATGAAGTGCAGGGCGTGCGGGTCGAGCACGCGCGGACGGTCGGCGTACGACGTGGCCAGGCTGTTGAAGGAGTCCGCCTCGCGGCGGCCCTCCAGACACGGCTGGTTCCAGCCGGGCGGCAGCCAGCTCGTCCCGGCCAGGAAGGGGCTGCCCCGACCCGGCCGGGCCCAGTGGTAGCGCACGTCGCCGCGGTCCCAACCCAGCGCGGCGAGCACCGCCCCTTGGTCGGCCCAGGGTCCCGGCTGGTGGCCGGCCTGCTCGACGGCGTCAAGGAAGGCCAGGGCCTCGGGGCACGAGCGCAGCAGCCACACTCCGGTGTTCGGGTTCACCCTGTGCTCCGACGGCACGTGCTCGAGCGCGAGCGCCTGGAAGTGGTCCGGGTGCAGGTGCACCGAGACGTCCTCGTCGTCGCGCAGCAGCAGCACGTCGGCGTCGAGCCAGACCACCAGCGGGTGGCGCTCCAGCGCTGCGCGCAGCAGCCGCACCTTGGCCCACTTGGCGCCCTTCGCGCCGTCGTCCGCACCGGCGCCGTCGGCGTCGAGGTCCTCGGCAAGGACGACCCACCCCCAGCGCTGCGCCCACCGCTCGAAGGTCGGGAGCGCCAGGTCGTGCAGGACGGCGCGCATCTGGGGGCCGGCCGCGGTCACGACCGCGCCACGGGGACGATCCTGCCTGGGCACGAGCGACCTCTGCATGGCGACTCCCTCTTCGGGTGCCCTCAGGGCACCGCCGTCATACGTCCAGCAACCAACCACGACGCGACCGCGCGGTGAACGTCGCCGGTCGAGTGCACGTGCGTTCCGCGGGCCGCCGTGCTCCGGCCGTTTCCCCAACGGTCGCGCCAGCTTCGTCCGGCCTGCACCGCCCTGTAGCCTGCGGCTGCCAGCGTGACGGAGTTCGAGCCCGCTGCCGTTGAAAGACCTACGGTCAGGAGCACCACGTGCGACGTCCGTATCCCGCAGCACGGCCCTTCGCCGCGTTGCCGCCCTGCTGGCAACCGCCGTTGTCACCACCGTCGCCTTCGGCGGCTCCGCTACGCCGCAGGCGTCCACCGTCGCCCGTGGCGGGCACGGCGAGGTCCGTGCCTTCGACCTGCAGGCTCATCGCGGTGGCACCGGGCTGACCGTCGAGAGCACGATCGCGTCGTTCAGCAAGGCACTCGACCTGGGCGTCACCACGCTCGAGCTCGACGTCCAGATCACCAAGGACGGCTACGCCGTGGTCACCCACGACCGCGACCCCGTCGAGAAGAAGTGCACCGACACCGCGCCGGCCTTTGCCGGTGACCCCCAGTACCCCTACGTGCCCGGCAAGACCTTCATCAAGGACCTCACCCTCGCGCAGGTCCGCACCATCGACTGCGGCTTAAAGGCGCAGCCCGAGTTCCCCGGTCAGCAGGTCGCACCCGGTTCTCCGATGCCGCTGCTGTCCGAGGTGTTCGGGCTCGTCCGCGCCCGGCGCGCCAAGGCCGTGATGCTCAACGTCGAGACCAAGGTGGAGGCCGACGCAACCGAGCAGACGGCGCCACGCGAGCAGTTCGTGCAGGTCGTCGCCAGCGAGGTACGCCGCGCGCACCTGCTGCGTCAGGTGACGATCCAGAGCTTCGACTGGGGCTCGCTGATGCGGATGCGCCAGGTGGAGCCGCGCCTGCCGATCGTCGCGCTGACCAACGGCCAGCAGTTCCTGCAGGCCGGCCAGCCCGGTGCGTCGCCCTGGCTCGGCGGTATCGACATCGACGACTTCGGCGGCTCGCTCGTGGCGGCTGCGGCGTCCTTCCACGCAGACGCCATCTCCCCGGTGCACGGTGACCCGCAGAACGGCAGACTCAGCGACCCGGGCTACCAGCCCTACACCACGCCCGCGATGGTCCGCGACGCCCACGCCGCCGGCATGAAGGTCATCCCGTGGACCGTCGACGACGACGCCACCATGCAGTCCCTCATCGACGCCGGCGTCGACGGCATCATCACCAACTACCCCGACGTCGGACGGCAGGTCATGGCCCGCAACGGGTTCGCGCTGCCACGCGCCTACCCCGCCAAGCACAGTCGTTAGGAGCGGTCAGCACGCCGGCGTACGCCGGAGTGGACGTCCCGCTAGCGGTGGCCGGAGTGCAGCTCCATGACGACGGCGTGCCCTTCCCGCGGGAGATGAGCCAGCGGTTCACCGGTACGGCGATCAGGAACGCGGCGGCGAGCAAGAACAACAGGCTGCCCCAGAACAGGCCGGTGCCCGGCTGTGCCATCGGTGAGATCCTCGGGTTGGTCCTGGGCACCGCCCCTGAGGCAGTGGGCGGTGGCGGTCACGGCCATGCGGGTCAGACCGGGAGGGCGTCCCGGGGGCGACCCCGACAGGGCGGTGCGTGGAGTCGTCGGTCATCTCTCCTGCTGAGGCGAAGGGGGCTCAGCCGCCCCCGGGCTTACGCCGGCTGATCCTGGCGGGCCGGCATGCTGCACAGGGTGCGGCGAAGGCGCAGGTAGCCGGCGAGCGCACCGGCGATCACCAGCCACCAGAGCGGATCCGGGAGGCGGAGCGGCCACTCGGGTCGGGCGGCCACCATGAGGCCGATCCCGACCGCGCACCACAGCGCTTCGTGCCGGGCCCGTGCGTGCCAGCGGCGGCCGAGGAGCGTGAGCGCCACCAGGCCGCAGAGATCGCCGACCACCCCCCGGGCCAGATACGGGTGTCCGTACCGCAGGAACAGCGCCGAGCTCGCCACCACCGCCGCTGCCGTGGTGGCGAGCTCTGGGCGGCTCAGCGCGAACTGACGGGTCACCAGGTGGGTAGTCACGGCCGGGGCGCCCATGCGAGCTGCCTGCCCGACCTGCTGCCAGGCAACCCGACCGGACCGTCTCGAGCAGGCCGCCACGCCGGTGCGAGGGAACATCAGCCCGCGTCGCCTCGTTCCCCAAGCCGTGGCCGTTGGTACCGCTCGGAGGCGTTCCGGGACGCTGCTGGTCCTGGTGCTCTCGGTGCTGGCGGGGCTGCTGGCCATGCATGCACTGACGGTCGGAGCCTTCGCCGCGCAGCCGTCGTCGCTCGCGTCCGGGCCGATGGCCGGCATGGCCGTGCAGCTGACGACGCCGCCGGCGCAGCCCGCCCCACCCGACGGGGAGCACCCGCACCACGGTCCGGGCGCGAGCGGCCACCACACCTGTCTCACCGCCCTCACCGCCGCGGTGCCTGCCATCGCACCACCCTCCAGTGCGCCGTCCACGGCTGCCGCGGTGCAGCCTGCCGCGCGGACCAACCGGCCGACGCACGCGCCCGCAACGCGGGCGCCCCCCGACCTCGATGTGCTGTGCGTGTCGCGGACGTGAGCCGAACCGGGCAACAGCGGTTCTGACCCGTCCGCCGGGCCTTCTCGCCCGGACCCTCTCGCGAGGCACTGCCTCGCCACCGAAGGAGACCTCACAGCCATGCAGATCCTGACCAGGAACCACTCCAGCCGGCGTACGGCCGTCGCGATCGCTCTCCCGGGACTCGCTCTCGCGCTCGTCGCCGCCTGCGGCACAAGCGGCAACAGCAGGCAGGACACCGCCAGCGCCGGCAGATCTACGGCCGCTGCCGGGCCGGCGGCCAACGGCCCGCACAACGCCGCCGACGTCAGCTTCGCCACCGACATGATCCCGCACCACGCCCAGGCGGTCGAGATGGCCGACATGGCGCTCGGCAAGGCGTCCGACGGCGAGGTGAAGACGCTTGCGGCAGCGATCAAGGGAGCGCAGGACCCCGAGATCGTGAAGATGACCGGCTGGCTGAAGGGCTGGGCCGCTCCTGTCCCAGCGACCGGTTCCGGGGACTCGATGCACATGGGCACCGGCATGATGAGCCAGTCCGAGATGGGCGCGCTCGACCAGGCCAGCGGCCCGGCGTTCGACCGCATGTGGGTGGACATGATGACCCGGCACCACCAGGGCGCCGTCGAGATGGCGAAGGCGGAGCTCGCCCAGGGGCAGAACGGGGACGCAAGGACCCTGGCGAACGAGATCACCGCGGCGCAGACCGTCGAGATCGCGAAGATGGCCGACATCGGCAAGCGGCTGGCCTGACGAGCGTGCTGGTTGCGGCGTCGGGCGATGACTTTGCGGCTTCCGTTCGGTCTGACGAGAATGACCGATGCGGAAACACTTACCACTGGAGGCAGCATGCCCTCGCCGACCGCGGCGGACGGCACGAACATCTCCTACGACGTGCCAGGAAGCGGTCGTGCCGTCGTCTTCGTGCTGGCGCTTCCGCATCCAGGACGCCGCAGCGCGAGCGAGCGCCGGGGGTCACGTCGACTGGACCAGCCTCGACTGCGACCTCGGGTACAGCGACCAGGTCCACCTCACGCGGGATTCCACGGCCTGCGTGGGGATCAGTCCGGCGCGCTACCAGCGAATCTGCGCCGACGCCGAGCCGATCAAGGTGCCGGCGAGGTGAGCTGAGTCTCCATGGCAGAAGTCACGTCGGGTCGTCCGGGCCTGCCCAGGGTTCGGTTGACACTTTTGGTCAGGCGGCGGTCGCCGTCTGAGTGGTGGTGTTGTGGATCGTCTCAAACTCGACCGGGGTCAGCCGTCCGAGCCCTTCTTGGCGTCGGCGTCGGTGGTAGGTCCGCTCGATCCAGGTCACGATCGCGAGGCGGAGTTCTTCACGGGTGTCCCAGCGCTTGCGGTTCAGCTCGTTCTTCTGGAGCAGGCTGAAGAAGCTCTCCATGGCGGCGTTGTCGGCGCAGGCCGCGACCCGTCCCATCGACCCGACCAGCGGGCCGGGTTTGCGGCTCAGGCCACGCTTGCGGCTGTGCACGCTGAAGATCCGCTGCTGGGAGCACAACCGCCAGACCCGGTTCTCGCTGGCCGTGAAGCCCTTGAGCCGTAGCTCGTAGCCGATACCCGAACTCCGGGTCGTCGCCGTGCAGGTCCAGGGCCGCGTTGATCAGGTGCGCGTCGTCCCAGTCGCGCTGGCTGACCGGGTTGGCGAGCCACTTGTAGAACGCTTGTGTCGAGAACT
>JAABUT010000684.1_pt1 | contig 49015 bp, 47 predicted proteins | sample 5559281 | NCBI WGS metagenome assembly JAABUT01 (sample SAMN10711880, study PRJNA513359) | rock metagenome | isolation source: Antarctica rocks | place: Antarctica: Victoria Land, Ricker Hills nord | collected 2016-01-04
GCTTAAATTTCAGCCCTGCTAGTCCTATTTCCACACTTCACTGTCTTTACTTGATATTTCAAGGCGTTGTGATATGCTCTCTTTACCCAATAGGAATATCCAAGGCCGAGACGCATGGCGTTCCCCGTATGCTTGCATGCACGCTTTCCAGTGGAAATTCGGCTTCTCCCATAACCAACGTGCCTCACAACAAGCAGCCTCGAGCAGATGACCTCTTCCTGGAAGGCTTTCGACTTGGCTGTTCGCGAAGCAGAACCTCAAGACCTATGAATACCTTAGGGATATATAACGCCAAGCTCGCTATACCGACTCCCCAGTCGCCGTATGAAGGAGGAACTGTCCAAGATGCTCTTGGCTGGGCTATGCACCTGCTAGTGGTGCTTAGGTCGACCTAGGTTATTCGTTCTATAGTTTTCATCTATTCTTCAGCCTTGTTGTAGCCGTGAGGGACCATTTACTCGTGATCTTAGAGAGGAATTGTGGAATACATAGTCCCATGGTACCCCGTTCCGGATCTATTGAACACGACAATCGACTGAACTAAGCAACCCACCAAACGTTTAGGAAGCTTATCCATTATGAGGTTGACTCTCTTGCTCCTCTCATCTACTGCGCTTATAGCTGCACAGCTCACAGGCGGAATAGACAAACGTCAGGTAGCCTGCCTGGATCCAAGTTTCATCCCTTGTGGCCAGTCATCCAGTTCCTCAGGTGGTTCCTCAGGTGGTTCCTCAAGTGGCTCTTCAGGTAGCTCTTCAGGTGGTTCTTCAGATGGTTCTTCAGGTGGTTCTTCAGGTGATGTCTCCAGCTCCCCTCAGTACCCATCTGGCGGTGCCGGAGCAGCTATGCTACAACAAGGCTTTGAAAACGCTGGGGGACTGGCTAGACGGGATCTGGGAATCCGGCAGGTAACTGAGCTTTGCTGCAGTCCTACTGTCCAATGCCGTATCCTGACGGATGGCAATATCCCTTTTTGCTATGTGAGTTTTCTCATCAGTGGGGACCTATCCTGCAAAATTTTGTGCTAACATAAGTGCAGGATAAGACCACGTCGCAATTCGAGTTTCTTGACGGCACACATGGTTTCGTCGACAATGGAGATTACTACGATCCTCAAGGCAACTACGTCAACCTGATAACAGGAGACTACCAGCTAGTCAATGGAACTACGGGCAACATCTACAAAGACAGTGGACAGAGCCCGCCCACCACCATCTCTTCCGCAACCAACTTACCTTCGGCAACTGCAACAGGTATTGATAAAGCCATAACCTCAGCACTTGTTGGTTCAGGCAGGTCCTCGACCGCGAAAGTGACTTCCGCTTCTTCGACTGCGACCGCCAGCGCAAAGACAGGTGGAGCCATCCGAGCAGTATCAAGTGATCTTCTTTTGGCCTGCATGGAGTCAGCATTCGTTGCCGCCTTTATTATGGCACTCCTGCCTTGGTGATCACGTAGTTAGCTGCTATATTCGAAAATGTATCGTTCACCTTGCAGAGTGCATGCGGAATAAGAAGCAGATATTGGCACAGATATTTAATAAATCGGCATTGGATTAGCGAAACTCTTCATTATAAGCAATCGTGCCTCAACCCGTAGGTTCGGCTGTTGAAGGCCTTGCATTGACACTGAGGCGATCTTTGAGATCCACGAGAGCGGGATTCTAAAACTCGCAAATTTGACCGATGCCCGCCGTACGCACACCCAGCCCAAAGCAACGCTAGATTCTTCACTTCAACTCCTAGAGTTGCTCACTAGCTTTTGCCCATATACCGCCACGAGCATGCACGAAGGATATTCGCACCACTTGACTTAGCCATCGACGTACCAACCGGGCAGCTCAAAATGAACTATTCAAGACCTTTCCATAACATCATATTAGATATTACTATCTTTGCCTCTTAAAACACCCGCATGAACCGACCTTCCTTGGCTATCGCGGTCTCGACGACGTCTGGGGCTTCGTTCATTTTGGCAAGACTGAAGAAGATAAGAAGATACAGGCTATGCCGTCATGGGTGCCCGATTGGAGGCCCGAAGACGCAAGCAATCCCTACACGGTCATTCAGACGCTCCCCAAAGCCGTGGCTTTTAATGCGGACGGCGAGGTCAGGCGGGCTTACAGTCTCTGCAAGCGCCCTGCAAACAAGGTCTCACAGCTGTCAAAGTACAAGGACGGTGCAGCGCTCAACTCATACTTCGACCTTGGGTGGAACCGTATCCGTGTTGACCGCGTGGGTAAGATGAGTGAATCCTGCCATGGCGGCAATTCTCATTCCATCGAACATCAGTGGGCTCTAAATAATCTGTTTGACACGTATAGCTTCACGGAAGAGTTCATAGAAACTGTATTCCTACACACTTTAGTCGCGGACGTTTTGCGAAAGGCCGGTCTGGTCGTTTCACGGGATGGATGCATGTATTGGCGTGGCAGGGAGGCTGTTAGTGACAACGAGCAGAACGAAGACAGGATTGAAGCGCTTCGTCGCGCAGCTCTCCTCCGGCACTTTATATAGAGTGAAAAACATCAGTATATGGGATTGGCGCCCATTGGCACAAAGGTAGACGATGAGATCTGGTTGCTGTCAAGCGCGGAGGCGTTGTCCATTCTGCGGCCTATGGAGGGAGGTCGCTATCACTATGTTGGCAAATGCTATCTGCACGGCCTGATGGATGGTAAGGTCATGGAGGATCTTGTCCAAAAAAACCGTAGAGATGAAACGGGTAAGGCTGAATGGTTTTCATCGGAAGGAAAGCTCGAAGGACTTCACTGTCTCCACTGTAGCCGAGACATCATCATCAAAGTTGCCTCAACCGGCTTCATCGGGCCAAGACGAGGTTTCACTTTCGGCACGGATGCCACTATCAAAACTTTCTACGAAAAGCCAGGCCAGGGCTGGGTGAAGACTTCGCCAAAGTCGTTGAGCAAAAAGGATTCCGAAGCCAATGACCGGGTCGCAATAAAGGTGTGCAAAGACCAAGACGCTGAAAACCCTGTCATCGCGACGCGCAACCATGAGATTCTACTTCGTTGAGGTACAGAGCCTGGTTCTCGTGATGTTCCTAAAAGAAATACTTGAGCCATTAGTTACTTTCCTAAAGGGCCCCGAGACGACTGAATTTAGGACGCCTTTCAAGCCACTCTACTTTGCTCAAGACAGAATCCTAGCTCTTCACAAACAACAAAAAGGTGATACTATTCTTAAGATACACCTTCAACTGCTGTTACGGCTGATGACTGAGATGTTCGACTCTTTGATGACTCGCTTACAAAACCTTCGAGAAAGCAAGCTTGTGTGCTACGACCTTGCATGAACATTCTTTCCTAAAGACACCATCGTCTATTGTGGCGCTGACGACTGCGAGCGACTGTGTAGCATTATTAGTATAAAGTATTACTATCATTGTCTATCAGTGAAATGCCAAGAAATAACCTTTACTGGATCCAAATTTGAATGAAGGACTACCAGTTTGAAAATTGAAGCATTTGAAGACAGTATTCCTATTTCTCATCTTCCTCACTATCCATTGGCTTTCCATGACAGTTCAAGCCACTTGGAAGACAGATTAATCACCCGCGGCAAGCTAGTACTTGACTATCAAGATCTTCAGTATCGCGAGTATTATGGAGCCGGCAAATCCGGTAACTCTTCCCTGAGCAATCTTGTCTTAAGAACGCATAGGTGTCTGAAAGAGTCCTCCTTGATTTCCCCTGGATACGAGAAACACTGCAAAAGGCCTGCAGCGACGACAATCCCGAGAGTCAGAAGAAGGAGAATCTTTCATACACAAAGCCCGTAAGCAAGCACAAGCAAGAAAGTAACAAGTCCGAAAATGCTAGAAAGAACGCCAGATTCTGATCGTTACGTCATCAATGCTGCGAGAATTTGCATTGAAAAGAAAAGTTGTGGCTTCATTTATTCCCTCAATCACTACTAGCAATGCAAGTCACTAAACGTATGAATCAGTCCGCTTCTACTAATGTTGAAAGACATTCAACCAGTCACTTGGAAACGATAAAGCCTATGAACCACCTCGTGTATCCTTGAAGAGCAGAAAGAATTTGGTGCTGACGTTTGGGGGAAACCAATTCAATGGACGAAAGGAGTAGGGGGCTGACAGATGTTGTTTATTGGGGAAAGGCGTGACGTGAGCTACTTTATTGGAGTTTCGTTCAGCTAATGAGTCATCACCTACACAGGCCAAGGCCTAGAGACGCTTCTGAGTGGGCCCCTCCGGGAACAGGCAAGACCGTATTGGCTGGAGCTGGTAAGAATTGAAGACTTCATAGCGAGTATACCTTTGCAAAGGGGTCGATGGCTGGTTGAAATGACTTTCATCGTTGACGCCTCGAACTTATCTAACGGGGTGAGCTTTTTCAGACTGCGATTTCATCGGCTAACGTCTCTTACATATCATCGGAGAGGTACCTACACGACAGTTTAAAGCTGCAAGTTTCTTGATTACGCATTAAGACCGATATATATGTTTCTGATCGAGCTTCATGCGGAGACTATGATCTGGTCTACCTAATCAAACCTACCAATACTCTCTTAGCCTCGCAGATAACAGACTAATCTCTCCCAGGGAAACTCTTCATTGTCTGTTAAGAAGCCCGCGTGCGTGACTAGGCGTAAAAGCCCCGAGGACGTGGCAAGCATATAGCGGACTCGCAATATCTAGTCCCAAACGTCATCCACGCGATTCTAGTAAAGGACAACGGTTTCGGTGATATTCATCACTAAGAGCTACTTCCCCCACAAGTCTCCCTTTCCACGCCGAGCGCAAGAAAAGTGGCAAACAAGGCCATGTTACAAGCAGCTAAACCAACAAAGGAAAAAAACTGCCTCCTTCTGCTGTCTCTAGAAACAGCTCAATGAAATTTACATACCACCAATACCCCCGTTCCGCCTAGAAACTTACCATCCCCGCACCGCAGACGCCATCACACTCACCCAGCCCCGATCAATGGCGCAGTCCCGTATACTCCCACGTAAATGCCCCAATGTGGATTTCCGACCCGACTGCGCATTTCGTTCGCCCAAACAGTCCCGAGGAAGTGGAGACGGCTGCATGTCGAAGCCCCGAGGAAGCAGAAAAGGCCGATGGCGGCAGCCTCGGGGAGTTTGAAATTTGAGGCGGTCTACCCAGGCAGGACTGCTAATCTTAGTGAGCCATTTATTAGAGCGGGCGGTTTTCACCTGATAAACGCCCCGAGTGAAGATGGGGGTTTTCTGTCTTTCTTGGCAGGGATGGCGGTTCTGAGACAAGTTAGTAGAACTGTTTGATGAAGTGTTTTGATGCAGAAGCGGTAGTTTTATGTGGTTGTGAAGACTGGTTGTGGTTTGGTTACTTTTGAGGATTGTAAGTGGTGGGGTTTCCAGTCTTTTTGTTCCCTAATCTAATCTCATTCTAAATATCTACTGATGATCTTTATCTTGATTACTCACTTGCTCTTATCTTTGATTTTTCTCTTCTGTCTTTTCAAGTGTGACTGCAAGAGCCTTTGTCCTCACCGGAGTAACCTGGGCATCAACCGATATTCCTGGTTTGTCTACATGTAAGCTAATCTCAGCAGAGCGCTCGGGGGTTGCGAAAGCCTCAGATTTAGAGCGAGCGGGGGGAGTGACCCCTTGATCTTGATCGAGGGGGTCGAAGGAAGGGTTCCACTATTGCCCTGTGTGATGGAGTAAAAGATTTGAATATAGAAGATCGATGGAGACTGAGAGTACAGTCAGTCTGACTAACAGACCATTTCACAATGCAGGACGGGTTCACGATCTTGAAGTACAAAATTGAAACCGACGTGAGAGCGGCGGAAACGGCTCGTGTGGCCACTTGTTGAAAGATGTCATACATACAACGTCGAGTGTGTTCACATTTTGGCGAAAAAGGTCGTATGGTTATCAAACTGCGCGAACGGTTGTATAATAAACCAACGTGCCATATATGCCTTTGACCAATTCTTCTTATCGTATAAGCGCTGCGATTTCCTCAGTACAACGACTATACTATTTCCAGGAAAAGAATCCACTTGGTTATGTTAAAGGAGATCAACTGTTGTTTGTAGACTGTTAGGGCGGTCTGCCCCAGCTGGATTTTCTCCAGTTATTCAGTCTTTGTAATGTTCTAAGAGCCCTCTGAAGGAAATGGGCGGCGGTTCGAAAGGCTCCTGTTTATGACATTTGTGATTTTATCAACTCAATGTTATCACTTTCTCTACCGGCTTTACTGCTTGCCAATTCGCAATGCTCTGAGAGCCCTCCGAGGGTGTTGTCAACCAAGGACTGCTGTTTGGACGCTGATACGACATCTGTACTCTTTGTGCAACATCTCCGATCCATTCAATACACATGAGTTTGACGCCATACGAGTATTTCTCCGGACGCGTCCATTTTGATCTGTTGTTGGTATTGTTGTGTTTCCATCCATTTTCATATGATTCAATGGCAATGACTATGAACTCCATTTCATCGGGACGAGAAGCCCGCATGGACTCGGCTAGCAGAATGTGACCGAGACAGAGGCCCTGATCATGAGGCGACCACATGGCGAAGGAGTTTGGGTATTTGGGATCGTCGCTGATGCGATCTACACGTAATATTGCTGAAGTGGTTCGGAATGTCAGCAATGGGTTGCCAGGCGCGTTTTCCCCTGTGGATCTCGCTTCGAGGAACGCCGCCGCCTTTGCGGCATCAGACTCGTCTGCTAGGTAAATATTCTCATCACATATCACGTTGAATCGGAGCAAATCATACGAAGCAGCTGTATCCCAGCCGGCCCAACTCCAGCTGGGGAAGTCGCTGCGGCGACGACCAGGTGAGTCCTGCGTTGACATCCAACACAGTGCCTTGGAGAATATTGCCACTGGTAGCCCGAAATGTAGAATTGTACTTTGTCCTCGCGACGCACGGCGTTCCTGGTCGACCTTGAATATCCCGGTACATGCGTTCAGTACGTCACCGTCGAAGGTAAGCTTCCGCCGAGTCAATGCGCGGACCATATCTTCATACATCGGAAAGCAATCAGACCGGTCGAAGTCGTGTTGCTCTACTGATGCAAAGGGCGATCGTATGTCTGGAAAGTTGATCAGTTTTGCCTTGCCAGGAATTTCGCAAACTGCATCTTCATAAAAATAGGATGTCTTGCACTGGAAGTAAACCTGGGACTCTGTAAATATTAGGCGACGATGGGAGAGCGCACGTTCCTGTAAGGTCCATGCGCGACGCTCCCATGGTGAGAATTGAGCGTCATACCCAGGAGACGGCATCGATGCCATAAGCCGACGACCCCGAATCACTTCCATGTGTTGCGTCGCCTTTCTGGATCTCTTTCGTGCGCCAAGCAAGCCTGCATCTGCATGAGAACCAGATGCAGCAATGATTGTTAGTACCGCGCCGGCATAGATATTGCCCATGTTTTCAATCTCAGCTTGTCGGATGTCCGAATCATCCTGTTTGATGCATACACTATCAACCCAGAGGTATTCTTGACCAAGCATACCGCAGACAAAAATGGCGTCTTTGATCGTTTGTGCCACACCAGTAGTCTCATCGAATAGTGCACCCTCGGTTGTTAGTGTACCAAGAGTCTTGGCAGTGAGTTTCAGCTGCGGATTAGGACCCCATACGTAGCTCAAGCAGACATATGGCGTGTGTGGCATTCTTGAGACAACACAACCGCGGTGAACATCAATCACCCTGAAAGGATACGTCTCCGCTCCTGAGTCAAGCGATTTCGGAGGTGTGCATTGTGGGTCATGGTAAACGCTGCAGGTCCAGAGCCAGTGTTTGAGCATATCATAGTCCACTTGCTCCTCTGACATCCATCGGCCTCGACATGCAGAGGCATGCACGCGGTCCAGGATTCTCAGTTCCTCCGCATTGTAACGCTCAGGATCGCTGAATAAGTTCTTTTCTCCGTCCGATGAGTGTCGCCTCATGACCTTGGCGATATCACTGTCCGCGCCGGTCGTACAATCGGGATCCGCTGCCATTAGTTGGATACAGGCAGCATGGGTCATCATCACGTCCTTCTCATCCGGGAACACGGGCTCGCATGGCAAGCCATCCTTGATGGTAATCTCAATATCCTCAGTATCCCGTTGAATACGAAGCCAGATTCTCTTCTCGACCCGGGAAGGCCACCGATCCGGTGGGTCTGGAGGGCCTGAAAGGAGCCATGCATAAACATCATGATGAAGCCATACGGCGCGGTCTTCAATGTCATGCCATATCTCAGCCTTTACCATAGCATGATATGTAAGCCTACAGAATGCACACATCCGATTGTCCCGAATATGAACGAGGGACCGGGGAGAGCTGGTGCCCGTACTCCAAGAGTCGACACGCACGTTGTGCCAAGAGCTGCCGAATATACCTTCCCAGCGGATCTCATTGCATTTGGCGCAGAGCTCTTTGTCCCACATGTCAGGGTTCCAATAGCCATCTGGCTGGCGGTATCCTGGGTTCAACGATGACATCTTCCGAGGCGACTGAGGTAGTCAGAAAGCAAGCGAAACTGGAGGATATAAACATTTTCATTATACAGGTAGGTTAAGGAAACGTCAGAAAGAACATGCCATGCTTGAACCTCTCTCAACAACGTCACATACAATACCAAGGTAGATGACAGACCAATTCTAGGGGAAGGCAGCAACAAGATTAGGTGCCAAGACCGGCCAGTGAGCTCTCCCGGCCACACTTGGGCAATAACTTTGTATGGTTCAACTGATATAAACTCAGACTGAGTGGTAAATTCGAAAGCCAGAGGATATTCAGTAGCTTTGACGATGGGCCGATGTAGATAGATGTCCGAAAGGTGCATGATCCTTTAGGGCTGGATGCCGGACTTTAAGCTATTGATTAGATAACCGGTAAATCAAAGAACCATGTTCTCAACGTATAGTAACGCACTTTGGCATCAGTAAGGAGCAACTTGATGTTCGTCCATGAGGCATCTTTGAAGGTATCATAGCATACTCGTAAATATGCACTTGTTCTTAAAGCTAACCTGCACCAGACATCCTACCCAAGACTTAAAAAAAACCTCCGTGTCGCCCAGACGCCCCTAACACCATAACCCCCCACCACCTAAACCCCTTTCTCCAACCCCCTAACCCTCGCCTCTACCTTGTCCCGATGCAGCCGATTTTTCAAATGCACCTCGAAATTGTTCACCCCCATCTCCGGCCCCGGCGTGTAGAGTTTCCCGGGGCAATCTTTACATTTAATCCTTGGGTAGTACATGTATTTTACATTGTCAGGGGTTGGGGCCTCGGGACGCACGCTGATGGGGAGGTCGGTGATGGTGCTGACGGCCGTATAGCGCATTGTGCCTTCGAAGGAGTCGGAGGGGTAGGTTTGTTGAAGGCGGGCGAGGGCGTTGTTGAGCCATTGTGGGGGTTTGGGCTGGGAGGGGGAAGGGTTAGCTCAAGGGGGTGGAAGCGGAGGGGAGGAAAAAAGGGAGAGGGTTGGGATGGAAGGTTGAACAATGTGACTGTGCATATGAGAGATGGATGGCCAAGTAGGCGGAGATCGACTTGAGGGTCTGACAAAACGTCTCCCTGAGCGAAGTTGCTCTCTACGCTTTATATTCGAAGGCCGAATGGTGCATGGAAGGTAGTTGCTACATGAGTGGGAATAAGACTTACAATAGGATTCTCGGGGCTGGGGGGACCAACGGCATCCACCCTGCCGATCTGTGCAGCGTGTGGATGAATCGACTGTATCGGTACTGACGAACCTCCTGCTGTTCCTGATGCCGTGCGGTCGTGATGTCGAGGTGATGGCTGCGGCTGCGATCCTGGCGTAGTTGGAGGTGGGCCCATTGAGCCCGGTGCCGATGTATCGCGATTTTGATCTACACTTTGTGATCGACGTGAATGTAGATGAGATGAAGAGTTTGCGGATAGGAGGGGCTCGGGTCTGCTTTTGCTCTTGAGGTCTCGCAGTAGTTGCTTGTACCGCTGAGGATTTATGCGCAGCTTAATGATATGATTTAGTGAGTCGTCAACACTCTCTTCTCGATAGTCTTTTCCACCGAATCTTCGGCCTGAGGTTCTTGTTTCGTGGTGATGAAGTATTGATGCTTCTGGGGTTGCAGAACGTCCGACGTTACCCCGCATGGCAGCCTGTGCGACAGTAGCTGCACCTCGTATGCCTCTGGTTCGTGCGGTACCTGCAAGTAAGTTGGTTTGGATCGCGGGCGAGTCGACCTCGGACTCTTCACTATCGGAATCGTCGGAATCGTCGATGCCATCCTTCTGACCGTGGCCAGGTCGCCTTCCTCTGCCAGATGCCGTAGCAATACGCTTCATTATCCGGCTCTCTTCTATGGTTGTTGACGCACCAGGGAGAACAGAAGATACCACCAACGTGTGAATTGTCCGACGACGGTCCTTCAGGTCTGGAAGAGCCGGCCCACCGCGCCGATTAACGGAACGCTTTTGACGACGCTCTTCCCTCGACAACGACAGCTCTGTTTTCTCTAACTCGATTTCGTTGAGTTCGTAAAGATAAGGAGTAAATTCCTTTGCTGCCTGGTATGGTCGGAAGGCCGATTGAAGTGGAGAAGGTAGGAAACTTGATTTAAGCTCTTGGTCTTCGACTGGGCGGCCATCAAATGGGTGGCCTGTGACGTAGAGACTGCGGGTAAAAAGCTGACTCTGCTCTCGAATCGAGTGTGCAATAGCGGTGGTAAACTCCCCCACTAGAGAAAGGTCACGCGTCATTTGTCTCGCGAAGTCCTCGGGCGAATTCAAAGGATTGTTAATTTCCCATTCGAATTGATCCACTAACGTATTCTGACCGATGGTGATGTTGAGCTTGATGGTAATGCGCATCTCATCATCTTTGTACGCGTGATATGGCAGGTGTGGGTCCAGGGCTTCCTCGTCAATGAAAACATGAGGGTGAAAGTCCTGTATCTGTTCCTTGATACTTGCGCATACTTTATGCAATAGAGGCCCACAGTGCTCGAGTGGCAACTTGAAGTCCTCAACTAGCTGTTCCGCGAATAGTTCGGGGGTTACCACACGATCGTGTAGATTCCAAGTGAAGGTATCTCGTAATCTAATTTTCTCCCACTCGATGTCCAGTCTTATAGGTACAAGCTGGTCAAGTTGTTCTGATTGCGTTAGAAGGTCCTTCTTGGGCACACGCAGCTCTCTGGTCCTTCTCCCTCCAGGTCTTCTCCGCTGGATAGGATAGACAACGACTGACCCTCCATTGGGAATGTTGGTTGTGTTGTTCCCCCAGCCCGCATACCCAGGTCCGAATACATGCATACTTTTGAAGTCGTTATTCTTGTATTTTTCCTTCTCTGTACGTTTGCCTATCTGAAGCTTGACGTGCTCGTCATCGTTATACTTTCTGGCCGCCGCATGCATCATATCGCGATTCACATACTGTTCAAGGAGCACCTTATCCGCAATCTCTTTCGTCCTTCGTGGAAGACCTTGAGCATCTGATGTATGAGGTATTCGCGTACCGGACCTCGAGCGCTTCCTGCTCTGGACGGCGCCATTGCGCACTACTTCATCTGTTACGGCTGCGCCATTTTTCTCCGTGGCCGCTCCTCCATTTGCTTGAGGGTCTGGAGCCAGTCCTGATGCGACCATAACAGCCTTTGCTTTTTGCTTTCCTTCTTGAACTGGGTCGGTAAGCCGAGTCTCCATAGTATTGCCATTTCGCTGCGCCCCATTGCTGATCGCTGTCCTCTCCGTCTCGATAGATTCATCTGAAGGCACAGATTGCTGAGAGAGATCGGGCTGTGAAGGTGTGGTATTTTGGGGGTGACTAGGGCTGGGAGAAGGCATTATCAGACCCAGAAGGATGCCACCGCGGAGCTGCTGCGCCGAGAACGCTCAACCATTGGCATAGATTAGGCGAACATGGTTCTAGAACAGCACCTCTATCAGCTATGGACCATCGGCAACCAGAGAAGTAATGTGTAGCCATGACGAAGTGAAATATTTGCTTGCACGCAAGGAACGTTCGTTTCCCTCATCGCACCATGGGAAACTTAGTTGAACACTGCTCCGATGGAGAGCCGTGAGTGGGCAGCGACCGGTCCAAGAGACGTCACATAAATTGGGAAAGCAGAGTTCAGAGAAACAACACATACCACACTATGGATTTGACCCGCGATAATCGCGTTTGAAGTCAGTTTTGGGAAGATTATTGGCCTCGGCGTGTCGCAAGCAAGCAAACACTTCGCCTTGCAACTTTTGCCGGGATCACATTCCTGTGCCAAGCCGCTACAGCTCGGGATATATATTTATCCGTAGGACTCAAGCTACTACTAGTACTGGCTGAGTCACCACCTGATGCTCAAAACAGCGACAACCGCTCAAGGACGTTTCTCTATTCACTTGTTTTCGGGACTTTCAGCTAGACACTATGGTGGAGCATTGAAAGTCCATCATATGTCCTGTCCGGCCATGCGGCGGTCCTTCTTTGGCCACCTGGATATATACCCTTGAGCTTGGTTGATACCTCTCGAAGCTTGTACTATCTCATACTGCTTTTACAGTTGTGCCGAGCGAAATCAACATGGGAGGCTCGGTGCCTGAGATTCCTGGAACCAAGGCTCAAGGAGAGCTACTTTCAAACTTTCAGCACGAAGTAGCAGAACTACTAGGCCGGACGTCTTTAGCCTTCCCTGGGGCTCAACCCGTCAGCTTTGCTGCTCGACATAAGCTTGAGCTCCAGAAAAAAGACTATTATGTCTGCGAGAAATCAGATGGCATACGCTGTCTTATGTACCTGACTCGTTCGGATGAAGCGGAGGTCACTTATCTGATTGACCGGAAAAATGACTATTATTGGGTTCAAGGCCTACACTTCCCACTAAAGGAATCTGAAATTGAGTTTCACATAAACACCTTGGTTGATGGTGAGCTTGTCAATGATACACTTCCGAACGGGAACATGGAGCTTAGATATCTTGTCTTTGATTGTCTTATGCTCGATGGCAACAGCTTGATGCATCGGACCTTGGACAAGCGGCTCGCATATTTCAAAGAGAGGGTACACGACCCTTATAAGGCCTTGTACAGGAAATATCCGACAGAAATTCAGCATCTACCCTTCATCACGGAGTTCAAGTCTATGGAGTTTAGTTATGCAATCCCGAGGATGTTTCAGGATATTTTGCCTAACTTACCTCACGGTAATGATGGCTTGATCTTTACATGCACAGGGTCGCCGTATCAGTTTGGAACAGACCAACATATCCTGAAGTGGAAATCTGAGGACGAGAATTCCATCGATTTCAGGATGCATTTTGAATGGCCAATGCTTGAGCCAGATGCCGAAGATATGGAGGATGGGTTTACCAGCCCATTTCCAGACTACTCAGCAATGCCAATAGTACGTCTTGGAGTGAACAAGGGCAATGACGAAGAAATTCACTATGGCTCTATGTTCATTGAAGAGCAGGAATGGGAAGACATGAAGGTCTTGAACAAACCTCTCGATGACCGTATAGTGGAGTGTTACCTAGACCAGCAGAACAGATGGAGATTCTTGCGCTTCCGGGACGACAAAAAGGAAGCAAATCATATCAGTACAGTTGAGAGCGTCATGGAGAGCATACAAGACAAGGTCTCGAAAGACGATTTACTTAGGGTTGCACCAAAGATTAGAGAGGAATGGAAGAAGAGACATGCTGCAGAGGAGGCAAAGGCAAGGCAAGAAGCGGAAGTGCGCAAAGTGCATGGCGCATTAGCGGTAGCAAATGGGCAGAGTGGTGGGCTTCGAAATGGCGGCTCCGGTGTGAAGAGGAAACTTGACGACGAGGAAGACTCGATAAATGGACATGATGCTGCAAAGAGGAAAATCACGCCGCTGCCTGATGCTTGATTCTTAGGCCCATCATTGTCTGCAAGAACATTTACGGGCGAGCTTAAATATCTAGCCCTCAGCAAAGAAGCAGGTCAATGTGGGCAACTAACCCCGAAACGACTCGCCACTGAGGCTTGCTCTTACTTGGTCATAGCTGGTGGTTGAGATCACAGCATCCATAGTTCGAGCGCGCCCCTTATCGTAGCTCCTAGAAGGTAGCCAAATACGGGAATTCTTGACAGTCGCGAAAATGTCGACGTCAACTTGGCTTCCTTACGCTTCTCGATATCAGGGCGTGGCTAGGGCATGTAGCAAGGGTGAGTATGACAAATATGTATAAGAATAACCCACGGGGATGTTCATCTCTTCATTGCCATCGGCATCGGTCAAGGTTACAAAGCATATATCTACCCCCTGTATCTTTAATTGAGAATCGAGGATTCGTGGTCAAAATTGAACCTTTAAATCGACTGGAAGTGGTATTCGACGGTTTTTGGAAGCCTTTCAGGGCACTAGGTCATGAACTTGCTCGGCAAAATGAACTGTTCACCTGGGTGTTGACCGTTTGATTATCAAGTGGGTGCAAGGGCGCGATTCTCTTCGAAGTCTCATGTGCTTGAAACGTGGAAGCTACGACGGTGCACCTGCTGCGTTTGCACCTCAGAAGAGAGCAGTCACTGCCATGCTTCCCTCACTTACATCTGACACATTGTTGGACATGATTAAAACAATTATCATAGCTAACGCTACTATTATACAACATTCGTCTGTCATTAATTGTCTTACATACTTTTCTTCTGTGTTTATTCGATATCTTTTTGTCTCGAAATTCGGGGGTTATCGAATTTCGAAACAACTATCCAGAGACGATATCCAAAAACATGGCCTCTTGCAAGCAACCATTGGGAGACACACCCAACACTAGCATCGGAAGTTTCGAGCAGTATTCTGCGAACGAGCCAACGGACAATGACACCTTGCGCGAGATACTACCCGCAAATAGATGCACGGACGCTGCAGTTTCCTATCATGAACATGTCCCATTTCCGAACGATGCAGACCTTGAAGATGGAACCCACACTGTCACGAAACCCCAAGCAGCTATGAGTTCACAGCAATCCCCAGCCTACCTGAACAATACCCGGCCGTCTCTCCTTCGGTATTGCTACAACGCCAAACGCTCTCTATTTGCAGCGCTCGCCTCCCTAATCATCTACTCCTCTTTTCAATGGATCCTCAGCGGCAACATCCTCCTGTGGATTTGTGACAATACCGTGCATTATCTTGCCGTGATGGTACTGGTTATAATCACCTGGACGACATGGATACTCTGGGGCTGGAATATATTGATCGATGGCGAACGTAGGCGGGAGGTACTCCATGACTTATCCCGTGGGCGACGGCCTAGACCACTTCGAGTCCAACTTCGAGCGCCTGAGTCTTGCAAGTACCTATGCCTTGGGCTGACGGTCGTGGTGGGTTTAGTCCTAGCGGATTGGAGATCTGGCTTTATGCATAAGAAGATTTGCTCGCCTTGGTAGATTTGTTGGCTTTGTCTTGCTCTCGGTCCACAAAAATGGTGGTTGTTCTGTGTTATTTTTAGGGATTGAGCCTACGTGGGAAACGGGAATGGATTGTTGATGGCTAATGTGGACTGGATGGACCGTTTATGTTTGTTGGACGAGTAATCGATATCAGGAATATGAAGACTATTAGAGCATTACATCACCAATCACAGCTCTATGGTCCGAATTATACACTCCATTTTCAAAACGGTTCTCCAGAATAGCATAACCCTCCACAGTCCATTGATCTACAGGTTCGATTTTAGAAGGGTTATGGATGTTATGGTCACTAGAGTGTGTGTAATTGATAAAAAGAAAGTCGATCCTGGAGAGCAGTGCTGGATTGCCGTCAAATCCCGTGAAAGTATGTAGGTTACCATATCTCTGATCCTCAGGGACTAGCAGCTGCAGGTCACACATAGGAGACTCCTCACTAGTAATAGTCTTGTAAGCTTCATCATTTGGCTCGCTATTGAAGTCGCCAGCGAGGAAGACTGGCAGGGTGTCCTGTCCTTTTGACTGTCCCGAGAACAACGCAATCTGTTGTAGGATAATCTTTGCGGCTTGCAACCTTGACTCGCTGCCCTGGTCATCCAAGTGAGTATTCATGGCTATGACCGTCTTCTTGGTTTCACGATGTTGAAACACTCCAACTGTCAAAATCCGAATACAGGCAGCATCCCAGCTTTTCGAAGGCCGATCAGGTGTCTCTGACAGCCAGACGCTCTTGGAATCTCGTAGCATCCAGAACGCGGGCTGGTAGATGATGGGAGAGTACTCTCCAGCCTCTTGCCCATCATCGCGACCCACACCTATGTAATCCCACTTCTTCCTCGGTTTGTTAAGACCAGACAGGATGTCAACCAGCTGGTGGTGTAGCACTTCTTGGAGACAAATGAATGATTCGGGGCAGTGAGCTGTGTGAAAGCGGAGCTCGCTGTTGAGGCACGGCTTGCGCATATCCCAGCGCTCTTCACCTGGAAAGGGAGAAGAGGTTGCGTAGCGGATGTTGTGGGTGAGGAGGCGGATTGGAAGGGGCGCTCGAGATTGCATGTCGCCGGCTGTTCGCTGCTTCACGGCGGCTATCCTATTGTAAGGTAGCTCTTCAGCATCAAATGTGATCTTTAGGCTGCACCTTGACCGTGGCGCTACTCCGTACAGTGTTCATAAGGCAAACACGAGGCGAAGGAAATACTCGCCTCTGTCCTAGGCGAAAATGCCCCACCAACAACACCCCTCTTCTTCCTCAGGGCTGCTCACACAAAACCAAATATTCGAATCTTTACTCCTCGCAAAGCTCGTTTCCAACTCTCGTGAGTTGGAAGCAATTAACGCTCAAATCATGTCTGGAGAAGCGGAAGTAGTTGGTAAGTCGAGCGCAGAATGAGACTTTGAAATGCCAGATGTTGACGGCTTTCGTTAACGCTGATGACTTGACAGATTATACGATCAGTAACCCTGACACCCTTACAAAATACAAGACTGCGGCTCAAATCACCCACAAAGTACTGGAGATTGTCACCGGTAACAAGATGTCCCTATTCTCCAGTCTCATCCACAAATTTGATCGCGTGACCAGGCTGGTGTGTTGAGGGCGAAAAGATTATATCAATATGCGAGCGTGGGGATAAACTACTGGACGAGGAGGTTGGAAAAGTATTTAAGGGCAAGAAGATATCTAAGGGTTAGTTGGGAATGAAGCTAGGATCATGGGGCTTTTGCTCAGAATACTTATGCAGGAATATCTCATCCGACAACGGTCTCCCCAAGCTCGTTTGTTACTCCGTACACCCCGCTATCAACAGATGCAGAAGATGCGGCTACAGAACTTAAAGCGAATGAAGCGGTCAAAATCCAGCTAGGAGCTCAGATTGACGGGTTGGGCACCATTGTATGCGATACCATCATCGTACCTGATGGGAAGAACAAAGATTTCAAGCCATCCAGTCGTGATGCTGATCTTATGCTTGCAACTCATTATGCGAACGAGCTTATCTTGAGACTGATGATACCCCGGGGTCTACTTGCTTCGGGAACGGATGAAGAGAAGAGGAAAGCAACATCAGAAAAACCTGTGACACAATCAAAGATGACTCAACTATTGGAAAAAGTTGTTAAGAGCTACGACTGCAATCTTGTTGAAGGTACTACTTCTTGGCTCTTCGAGAGAAATGAAATTGAAGGCAAGAAGAAGATTGTGCTGGCTCCGTCTGATCATAGTAAAGGGGAAGGGGTTCCAGAAGTGGGGGATGTCTGGGGTGTTGAAGTAGGTGTAAGCGCTGGGACTGGTAAGATCAAGACTTTGAGTAATCGTCCAACTCTGCATCGACGAACGACCACTACCTACCACCTCAAGAGACCGAGTTCCCGTCAAACACTTTCCGAGATTGTTAAGAAATTCGGCACCTTTCCTTTCAGCTTACGGCAGCTTGAAGATGAAAAAGCTGCAAAGGTTGGCGTCGTAGAATGTGTCCGTCAAAATGTCCTCCGACAATATGAGGTCGTGGCAGACAAAGACGCAGCCCCCGTCGCTAGGCTGTTGACCACCATCGGTAGGTTGGAATGTCCAGACAGTGAACAGATAGCAGTGAGCTAATAGCAGCAGCTATCACTAAGAATGGGCTTGTCCGCTTGGGCGCACCGCCGGCTCTAGATATGGCTAAGTATCAGACCGAAAAAAAGATCGCCGACGAGGAGATCCTAAAGATTCTTGAGCAGCCGGTGGCAAAACCTACTAGCGCGAAGAGCAAGAACAAGAAGAAGAAGAAGAAGGCGGCGAAGAAGGCTGTCGAGGAAGAAGAAGAAGAGGAGGAGGAGTCGAGCGACGACGAGTGAGGACCCTGCCCAGGGTAACTTTTGCAGCTTGTTGGATCGAGTACGCATGAGGAATCGCATATGCTGGATAAGGCGGAGGGAATCAAAGCCAGCTTAAGTACCTTAGCTAGCATCGGATATTCTCCCTTAGGGTTTCTCTGTGGGACGTTCGGCTGGGAAATCCCGAAGCCTTTCAATGGACCCTTGGCACGCAGCAGGCAACACGTCACAAAAGGACATATGAAACCCTATTCACCAATTACTTCTTTGCCGTTGCAGTGCATGTGGGTCGGCGATAGATTATTGTTCACGTTACTTAGTGAAGGAGTGATAATGTGATAAATGTGATTATAGTCTGTGGCCTTCGCCTTCCTGCTTTCTCGTCCACATTTACCCCTTATTCTATAAGACTGCTTGGACCTTTTCTTTGTTTTTGAACACGGACAAATCGATCAAGGGTTATACAGAGGCGCAACATCATAATCCTCTCATATCAAGGCACTTAGAAGCCCAGCATATGCGTATCTTCTAAGGCTAGAGGTCTGTGGTAGGATTACTAGCTTGTGACCCCCCTGCCTTTCCCGAAGCGAGTAGTCGGAAAGTCGGTTTTCTTACACCATCCAAATCCCACGCGATTGCAACTGCGATAGCTCCCTCCATTAATATCTGTAATATATAGGAGCTGTGGCAGTGAGTAGATAAAAACTCTTCGAACCCTTACCAAACTTCTTGTGAACTAATACCAAACAGATTACGGGTTATATCCTCGCGAAACCGGAGGCGTTTCGATGGCCTCGTCAAGGGCTATGCGTAGGTCCTCGCGAATGTCAAGCCCAATGGAGGTCTCCGTGAGAGGAAATCTGCCTATCAAAAAAGAAGCGCAATCTTTGAAAGAGCAAGGACTGATGTCAGGTGGATGGACTGAGCCACCTTTGCGGACACCAGCACCGAGCTTCGAAGACTACAAAGGACTTGAGCGTCATGGAGTCCTAGAACACATGGCCCCTCTCGGAACTTTACCAAGTCAGAAGGTGAAATTGAGGCTGAAGGCGTATGATCATTCGCGACGGCCAACACATGTGCGGAATGGGGAGCTACCAGTGACAAAAGTGGAAGTGAATACACCAGACACAACACCGCCAATTGTATCTCGGCGCTCAGAGCCACGTAAAGTGGAGGACCGTCTTTACAAGCTGTCGTCATCTCGTGAGAGGGAGGAAGATCAAGACTACAAACCAAAGAGCATACCGAAGGTTACGGCTCTAAGAACAAACCCACAGCTCTCACCCTCAGGGAACTCAAATCAGCGTTTATCTGGTGCGTCAATCAGACTTAAGGAAGTAGTTGACTCAGCTGTCGAACGTTCTCGTCACCTCGGAAACCCGATAGTTGGACTTGCTATCAAGAAATTGTGGGAAGAAAGCCTACACAATCGCACCTTGGCTGAACTCCTTGACGCTGTGCTTTCCGGGAAAACTACGTCGCGCCAGACAACTGATTTCCAAACCTACATCAAAATTGCAAGGAAGCAGATCAAGCTAGAAAACCGTGGAATTACGCATTCTCCATCGCATAAGAGTTTTACAGCGAATTTAACTACAAAGTCTCCATCCAAAAGCGCCCGGCTGAGTGTCGCACGGCAATTTGACACACAGAACGACCTTTCGGATGCGACCGGGCCTAATAACAAATCTCAGAATTCCAAACCTCCAACTTCTAAACAACACGCCAAGGATATGGAGACCAACGGAACCTCGTCCAAGGAAGAACGGCCAGCAAAACGTCTTAAACGTTCCAGAAGTGCTTCTAGTCTGTCATCTTTGTCATCACTTTCTTCGGTGTCGATTGATCAGGATTTTGCGCCTTCGGTGGAGACAGATCAGGCCACAATCCATGCATCCGCTGAACCAATAACCAACTCCTCGACGCCCCAATCTTTACATGGACCCAAGTTACACAATTTTTCGACCACGTCTCTTCCCAAGCGCCCTGGCAGCGGTACATGCAATGCATCTGAACTTTCTACGGATGATCAGGTTGCGAAGCGTCGAAAGCTTCAAAAAACATTTGAAGACTTTACTGTCAACGAAAGTGGGATACGTGTAGCTCCAGCTCCGACAAGGCAAAGTCAGCTTATGTTTTCACTTGCTCCAACAGCGCTAGTGCCTTCAGGTGCGCAGCAACAGCAGCAGCAGCAGCCAAGCCAGCAGCGTCTACGTAACGGCGTCACACGTCGAGGTAATAGGGATGACTTCGAGGACATTCAATCACCAGCTTCGTTCGTTCCACAAGACCTTGTTTTACCACCTGTAGTAGATGCGCGGAGTTTTTCAAGAGGCGGCACTCCCAATCAGCTCGGTCGCCCATCGAAGCCAGTGAGGAAAGGCGCTCGTGTCAAAATATCGTAAGTCAAGACTCTATCATATCAAATTTACTCTGCGTGCTCATTCATCTAAACACGTTTTTGTGCGCGATGTTTCAGAGATCGATTTCCTATTGTCTATTGACAAAGGCCGCAAGGCGCTAAGAAAGTTGCTTGAGTCCAACACTTTTTTGGAGGATTAGCACACCTATTGTCTATTGACAGATAGTGCGAGAGATTTCACATTTGCCAACCTCCAAATATCTTCTTTTTCTTCTTCATCCTCCTTCCTTCACGATTAACTTTCACCTCTACATAATTATTCCGCCTCGTGTTGCAAACATTCCAAACACCTTGTACAGATCGCTGGTCGATCTAAATTCCACCAAATCCATCTCTTTACCAACTACTATATTCCAAAAATGGCGCGCAAGCGCAAGCAGACTGCTGAACCTTCGGGCAGACCAACGAAAAAGCGCACCACAGGCGCTACCCAGAGTGATAATGGCAACGTGAGCCCGACTGCCAATGGTGCCTCAGTTGAAGAGGTGAGCCAAACTCCCCCTACATAACCATGCCTTGTCGAGTTATTTGTATAAGCTCCAATCTCTTGATATGCTGGCTTCACAATCATGTTCTTGAAGGATTTACGGTCCCCTACGTAAACTGAAGCCTTATGACTAATTCATGTGTCAAGAATCTCAACAACGACAACTGCGAGTCCTGCGGGTTTGATGGTATAGTTGTCTGTTGCGACAGCTGTCCAAAAGTGTACCATCCCCGGGAGTGCCTGGATCCACCTGTTGACTACACGGCGGAACAAGCTTGGTACTGCAATGAATGCTTGGAACGCCGGAATCCGACGGCTGAGAGAGATCTTGGGATGGTGACTTCGTTAGACTCGGAGATGAACAAAGTCAATACGAAGCTTTTCCTAGTCAACGAAGAGTTGAGAGAGTACTTCGAAGGCGTTAAGACAAGACATGACAAGGACTACGAGTGGGACTACGGTGACGATACTGTCACCCCCAAGACAAAGTAAGCCAAACGTGTTCCTTTCCGTGTCTACCGGATACTAACCAGCATTCAGGACTCGTGGTGGCTACGAGGAAATGCCTGATAACCTCAAGCTTAAAGATTCCAAAGAGAATATCATTCTGTGCTCTCAGTGCGGATTGTCGTCCATGGGAGGTCGCGAGATTGTTGACTGTGACCTTTGCAACGCGCACTGGCATCTGGACTGCCTGGATCCACCTCTCGCTAAACATACCAACCAAAAGGCTAAATCTAACTGGACCTGTCCTATTCATATAGAGTTGGGGATGACTCGTGTCAATGGTCCCAAGCCATTCGGCAACCAGCCATTTGGCAAGGCACCCGTGGAGACTGTAACATTTTCTGGGAATCCATACAGCAACGCTTTGGAACTCAATAGTTCAACCTCTTTGTTACCATCCACTCCCGCGAAAGCATTGCCAGGGGCGTCAGATCCCGGCCGTGAGTACCAGATTCGTCGTGCCAAGGATTGGAAGACTAGCGCCATATCAGAGGGACGCGGTTCCAAGAACAATGGTGTCATTGCGGTTGAGAACGACCCAAGTGACGGAGAATATGAGCCTAAGAAGCCTGGTTTTGTAGCTCGTGTTCCTGAGACAGGTATCAAGCTCGACTTTATCGACCGTATCAAGAAGTAAGTATTCGACTAGTCTTCATCTGCAAATACTGCCCTCTTACTGATATCTGCCGTAGTGGATGGGTAACTACTTACAAAGACCGCGCTGAGCGTACAATTCGCGATCAGAAACAGGCTATCAGTGATCTCCGCAAGAAGCTCGCTGCAGAAGCTACTACCACCACTACTGTCACAGCGCCTCCACCATTTGAACGACGCCCTTTCATCGAGCAGCAAACCGCTCTCAACCTCGCTCGCTTGTCTCAGACCAACACCGACCTCGGCCTTAGCCCCAACAAAGTCACGGAGCTCATCAACACTCTCATCACCGAAGCTCCAGACGCAATCATCTCCTATTACCAAGGCGAGCCTATCGACCCCTCTCCATCAAAAGGCAAAGGCAAGGCCAAGACCGTCCCCCCCGAAGTTGAGCCGGGGCCGGACAACAGCCTCCCCGATGATGAACGCCGCTTTCTATTGGCGCTCAATCAGCTGATTAAACGGAAACTCAATGGCACTGGTAGCTCTAAGGGCACTACTTGATTGTCACTGGCAATATGTCATCCATACACTCTATATTACTGGCAGCCACCGCATCGCCTGTATCACTGTCGGCATTTCGATACTATTTTTCTACAACTGGCACCAACACCCACGTAATCGATCCTCCCCGTCCCTCCACCGTCGCTGGCCGACGTCTACCTAACTCTCTATCTCATCCCATTGGCTCACTCCATCCTCCAGAGCGTCTCTGGATAAGGCATCAAAACAGGCGTTTTTTGTGATTTTTACTCCTTTTCAGCATAGCATCATCCCCGGAGCACCACCATATCTATCCCCCGGCTCGCCTACATTCGTACCAGGCATAAATCAGCACGAGAGATTGTATTCTAGGAGGGGACTATTCAGGCAGTGGTGGATGAGAGCATCGAGAGAAGCAGACAGGCAGGCATGTGACTTTAGAATAACCGCGGGAGCGGATTTTTGCTCTGCTATGGAGATTTTAGCTAGATTGCTCTAGTTGTAGGAAATTGAGGGTTTTTACAGGGAGATCATCATATCCACAGCTCTGTTCGCCGTCGTCGATTGGGGCGTCTGCGTAGCTCTGAAATATCGTCATCGTTTGCTTGGCTCAATAGCTCGGTTCCGAGAATTTTTTAAGGACTTTTGCAGAGAGAGAGAGATCATAGTACATATCACCAAAGGACTTGACCTACGCCCCACCCCCGGCTTTCCTCACTAGCCAAAAGCTGCATGTACATACTGGGGACTTGAGAAGCGGCATGATTTCAAGCACCAAAGCGATTTCCTGCGCTCCTTTTGTGTGTGGAAAATCTTAGCTAGCTACAGTAGCTACAGTAGCTACGGTACCGTAGCAAATCACAGGGACTTTTTTTGGCAACTGTACAAGCGATAAGCAAAGGTATCCAGCAACCTGAACTATTGCAGCGAAAGCGACCTCCAGTACATCAAATTTGGCATTGATATGGTATCATTACGTTCCCTTTCCTCCCCTTCGTTTGTAAGCAAAGCGACGGTGAGGTATAAGCTGAGAATGTACGACTTCCTTTCCGATCCCGCTATGTTGAGCCGTATTACCTCCCCGATCGCGTAGCGCGCGTAGATCGTTCAGCGGGCTTGGCTGCGCTCACTGCTTTGCCCTTGCCCTTTGGCGTTGGGGGTTTTTTGGCTTTGGGTTTTGGTGCGGGCGCGGGCGCGGGCGTGGTGTCCTCCTCGTCCTCATCTTCAGCTTCCTCTTCTTCTTCATCCTCGTTATCGTCATCATCATCATCATCATCATCGTCGTCGTCTTCCTGTACTTCCTTGTGTTGTGCTGCAGCGCCTTTGGCTTTCCCGCTCTTGAGAGGCGTGATTTTCGTAGCTATGGCCTTTTGGGGGGATAGCTCGTCGATGGAGGAGGAGGCTGGGTTGGGTTTGTGTGGGCCTTTTTTGTGGGAGCGAGAGGGAGAGTTTGTTGTAGGTTTGTTGGTGTGGGTGGTGGGTTTGGACTTTGTGGTGGAGTTGCTGAGGTTGGGTGTGGTGGGTTTCGCCCTTGAGGTGGAATTGGTGGGTTTGGGTGTGAGGGCTTTGGGGGGTTTGGACTTAGATTTTGGGGAGTGTTTGGGAGGTGGAGAGGGATCAAGATCCATGGGGTCGGGGTGCCCCGGGTCGGGATCTTCGTCGCTGTCGAGTTTGGGCGGGTCTGTGGTTTTGGGTTTTGGCCTCGCTTTTGGCATTACCGCACTGGGTGTGGCAGCCTCCTTCCCTCTCAATGAGAGTTTAGACTCAGGTGGATCGTCCTCTTCTTCTCCCTCGTCTTCCTCCTCCACTTCTTCACTTCCATTGTTGAAAGCCCTACTAGGCATGACTTCCCCATCCACCTCCCACTCCAACACCTCCATCTCTTCATCATCATCTTCACTATCGCGTTCAGCGTAAGTTCTCTCGGTAACCTGCCTCACTCTCCCACTTGTTCGTCGCTCGCTTGACCTTGCTGCATCGTCTGCTCGCTTGGCGGGCCTCTTCGGCGTTCGTGTAGCTGCCTTAACTGCAGCTTTCTTCTCTTTGGACACCGCTTTACGGGTTGATGGCCCCTTCAATCGCTTGCTTTCCCTACCCTCAGGGTGGTGTTCTCCGCCTTCACTACGACGCTTCTTGTTTCCGTGGCCCTTGCGCATGCTCAAGCGCACAAAGTGCTCGACGCCCTCTTCGACGCCTTCGGGAAGGTGATTGTGCTCCGCGATACGTTGAGCTTCGTCGTGGGATTTTATCTCCAAGAAGAGGGAGGTAGGTAGTCGAATCTTCGCCGGAAGGGTCTGGATGCTCCAGGAGTGCGCGTCTTCGAACTTGCGGATTGTGAGCTGGGCGAGGTCGCTGAGGTGGTACAGATTGTCGTCGAAAGATATGTCCACGTCCTCGGTGGTAGTTGTAGTTACGGGTAGTATCGCGTCGCGGCATTGTTTGACGCGCTGCGCGATGTGGTAAATTAGGGAGAGGTTCTCTTCGGTAGCGACGTTCTGGAGGTAGAAGATTATGTAACGGGAAAAGTCGGTGAGGTCGTCTACCGTAGAACTATAATCAGGGTGGTGAGCGAGAAGCGAGAGGAGGCGCGCGAAAACAGATTCCATGACAGTGTTTGCTTTTCCGCTAGAGGCAGAGCTGCTTTGCTGGGACTTGAGAGTCGAGAAGAATACAGCCCGGCTACGGATCCACGTTGTTGTTTCGTTCCTGAGTTGATCATTAGGTTCGAATGCAAGGAGAAAAGGAGTGGTATAAAAGCGTTGAGGGAGTTTCTGCTGGCCAAGGTATTTTCTCAGCCTCTGGACAAAGCCTGCACGGACACGAAACTCGGTGTCTTGGGCTACTACAGCCAAGGCGTTGAAGGCGGCTGGGCTGAGAAGAGCATCATGAGATCTCTTAGTGCATAGCTTGAGGTAAAGGCGAGCCGCGAAGAGGCGGAGACGTGGTTTATGAGTGGATGGGGTGTTCTTGTCACTTGATAGCTCGCCATCTTGGCTGATGAGGGTGGAGAGAAGATTGTACACCGGTGTAGCGATTTCGGCTAACGTAGACTCTGTAAGATGGGAGCGCAAGCGGTTGACTAAGATCTTCAATGCCAGACATTTAGCAGTACATTCCGTATCGACTTCGGGAGCCCATTTGTACGCATCGGAGGGCTCTGTTGAGGGTGTGCGAACTTGGAGTAAGACCTGTTTGATAGCGATATCAATGACCGCGTCACTCTCTTCATCAACTTGATCGGGGGCGAGGAGCATGAGCTGAGATAGGGTAGCAAGACGTGACAGGAAGCCTTCACCACCATACTCGAAACCTTTGATGCACTTATGCACGAGCTCCTTGGCAAGCATTTCTTTCTTGTCCGAGGCGGCCATAATAATCGAAACGGCTTGTTTAGCAGCTTCGGGCGGCGACCCGTGCATGGCAAAACTCGTCATGGCTTGTATAAATTTTCGATCCTGGGGGATTTCCTGGGGAAACTTTGACGCAAAAGAAGCACACGCCTTCAAATCGTCAACAGCTCCAGCTTCATTCGCCTTCTTTGCACTTGGTGCTTCATCTTGTAGACTCTTGCAAATCTCTTGTACATGGGCCTTCAAAACTCCAGGAGTCTTAGAAGAGATTTCACGCAGGATCTCGTGTGCGGTGGCAGCCAAGGACTTCTCGTTACTCCTAGAATACTCCATAATTGATGGCACATGGGTTTTGTTATACACAACGACGCTGGCTCGATAGAGAAGTGGGGTCATAGTCTCCAACAGACCAGCTGGTGCACTTTGGGACGTTTCGACCCGCTTCGTAAACTCTTTCTGCGCAGACACTGAAATTAGCAGGCAATTATAACTATGATCTAGCTGAAGACTTACAATAGCTTTGAATACTGTCTTGAAGTCGCTCTCGGGTGCCATGCAGAATCGTATGAGCTGGTAACTACGACGGTCATGCATCTTTGCGAATTTCCAGAGATCGGATGTGGCTTTGGATGGATCTGGTAGTGTTTTTGCGAAGCTGTCTATGAGTCGCGTCAGATGCTCCTTAATCTGGGTCTCATTTTCGTCCATGACACCTCCCTTCAGGTTGTTAGTGCTTGATTGACATCATTGTGCAATAGGAAGCTTACATTGTAATCCTCACAACGCTGTAGATATGCAGTCATGACTTTCGAGAGCAATACCTGCCGCGTCTGAATAGCTAAGAAGACCTTCTTTGATCTCTCATCCAGGCTCTTGACGCATATGAGCATTCGTTCCGTCCATAGTTTGACCGGGTCAGCGCCCTCTGCTTCACTGTCCCGTACTGCCTGACTGTCCTTGTATTTCTGAGAGTTACCATTACTGCTTTTCACACCTTTCGCTTTGCTTGGGGGATAATTAAATGGTAGTAATTGCTCGAAAACCACATGATCAAGGAGAGCATTTATCTCCATATCATTAGCGTAGTAGGTGTCTAGTATCTTCGCTGGAGCGGCACCGATTGTCAAGATGACTTGCTCGTTGCCTGCCGCGATATCTCCTGCCGCTACACCCCATATACGACCTAGAATTGTCATTGCCTCTACGCGTACGTTATGTTTTCGATCCCGTACTCGCTCAGCCAGAGTCGCAAGTACAGACCCCGAGTCATTCAGACCGCCTGAGGAGCCAAGCTTGGTAATCACGTCTCTGTAGCTGAAGTTTCCAACGACCTTTACAGCCGCAAGGCGTACCTTCTCATCAGCATCTCCCATCATGCGTGCAAGATCTGAGATTAGACGGTCTTCCTCGTGCTGGCCCAAGCCTGTACCCCCAGCTGACGTGACTAGTATTCGCCCTATCCCAATTGTCCAGGCCGAACGAACTACCGGTGATTTGTCATGCCTCCTACCCAGGAAGTTCGAATATGCCTGAGAATGTGTTTGAGGGAACGACTGGGGTGACGACGGCTTTGTTAAAATGTTGAGAGTTGGTGCTGATTCGAGGCTATCGAAGATACTCAGGGGTGGGTACGCAGTAGGATCCATTGGAGAAGGTGGCGGAAGGCCTGCTGCTCCCACGCCAGAGATAAGGTCTCCCAAGGTTTCGGTGGCAAGCAGACGTAATTGAACATTCTCAGCTGACAGCTCCGCTTCTAGTTGTGGTACCACATTCTGTAATACTGTAGGGCTTGCGCGCCAAAGCTCTCTCAGAAGTTGATGGACTTTATGAAGCTCCTTCAGATCTTCCTCTGTAGGCCCGCCTGGCATCTCGTCGTCCGAATCGTCTAGGCTGTTCCTTCGCTTTGACCGGTTCTTGCTGGAATCTTTCTCGCTCGAGGTGGATGCGTCTACGATCACGTCGTTAAAGTACTGACTGATATACCGGGACATTTTCTCCGGACACGTATTGCAGATTGTTTTCGCCATGTTGTATGCTGGTGGTAACTCCTTCATTACTAGGGTAGACTGCTTGTCGTCCACCACAGGCAGAGCTCCGTTTTTCTTGCTTTTGCCAGTGCTCCCATTCACAGCACGGGGATCAGCCCGGAGAAACTGCGCCACTATGATATCGATTACGTCTGGAGGCAAGCTCGCGGTTTCGTCCACCATAATAGTCAAGATGCTAGCCATGTTGAATTCTACTTGCTTCCCCACTTGTTCTCCGGCAGAGGACTTCGATGAGCCAGACACAATATCGAAGAAAGATGCGAAGAGATTGAAGATCAGGGTTTCAGAAGACGGTATATCGGTAAGGAGGACAATACTCTTGACTTGCGCCAGCGATTCCAGTACGTAGAGATGTTGGATTGTGTATGCATTTGAAGGGTCTGATAGTGCTGGAAGGATCGTCGTAATGAACATGTTGAAGATTTCCTGCAAGTTTGTAAGCTTTTAGTCCCTGACTTATCCACCGCCGCAACTAACCTTCAACTGCTGCCCCGTATATGGCGCGTCCGGTGCGCACAGTCTCAGTATATCCACCAAACAGGCTGCCGTCCAAGCCCTCACACCTTTATCCTTATGCGCCAAAAGGTTTGGACTTGCCAGCTCTTTTGCAACGTGGGTGAACGAATCTCGCTCGTTCTCCTCCTGTTCCATATCCCGCATTTCTTTTGCCAACATCTGCAGCCTCCGTAACAGCTCTGCTACAGGGATAGTCTTGCCCGCGCGCCATGACAGCGGTTCGTGAAACTGAAGACCTGGCATTCCTTGTTGCTCCTCTTCCTCTTCCATGACTTCTGTGGCTGCTGACGGCGCACTTCTGGTGGGCATCTTGAATGTTGGGCGCGTGGACTGCTTCGCAATTTAACGTTATTCCCAGCTCACATCCTTGTTCTCAGTACTCAATTGCATGCCAGATGGTAGATTGATGCCCAGAGACTGCTTTAAAGATGGGTTACACAACACCTTCATCGAATCTCGTCGCGTTCTCGTGAATAGCTGCCATTCGCGCGTGTTGTCTACCTTACCTTTAGCACATGCATAAATTTATACCGCCAGTTAGCGTCTTCTTATAAGCTGTACAATATCTTATCTTATCTCCGTTATCCCGCAAGGAAAGCCGAGGGAAGAATTGAGGGATTGGAACTTGGAAGTCTGTACGGAGTATAATTTCTCTCAAACCTAACACATTGTTCTATCAAATGGCGTCACGTCTTTTACAATTGGCTTCAGTCAGTCTGCTGCTGCTCAACACTTGCACTTGCGGTTCCTTTTATGACAACCCCGAACAAGATGTGATTTCTCCTCCGGATACGGCGGAGGAGCTTCATATGAAATGGGATTTCGAGGTAGTCCCCTTCTGAATTTTGATTCTCTACTAAAGAAAGCCCTTGACTTTTAGAAGAAGACAAAATCTAATTCATTCCATTGCAGTGGGGCTTTTCGGGGATTTCAACATATGCTCACCTGAAGCATGTAAAATGTCTAAGTAACCGAGATGTGCCCTTTGATATTGGGGTTATTGGAGCGCCTTTCGACACGGCCGTCAGCTATAGACCTGGTATGTAATGTTTAGTCTCGATATGCTGCCTCTTTATATGTTACCTGTCTCGATATAGGTAGGATGAAGAAAGGTCTCACATGATTGTTCTATTTTGTACCAGATTTTAGCTGTAGAACGTATTCCTTATTCCTTATTCCTTATTAGTTTCCTCTTATCTCATCAACCAGAATGGTACTGAATTATGTCAATTATGCCTAAGCTCCAAAGTGGGATGACTCTCAATTTTTCTTCAATTTGACATATGCCCCTTTCCCTACCTATTCCACCCCTAACCGTTTCCCTCCCGACAAACCCTAACTCAACCTCACCAGGCGCTCGCTTTGGACCCCGTGCCATTCGTGCCGCTTCTGCCCGTCAGACCTCCTTCCGCGGCTTCAACCCTCGCCGTGGCCTGAACCCCTATACCAGCCCCTATACCATTCTCGATTGCGGCGATATCCCTATTACCCCATTTGACAATGCCCTTGCGCTCCACCAAATGACCTCCGCATACCTCGAACTCGGCTCTCGCTCTCCAGCTCTTTCACATTCTACCAACCCCAAGCCTAAATTGCTCACCTTAGGTGGTGACCACAGCGTTGCTCTCCCAGCTTTACGAGCTCTGAACAAGATATATGGAGGCCCGATAGCAGTTCTGCATTTCGATGCCCATCTCGACACGTGGCATCCGGCCAAGTATCCCTCCGTCTGGGAATCAGCCCAGAGCGATTTCAATCACGGAAGCATGTTCTGGATTGCCTCCAACGAGGGACTTATCATAAACGGATCGTCTGCACACGCGGGATTGCGTACTCGACTCTCGGGAGACGGATGGGGCGACTATGAGGACGATGACCGCCAAGGCTTCTTGAGGATCTCGGCGGACGACATCGACGAGATGGGAACACGGGGAATCATCAACGCGATCATCGAAAGAATCGGGACCGAAACTCCCACATATCTGAGCCTAGACATCGACGTGCTCGACCCCGGTCTGGTGCGTAACCCCCAACCCCTCGCCCAACCCCCAGCCTGATAACATCCACCCTTACAGTGTCCCGGCACCGGCACCCCCGAACCCGGCGGCTGGACCTCCCGCGAAGTCATCAAGATCCTGCGCGGTCTCGAACCCCTGAATCTCGTTGGCGCCGATATAGTGGAAGTCGCACCCGCTTATGATGGCGTTGGTGAGCAGACGGCATTGGTGGCGGCGCAGGTGGGGTTTGAGATTATTACTAGTATGGTTGGAAAGGGGTTGGGGGAGATGGCGAAGGTGGATGGGGAGGGGAACGGGGTGGGGAATTTAGGGAGGAAGAGGGATGAGCTGTAGAGCGGATTGTTCGGGGGGTGAGGAGAGGTTTGTGTGGCTTCTCGGAAGTGGAACATTGTGAGTACTGGAGACGATCTTGACTGTAGTTTCCACAGTGTACATACGAAGTATTCCGCATTCGTTGCTTTATGTGGCTTCTAGTGAATGTTCTCAACCATATCGATCCTCTAGTCTACAATATCTGCTAGTGAATGATTCTGATTCCGCTCAATCATCTGTTCGGTCTTTTATTGTTTCGTATTGTTTTTGCCTGAGTCTTCGTCCTGGGGAAGCCTTGACAATACGTGACCGCTTGTTATAAGCCTTACCTTGAAAGTCAGAACACTGCTAGCTACGACCGTTTCTGCGTTGAGCAAGTCTATCTACCAGCCGTCCCAGGAAGGCGAGAATGTAAAAGTCGAAAAAGGGCCTTTTTCTTTGTTCTACGCCTTCTAATGTATTCCATTTCCATTTGACTTGACACCCTATTTGATTAGCTTGCACCTTTGCTTTTCCTCTATCATTCCTTCCTGTTCATCATGTCCTTTTGCCCCTTGTAGCAATATCTGATCGGATTTATGGAATGAAAGAAATCAAGAAGATGTTCAGCCTAGTGGAGAGTGCAACGATATTTTTTGGCTTTGAAGCGTAGAATATTCTATTATGAGAGGAGCCGGATCGAAATTTCAACGATGTCGGCCTTTAGAACGATGACGCTGAGAGAAGGTGGACGACGACGTGAGGAGAGGGTGTAGGTGAAAGTCCTACATGATTGTTAGTTGAGACATAGCTGGCTGGGAAGGAGGATTTATGTAGAGATAGGGTACAAGTGATGTCTCCCGGAGAATCTGCTCAATAGGGAATACTTGCTACAGCTTATGAAAGTAAGTTTAATGCTGTGGTATGGATGGTTGTGAATAGTTCGCTGATGATTCAGCAGTGCTCTTTTGATGAACTTCCACGCAGCGTGCTCCAAAGTATTTCATACTGAATGATCTATCGATGGTATTTGTATCATCGGACAAGTAGATGCTCCAGCAATTCATAGCCCCAAAGTAGAACGCCTTTTGTAGAGTAGACCACCGTTCGGGGTTCTGGGGGAAGTTTTGTAGCCAAATAGACTCTGCCAGGGAGGACTTTGAGCCAGTGCGGGAGTATTAATCTTGCAGAGTGCAACAATCAGCATCCGCGAAATATTGATTCAATGAACGTACCATGACGGTCCTCACACAAAATCTTTCAACCATTTTCTCCGGGTTGCATTCTAACGATCAGAAGCGTCTCAACTTCGTGTCATTACCCTCCCCTAATAGGTTCTTGGCCTTCCGATGCTTCAGGGGCTTACTGTAGCCCTGAATCGCATGTTCATTCACAGTTTCTATCCTGTTGACTGACCTCCCTTGTTGTTCCAGTGCTTTCGATACGCTCGATTCAGTACATTTTCTGATCTGGAAACACTCAAGCGTAGCTCTAATACCGTCCGCTAAGTGGCTCCTGAATATGAGTGAGTACGAAAGGACTCGCTGGAAGAGAGTCTAAGGTAGGTATTTCCGGTAGTAGGAGCGAATGCGAATTCATTTTCACTGCAATAAAGGGACGCGGATTGGTATGTCGTAAGAGTGCTTGTTTGAGTATAGCAGCTTGCCACGTTATATTTCCTCCAGCAAGATGAAGTCCTTAATAGGCTTTGCTCTACCAGAAGAGGGTATAAAGCCTAGAGTTTCGGGAGCCCCAATACATTCGATCCTCGTGACGGGCATATGCCATCGGTAGTTGACTATAAGTAGAAATTGGATTGATTGTTGGTAGACCTGTGGTAATGACTTTGTCGCTCAGGGACTTTTCTAGAATAAACCAACAGTCGTTGAAAAGTAGCACCTCAGGGCCTTAAGAACAGACTGGAAGCTTACTGCATCTTTCTATCAGTAGCAGTGCATGCTAAATTAGGTATCCTAGAAGTCTCCATGGCGGCTTCGAGTTCCCAAAGAGCGACTAGAAGGTATCATTGCTGCCCTTGTAGAGCCCGTGTCTATAAGTCTTCCATTCTGTGGTGACCTTCAAGACACACACCAAGGTATATTTGCAGCGCATACTCAGGCTACTGGGCCAAGGAATGTAGTTGCAGTGTGCCGTGGATGCCACAGGTTCGCTCGAGTGCTATGAGCAGTAGCAAGCTTCCTGAGCGCCCTAAACTTTCCCGGAACTTGCTGCCTCGCTGTAGAAGTGGTCTTGACCCTACTTGGTGAGATAAGGGGGAAGCGAGAGCAGTCACTGTGGTAGACGTTGAGTCTTGTGGAGGAAAGTCCCCAGCATTTACAGGATATCCTAACAGAACAACTCCTCCTCTGGCGCTTAGCACGAGACATCTACGTGAAAACCGGCACCCTAAGCCCGCTTGAGGATCAGCTGTTGAATGAGTATACCAGCGATGGGAGTCCCCCGACTTTGAGCCCCTGTTTCTTATCATATACTCAGCATGATGGCGAGAGCTTCTACAAGATATAAATTTCTTCAAGAGCTTTCCCAAACTTTCAACACAGGCGTCCTTCGTTTATCACCCTGACCCCCGTTCGGTCTAAGGGTTGCTAGTGTGATCTCAGACGGCCAATGACGATGGGACTTGGCTTGTGGACACAACGAGGGGAGCTCAAACGTCTCAATGCGGTTAAGAGGCTCGGCTGCGGCTGGTGCAATCAGCTGGAGTGAAGTTTTTCTCTCCCAAGCCGCAGATCAAGCCGCCCCCTCCGTCCTTATTCATTCTATGGCAGGAGCCTTCAGTCATCCTAGAAAGTCAATGGTGAATTTCGGATTCACGTGTGTAGGTGTAATTCATCTTCGACTGTGATAGTCTGATTGATAGTGTCCAATCTGCTGTCAATTCTCGAGGATGGGACGACAAAGAGGCACTTCCAGGCCTGAACTTTCCTTTTACCATGGAATGTTGTTTTAATGTAGTTGTAGACAACAATACCAGTTGCGTACCTATCTTTCACTACTCCCTTGACATGAAAATCCGTGTGTTGTGATTTTCTCGATTTTCGCGGTGTGCTATTCGCCCCTGTGCACCAGCCGCAATCGAGACCAATAAGGCACACGTCTGCACCACTTCATCAACCCAAATAGCTTGTCTTCCATCTGACTTTCATCCATTAGTGCTATCTCTTAATTGATGAGGAGGTGACGACGCAGTATGTTGCTTGCCAGAGGGTAGAGACTGCCGTTGGACACTCGAGGTGCGTTGATCTGGGAACAACCTTCCTTCTCCTCGAGATCCAGATCAACCCGAATGACCCTCATTCGGACAGCTTCCGTTTGAACGACCTCCAGTTGCTTGGCCTCACCTTTAACAGCCTCTTGCAGAAGGTCTCGGTCATAGTGGCCTTCTCTGGGCTGAGGCTTCAAGCTGCTATCATCTCAGTTTGTCCGCTCTCTGAGTCACTTGTTGTAGGCACCTGAGTGACCAAGCCATCCTTGATACATCCATCTTCTTGTTGAAGAGCCCTACTCAAGGTTGAGACACTCTAGCACATTCCGACCGATGAAGATGTGCTTGCTGACCCCACAGAGTTCATGGACTACGAGCTCGCTGCCCTTGCATCGATCACCACCGAGTCGGATACTATTGCCTTCAAGAGATGCAAGAGTATAATACACATTGCCGTCAGATTTCATACTTTTACAGGTCTCTGCGTGACAGCCAGCTTTCAACGCTGCCGCCGGCATGATAGAAATGGGACACGTTGTACCTGACCTGGGAAATACACCTCGAAGTAGAGCAAGTTCATCAAGGACCACGGTAAGCACCTTGTCGAGCTATATTGAGCAAGCTCTGTCTAACAAAGGTGAGCAAATTCCATCTAAGTTGGTGATCTTCAAGGGGTGATACCAACAACTGACGCTGTCCGATCTAGAGAGTTCAACGTGTACATGCGAACACAAGGCACTGGCTGATCAATGCAGCCAGAGTCTGGAAGACAAGAGCACGTTCGGTGGCAAACTCCCTTGATCCTCGCCACCCTCGTCGACTAGGACTTGACCGAGTATTCTCATTTCTTACGGATCATAGGACACCACTGGCTTGATCAACGGCCGTGTAGCTGGGGCATTACTAACATCAATACTTAGGTTCCAAGAAACAGACCGTACGATCAATGGTAGAACAAACAGGAGGGACTTACAACAGTGTCTGAGTAAGCCTATCGTCACACCTCTACCATGCTCGTTGAATTGTACTGACTGTCCTTCCCTCAGAGCGAGCATTTCTATGGTAACATTCAAGTTAGCAATCGCTTCCAGAGTCCTCCATTTTCTGAAAAATGTCATTTATCCTCCTGCAGTCATTTGGGCATTTGGGCAGCACACAGTCTAAATCAGATGTCTAGACCGGAGGTGCCGAGATACCTCAAAGATATCGTTATTGCACTCCATATTATGAGCATCGACGACGACGGGTTATTGAAACCAGAACCCCTTCGTTACTTGTTCCAGACTTGCTCATGGTGGTACTCAACATCTCCCAGCAAGTTCCCCTCTTACCTTTCGATGATGCCGACTTACTGATTTTCTTGTTGCTTAGACGGTGACCACAATACTTTCATCCACCACAAATGAAACGCCGACGAACCGACCGAGCTAGATGCAGACCAAGGTACAGTGTATTTGTCCATGCTTGAAAGATTAAGCAGCTTGGAGATTCGGAATTTCGCTTGGACATTGGAACGCTGTGGACCCGACTACAATTTGATGTGTATTGGGCATAAAGACCAGCTTACAAAGCAGAACAGGTAGAAATAGAAACAATGAAAGTCTATAACCCTTGTACGTTCGTTCAGCTAAGTTCGTCCTGAGCAAGACGCTAAACTGCTGCGAAGCGTATTTGTTGATCTAAGCGTTGAGGTCTTTGTCGAGTTGAAAGTCATGTACTTGAGACCAAGGCCAAAGAATAACCGCAAGGTCAACCACAAGAAAAGGTCGCGACAGAAAGAGGTCGCTCTGCCCTCGGCAGAAAGGAGGCAAGGGAAAGGCCGACGAAATGGCAGCTCGTTCAGGAAGAGGAGTAGAAGGAAGAAGAGAAACTGAAGAAAGCAGTTACCGGTGGCTCTACATGGAGACCCGACGTTTACGTTAACGCGTTCATTCCAGATTCCTAGATTGCCGTCAACGAATCTTCGGCCGTATCTATATGCAGCACACCATTGCAAAGCTGCTTCTCCCGCGAATCTTAGGGACATCTCGAAGGTGGGCAGGGGGTGACCTGTTGCCACGCCCCTCTACCCAAGCAAATTCTGAACATGCGTACAACTCCGGGTAGGTTCCACACGCAGAACCCACAGCTTAGCCGAGTCTGAAAACGAAGACGACATCAGCACCACAGTGTCTGGAACATTTACGACAGTTCTGGCGGCCACTAGCGATTATATTTACCCGAACGCCGGGACAAGATGCTTCTCGGCGAATCGTCTTGACCCAAATACAGGGCTTACAGGGGACCGGGCTGGGCCTTCGGGCCTCTGGCTCGGTTAGAGAAAGATCTTCACATGAAGGGGCACGATTACAACGTTGCCCTACTTGTCTTTTTCGTCCCTTATATTTTCTTCGAAGTGCCATGCCCTGGCGTGAGTACCAGAACTGGCCACTGGCTAATCTTTCATTGGAAATATTTCGAGGACCAAGCGGATTACTCATAAGACGGTACCAGTCAAGATGGTATGCCAATTTCTTCCATGCTCAGCGATCGTCCAGATTCACCAATCGCTCTCGTCAGGCTTATCCATCACAAAGCTTGCACAAGACACTCAACTATCGTCGGCTGTACAGAACGCGACTGGATCGAATAGGTAGGAAGGCACTCAAATGGGTTGTTGTTGAGGGAGGCCAAGCTAGCGTTGAATTTTTTGGATGGGGACGAGGAAAGCGTGTATGAATAGCAAAGGATATTCCACACCTTTCCAAAAGCAGCTCAAATTCCCAAGACTGATCTCCGTGGTCCTGAGCAAGACCTAAAAAGGCTCAACCCCACATTGTTGTCGGGATATCAGCCTGCTGCCCTCCCCCAGACCTTGGTACACGGGGTACGAACCCGCAGTCCTAGGCTCTCAAACCAGGGCAAATTTCGCCATCCAAACACGAAACGCCCGACATCATGAACGTGTTGATGCCGAGTAATGAGTGATGGGAGATCCAACCCAAGGAGGGAGCCCTTCGTCCTTGCATCCCCTCTTATATTCTCTTCTCTCCATTTTGCTTCAAACGCATCCAAAGGGAGAAACGCAAGTCACTGCCAGAACCATCTTTTCCACCTCGGCCAACCCAACCACAACCAGCGTGAAGAAAGTCTCCTTCGACGCGGCTTTTCCAATTGATGGATTGCAGCTATGGCAAACATACATCTGCTGCAAATACGGGAGAATTGCAGATTACGGCCAGGGACTTCTTTCGGCCACCGTCGGCATAACCCCATCCTCTACAACTGTCGACTCGATCGGCTTCAAGGATTCGAACCAATGTAGCATTATAACCTAAGCATAGCTTCAGAGACCAACCCATGAGGACCTGGCAAGTTTGTTCAACTGGTCCTTCACGTCTCAGAACTACTCGCGTACTGTCCCAAGGCATCAAAATTGCAGGCCTGTTCTCGAAGTATGACCTTTGTCACCAAGATGGTCGTCATATTACAATCAAGCGCCAAAACCAGAGAAGTAGCCGTCAGGTAGCACTATGAGGCTTTTCAGCCACGACTTCTTGAAAGGTTCTCGTGAAGAGACAGGAAATGTGAGCCAGGGTCTTCGTTTTCGGCGATATCCCAGCTCCTTACGCCAACAGCGTCAATAATGAGGAAGCAGAAGGCAAGTGGTGAGCGAAAGGCTCGCCTGCCGAACCTGGCAATATCCCAGCTACCCAAGATATCAACAATATCTTTAAGGAGTCCGGAGAACGATCTATCCTTGCCCCCGCTTTTTTCCGCCACAAAACATGCAAGTCTAGACGAGACAATGCATGGTCATTGACACCGCTGGAAATGTGCAGGCACAAGCATCCTATCCCACAAGATCCAAGATGTCGACCTTGAAAGTCGTTCGCCTTCCAAGATCCAATTCGAGTACCTACATTACTCAGCTGCAAGTTCTAGAGCATGTGAAGATAGAAATTTCACCTTGTGATGTCACCCAAGAGCAACTTCGCAAGGATAACGGCGAGCTGGCTACCAGCTTCTTGCAATTCTGGTTCGTCGTTCATACCTCCTGAACATCTTGTGTATTACTTGCTGACCGCGACTTAGCGCCATGTGCGGCCTTGTATACTCATCAGCGCGTGAAGCAAACCAAGATAAAGGGATTTGTACGATAACTAAATCTTCATCCTCGACAATACTATCCTCTACTGCTCCAGGAGACGTGCCTTCTTGCAAAGCTACCCATATCATAGAACGATGACAGGATCACAGAATGTCTAAAAGACTTGGAACGAATGGGCTGGGGAATAACAGCAGTGGCTGTTTCGGATTTATGGCAACCAAGCCTGATATTTCCAGCATAGCGTTGGATATACTTGCTTTTGCAGCTAAGTCGGAACAGCATTTGAATGCACCATCCCGTCTGTCTGCTTCCGCTGATGGATCATTCCAACATAACGTGGGGGCTGAGGTTATGATTCGACCTCTTCAAAAGGAATTTTATTCGATGTCGAGCAGTGGAGAACAACCACAGATATTCGAGACTCTCACATTCGTGAGTCGAAGGTTAGGTGCAAGTTCCCAGGCTTTCCAAACGGCCCTGGAATTGAACGTCAGGTTTTCACCGACATGCTGAAGAAACAACAGAGCTTGGGGCCCTCAAGCATGACTCCGAAACAGCAGCGCGTTGTATATCTATCTCGAGTTTTTTTATTCTTCGTTGTCAAGCCACATTTCCCGATGCACTGCCATCACTGGCCCAATCGCCGGCGATATGAGGGCTTGCCATGTCTTTGATATGGCGGAAGGAACCGACCGATGCCACCTTGAGAAGCCACTCCCTAACGCGATTTCATCCGAAAACTGCAAAGGCCCCATGTCGTCGGTACCAAACGACTTGCAAATCTATCCACTGGTGATCCAGCACAGCCAACAGAGTAATTCCCAGGCGCAGCCCTGCAGTTCTACGAACGCTCACCAACAGCCACACTGGCTTGGTCCGCCCATCCCCCATCCGAGCACAAACTTTAACAAAATCAAGAATGATCTGCATGCCACCGCAAGCAAAGACGTGCCAGACAACTCTGACATTGCCTCTCAGATCACCATTATAAAACCGGGGGAAATGCATGTCACCTCTGTCAAGATTAGGTTAGGACTTGGGCTATAAGAAGCCTGTCCACAGGAAGAACTGCCATTTATGGCCTGAGGGTCTATGAAGATGGCGTTCCCAACAGCGTACCACGCTGACTCGGATGCCGACGATGAATATGGACGAACTGAAATAAGGTGAGGGTGAGGTGATGGGTGTTGATCCAGCCAGAAATAAAACTACACTCTGCGAAACCGAAGTCTCCAGCACCTCTCAAACCTTTTCATACAATCACCCCTCTCCATATAGGAAAGTCAAAAACACAAGCCCCAAGGTTGAACTTCGCAATCCGCCACTCTTAGTGGATTTCCACATGGTAACTCGCTCGCTGAAGATGGCTCCGAGAAGATCGAAGGCTCTCTTTCAAGAAAATGACTATCTGTCGAGTGCCCAGAAAGACCACTGTTTCAAACATTTCTCTCGAGCGAAGGAGGAAGATGAGACTCAGTATGAAGAGCGCTATTCCGGTCCGCCCGAGTCATTAGAACATCTGGGAACCTTGGAAATTTCAAGTCAAGCCTCTAAGATGCAGCCTTCGCAACCGGCCACTCTTAGAGAAGTTCCCCAAGGTTGGAGGTTGAGAATTCATCAAGCAAGTCTACTTACCGTTGGACCTGAATGTTGGCGTAATGATCATAGGACATTGTAGAAGAGCGGATAGAAATAGAAACAATAGTATTATACGCTCTCGTACGTTCACTTAGCTGGAATCGTCCTGAGCAAGACGTTAAACTGCTGCAATCAAGACGTATTCATTGATCCAGGCGTCGAGGACTTTGTCGAATGGAAGTCATGTACTTGAAACCAGGACCAGAGACGCCATCAAGAGGGACGAGAAAGACAAGGCCAAGACTTTAAATGTGGCTACAAGAACGCTCCTCTCTGGCACCTCGCGGTGACGACTCGCTCGCCGGAAACGACCCGGAGAACATCGAAATCTAGCGTCTCCGGCATGAGGAGAAGATAAAGTGGGCATGTTAGCAATCATCTTCCAGACCTTCTGCACTCTGCCCTTCAACCTCGATCACTGCCATGAGTGGAGAAGAAATTGCTTTCCAAAGGCTCATTATGACGTAGCCCCAGACCGAGTCTTTTGATTCGATCCCCACCATCGAAGAATCGTCAGTCGTCAGTACTGGCAATTCTCTGGCTAAACCATTTGACCTTCCAAGTGTTGCAGGTACGACTTTGTCTGAGCTACTAAGACTTTCGAGGGACATCAAGGTGCCCTAGGCATCCAAGGTAAAGAACCTATCCGTTCTGTGGGTGTCTCCCAAGAACATCCTTGATAGCTGCGGGCCTTTCCAGACGGCGTGTTAGGTGAAGCGAGCAGCAGTGTTCCGGTTGCTATAGCCGAACGATGGTCCAAGCATTTACTTGGAGGCACCAGAGTATCCTACGAGCAGTATTTTGATCTGGGCCCTAGGCCCAAAAAGATGAAATTGTTGAGGCGAAATGGCTTGAGCGTCAGTTTCCGAACAGTCCATCAGCTTCTGCACCCACATCCAAGCCCACCAACCCCCGGGTCAAGCATGCCACAAGAACGCCTACTGGGGTCTGAAGGACCTCGTAGGCTGCACGATATGCCAGACTTCGACTACGCTGAGGTTCCAATTGAAGAGTATCACCGATCCACTCTTCCGGTTCTCCCAAACTCTCTGGCATACCAAATTCAAACTTCACAATCGCCTTCCATCTCCAATATTCGAATAGCCGATTTATCATGTATGAAACAGCAATCTGGACGGGTGCGGCTTTTGCTTATCTCCTTGCGGAAGTGGACACTGTCGGAGAAGTGCAACGTCTTCTTTCAAGCGGAGTAGGACCAAGTTCACCATTTCGAGAGACTCTTGCCCTCAAAAGAAAGAGCGAGGAAGTCAGATCTGGATCCACCGAATGGAAGCCCATCTTTCTCCCTCTCGCCCTCTGAAATTAGACGAAAGAACCCCCTGTCTCGAACGGTACTTTATACGCTCTTAGAAGAGTAGCAGCGCCGTTAGCTTTTGCTTTGGCTTTGGATTTCGCTTTTGGCTTTTGCTTTCTGCTTTGGCTCTGGCTTTTGCTTTCGCTTTTGCTTTGGCTTTGGCTGCTGGGCACACTGCCCGAGAGGGGGGGGATGACGAAGGCTGCTCTCTATGAGTCTCAACTCCACAAGGGCATATCAAATCTTGACCCAACCGAATGGAAGCCCAGCTTCCTTTCCTTCTTCCTCCCCACTTATTCTTCTTCCTTCCTTCACCAGTCAGAATACCCCCTCAAGCCTGTGAGGGCAGCTCAGCTCTTGATCCCACCGAACGGAGGCACAACTTGCCCCAGAGCGGGCGCTAGTTGTGCGGCCGAGACATTGTATGTGGCTATGGAATGGTAGGTGGCTCATCATGCATGCTGTATCGGCTTCCTGATTTTGACATCTGATATGCTTTGAATTTATCAGGGACAAATGCCATACGGGCGTTTTGGATGCACATCGAAGCCGGAATGCCGCCTAGAGGCCTTTCAATACCTCAGCCAATTCCACAAGTCTGGGTCCTCTTCCCTCACGCCCACCGGGCGGTCAAGCAAAGTCCCTTCGTCAGCAGAAGCAACGCAGCCGCTGAGTTGGCCCACAGTGGCCACTGCAGCCTAGATGGGCGAGGGAGCTCATCCATTTTACACGAACCAACCTGGCCAAGTGCCATTTCAAATTCCGACAGGTAGGAGCGCCAGTTACGACGATGGAGCGAAAGTGGTACATGCAGTACAACCTCAGATGTTGCAAGAACTGCAAGAAGCTCAACTAGCTCAACAACGGCTTGCGCCAAATGGAGTAGAAATGACAGAACCAGCGGCCAAGAAGCCGTGAACGAAAGTGTTGCGTGCATGCGACGAATGTAGGTGGGAAAACGCTGCCGACTGTTGAATTACGAAGGCGGATCTATCGTGTTTTTACCCCAAGAACCTCATAGAAAGTACGTCGTGGAAGTTCGTCAGGCATTCCCATATCACCACCTATGTCTCCAACGGAGACGCTATCAATGATCCATCTGTCTCACCCAGGGATACCCGTCGTTGTTCCGGAACTTCCTGCGTCTTGGGGGCTTTTCTACCAAGCTGGGAAAGGAAATCCTCACTCACCATTGAGGAAGACTTCAAAGTTGAATGGCAAATGTTGTTTTTGTCGAGTAAGTATAGAGTTCAATGACTTGTCTTATAGCTCCAGGGTCCCCCCCCAGGAACACCTCCAATAAACGAAGCAGAGGTTGGTGGAAAGTTCCTAAGCTTGTCGAACGCCATCTTAGATCCACGGGAAGCGGAGTCGTCATAGCGACTGTGAGCATAGAAAAACCGTGTCTGTTTGTCGTGCGAGGGGCAACCCTGACAGGAGTGGTTGTAGAAGGAAATTTCACCAGCCTGAGAGGGATAGAGGCACAAAGCGTTGCGATGTTTGATCCAACCCAGGCCAAGGTTAGCCCTCTTACTGGAATCTCGGGACAGGTCCGGATTCTTCTCTGCAATGAGGACACAAACACTGTCTACGTCGGAGGCGATTTCAAGGGTCTCAATTCATCAAACGCGATTGCTTGGGTATGGACTGCGGATGGACCGAATTGCCTTTAGCCGGGTTCAACGGGCCTGTCAGACAACCAAGGCGAAGGTTAAAGAAGAGGATTGCGGATTATTCTGCTCATTTGCAGCCCAGAATCTGGGCCATTGATGGCAGCGATTGAGCTAAGGCTCCGAGGCCAGGACACAAACGCGAAGAGATGGGTGCCTGCGCCTAGCACCTCAACGGCAACACCAATAATGCCGAAGAACATGAAGAAGCTCAAGTTCCTGGATATTGATGCTACCGAGTTGGCAAGACAGCTTAGCCTCGACTCCATGGCAAGATCAAACCTACTGCCTTGGCTCCTATAGCGCATTAGTGCGTCAATTTCACGATGATATTCGCTTATTTGCTTATCATTACCCTCGTTCCTGGGTCCACCCAGGACGCGTGGCTTTGTTGTCTGGTTGAGGAAGAAGATCTTTACTCTCGTTCCTGGGTCCGCCCAGGACGCGTGGCTTTGTTGTCTGGTTGAGGAAGAAGATCTTTACTCTCGTTCCTGGGTCCGCCCAGGACGTGTGGGTTTGTTGTTGGGTTGAGGGAGGAGGGGGAGGAGGAGGAGGAGGAGGAGGAGAAGGAGAAGAAACTGGAGGAGAAGAAGAAGGAGGAGAAGAAGGAGGAGGAGGGTAAGAAGAAGAAGAAGAAGAAGAAGAACGCGAAGCTCTATTTCTTTCTGCAGCTAAAGGTCCGAGGGCACCTGTGGGTACCGTTCTGCTTTTAACATCGCATCGCCGTGTCGATAGTCAATCCCTGGAGGGCAAGAAAGCACGAATCCGAAGCATAAGCTAAGAGGCCTTCCAGAGAGGCGAGTTGTATCAGATCCTGGGGTCTTCTTAGCACTCTTCTTAGCACCTATTCAAGTACCAGTAACATACAAAGAGCAGATATGAACAGAATTAATAGAGTGATATGCCTCTCGTACGTTCGCTTTGCTAAAATCGTCCTGAGCAAGACGTAAAACTGCAGCAGCTGAGGTGTGTTCATTGATGAGGTGATATAGCAGTGATAGGTTGCTTTTAGCAGTCCCGGAGGCCACGACAAGTACTCTCACCTGCTGTTCGAATGCATTGCCAATAGACAACGCTGGTTATATACCTCCACGTACCACTACCACAAGAGTGGCACTACCAGGAAGCCAAGACGGTACTCTGACGCACTGAAGTGCGGAAGTTCATTTGTTCACTTTCTCATGCCCATTATCAAGTCTTGTCTTTTTGGAAGGAAAAACCGTGGGTTCCCATTGGATGCACAGCCTGGGCGACAGCATGCTGATGCGTGGAGCTTCTGCGACTTTCGAAGGACCATTTGACGAGAAAGCATCTGTGAAGCACAAAGCATCAAACCACTAGCACCTCAACGCCAACGCCAACGCCAATAATGCCGAAGAACATGAAGAAGCTCAAGTTCCGTGATATCGATGCTGCCGAATTCGTAAGACGACTTACAATCATCGAGTCTCGACTCTATGGCAAGATCGTTGGCTCCTCACGCGAATTGGTGTCTCAGATTGACGACGAGGTGTCCAACCTTCGTCAATTAAATCCTGCGTACCTTGCTGAAATACCATCGCAAGCCCAAAACCAGAGAGGGCATACGTGATAGCTTTCCGGACCATGGACCTCCATTGAAGCTTACTACTGGACTCGACCCCTGATATTTCAGAGGAAGAGCCCCCGAGGTATAGGGTCTTACATGGTGGACAACTGGTTGCAACATATACCATGGCTGAGATTGGCGAACTCAAGTACGACTCTGAAGTTGCTTATCAGAGCATGTTGTAAATTGGGAGGTCTACGCTTTGAGCACGTACCTAATAACGAGCTGGTGACATGGACGAATCCACCCGAATCAGCCGTTTGCATGCTCCTACCAAAGAGAAGGGCACGATGTAGTAGATTGGCAAGGGTAATATTCTTTTAGAGACTGCAGACCAGTCAAAGACATATTTGCTTCTCGTTAACGGGTACTGGAACCAAGAACGCTGCCGGCCACGAACACCGATTGCAAGACTTGTTTTCTTCAGTTTGGCAACCGGAATGGAATCCCCATTTGGGGCTAAAATGTGGCTGGATATGCCGTTGAGATCGCAATGGAAGACGCGCTTTGGATCCCCAGGTAAAAACAAGAGAAACAAGAAGGCTACCCCATCGGAAGCCTGTCAAGGAGCCTTCAGTCTCCCAAGCCCACGCGTGTTTGAATTGTCAGAATTTCTCATCAATCAGTCTTGGTCTTGGTCCTTGCTGGTGTATCCAGCATTGCTGTTGTTGTCAGTCCTGTACATGGACTCACTGGAAGAAAAGAGATTTCCAAATCCTGTAGCCAAGTTTTACGCGGCGGAAGTCATTCTGGGCCACGACTACTCCCCTTCTAAGCCCAAGACCATGGGCCTCCCAGTTTACGACGAGGCTCGAAAATTCGACTCTTTGTTAGCCCCTCGATCAGGGCCTGGGTGTTTGGAATGGAGCAGAACGAACGGCAAAGGAAGCACAAAATGCTCCTAACGGCAGCGTATCGAGCATCTTGCACTGTCACGTGCTACGTGCGGTGGGGATGTCGGAAATCCTCACCGGCTTTGCTCTGGCTCCGGCTTTTGCTCTGGCTTTTGCTCTGGCTTTTGCTCTGGCTTTTGCTCTGGCTTTTGCTCTGGCTCTCGCTTTCGCTCTGGCTTTCGCTCTCGCTCTGGCTCTTGCTTGCCCTGGACCTTCGCTTTCGCCCTCGCTCTTGGCTCGTGGACCGTCCACACAAACCGCCAGCGATTCCCCACGAGCCGGTACCCGAAAAGAGAGACTTGAGGTACTTCTTCAAAGGGCCCGTCAGCCAAATGACAAGACCCTTGCCGACCCTGCTGAACACAGCAGGACAAGAAGAGTATTCCGCCATGCGAGAACAGTACATGCAAACTGGCAAGAAAATCTCACTGGGTCTTAGCTTCGAAGCGAAGCTCAAGCCAATTGGGATTGTCAAGGAAATGTCAAGGCGCGCCGGAAAGCCTTACCTACATACCCTTTGGTTCCTGCCCGTGCCCTGGGAGGCGCAGTGGAGAGGAGGGTACATGGAAGCATTCGTGCATTGCATGGGCAATGTCGAACGTGGGTCTGCAAACAATACCTGAATGGCGCTACATCACACCGAATACGAAGATTTTCATCCAGAATGCGAGCGTGGAAATTGGAGGAGCGTATTCACCGGGGGCTGGCCCAGATTTTATCCGCATGAACCAGCGTGGTTCTGCGAGGAAATCCTCAATAGACTTGGACACTGTGCCAGCCACAGCAGATCCCGGGAAGCCGTTTGACATTGAGAAAGCGATTGACAAAGATCCCGACAGCCTTCGCTTGCTGTGCTGGCCACAGCAGGCCCACCAAGAAGAGTATTCCGCCATGCGAGAATCACATACCCCCCCTCTTTCCCACAGAACAAGCGTCGAATCTTTAATCTCAACCCTAGCTATCAAACCAACAAAGAAACTCCTGCTGATCCGGGTCCTCGACGAAATTGCTTCAGTCAGTTAGATTTCACGGCGCAAGGGAGAGACGTGGCGACATACCCGTTGCTTTCTGCTCTTGCATTTTGCTCTTGCTCGCTCTCACCCTCCCCTCCCTTTCCTCCAGATCTCTCTCTCTCGCTCCTGGGTCCGCCCGCCCGTGGCGACCGCCATTCAAATCACCCTTCACAAACCGCGGCCCCCGCAGCTGGCCACACAGCAGGGCGCCAAGAAGAGTATTCCGCCAGCGGGCACAACATCTGTAACAACCAGTAATGGTGCTGTGGCTGCGCTGTGGCTGGACACAGCAGGACAAGAGGGAGGGCCGCACTTCCCATCACCACCAACTCATGCGTTTGGGCCTTTTTGGTCTGGCTGTTTTGGCGGATTATTGAAGGAAGTGCCGATTGTTAGGACAAGAAAGATGGGCAATAAAGCTCTACTTGGGTGTTTCGGGGAGCTACAAAGCTCGCACCAATAGACGCGTTGGCGGTTTGGAGCCCCGCGAGTAGGGCGTGTTGGGGTGCCGGGTAGAGACGGAGATGTGAGATGGAGGAGAGGAGGAAAGATGGAGAGCGAAGGAGACGAGGAAGAAGGGTGAGCAGTTCCTGTCCCAGAAGAAAAAAAAGGGACTCTGGAGAAAGAAAAGGAAAAAGGCTGATCTATCTCAGGGATGATGAGATGGAAGACGGATAAAATAGAAAAGAAGAAAAAAATATATATATATATACACCCAAAAAGCACAAGACCATTCATTCGCAAAGAGATCAAAAACCCACATCTGCAAAGCGAATTTCTTCTCATTCACGTGCAAGTAGTCCACGAGACCGAGAGAGAGACCGAGAGAGAGAGAGGGAGCACCAAAATGCCATTATGCCAGTCAGTCTCATCGATCAAAAGCTCCCCTTTGCTAACCAGCCCCCCATGAGCGAAAGAACTAATCCCCTAGACCAGGTTTCCGCCTTGACACCGAGCTCCGAATAGGGAAATGGGCGAGAAATTTCTTCTAATAAGCGAGGTGGAGCGATGGTCATCATAGGATGACGCAGCGGTTTTTCTTGTTTTTCTTTTGGGGGGGCGGTTCGAGGGCGGCGACGATGGCCTGGTGGTGGTGGTGGTGGTTAGTGGGGGAACCAAATAGCAGCATGGGAAGAAAAGAAAGACTCACTTCATCAAAGACGTCCTTGAGCTTGTACTGCGTCAGCGCCGAGCACTCGACATACTTGACGGCCCCCAACTCCTTGGCCATGCGCTCGCCATCCTCCTTGCGAACGGGCGACATGCGCTGCTTCTGCAACTTATCCCGCACCTGCTGCTCGTCGCGGAGATCGACCTGGGTGCCGACGATGAGGCAGGGTACGCCGGGGCAGTGGTGGTGGACTTCGGGGAACCATTTCTCACGGACGTTCTCAAAGGATGCGGGGGAGGTGACGCTAAAGCAGACGAGGAAGACGTCGGTTTGCGGGTACGAGAGCGGGCGGAGACGGTCGTAGTCTTCCTGGCCGGCGGTGTCGAAGAGGCCGAGCGTGTAGGGTTCGTCGCCGATCCTGGGGGTGAGCGGGGTTGGTTAGCTGATGTGATTTTTGGTGATCGGTGAGGTGAGGTGCTGCACGGGGGCAGGAAAAAGCCACGAATTAAGTGTCAGGGCCAGCGATTGCAGGGGAAGCTGAGGGCCGGTCGTGGTGATCGTGAGGGTGATGGAGGGGGTAAGGGACTTACATGACAGTAACGGCATAGTTGTCAAAGACAGTGGGTACGTATTCAGACGGGAATTTGTTGGTCGTGTAGCTGATCAGAAGACAGGTCTTTCCTACAGCACCGTCGCCCACTACGACACACCTGATGAATGTCTTGTCAGTCCTGAGACGCCTCATACTTGCTGTGGGAGGTGGTTGAAAAGCTGCTGAAGTTGAAGGCCGGGGGATCAGGCGACGAGGGGGGGGGGACCCACTTGATGGTTGCTACAACCATATTGACCGACGTAATCCTAAATAATTCACTACGCACTCAGACTCGTGGGTATTTGGCACCACAGAGTTCAACAGCTTTGGATAACAGCTCTATGCAGCCCCAGTGATTTTATATGATTGGCAATCTAGCTCAACAGAGACGGCACAGCAGCGGAGGCAAAGGACTTATTGTTGATGGCCAGGCCAAACAAACGTGAGGGTTTAAAGGACGTGTGGAGGAGTGTGCTCGTGTCTGGAAACTAGTTGTCGAGGTTTCTCTTTTCTGTTGCGGCAGAAGAAGAAGAAGCAGGGCTTCTTTCTTGAAATCACACAGAAGCACAAACCCTCGTTACAACCAGTAGCTGGCCTTTTCTTTTCACTGCAGATCTCGCACCCGAGTTAGACACTTGCACGGTTTTTCTTGCAGCAATCGCGAAGGGGCGGAAGAGGATAGATAGGAGAGAGAGAGAGATGCGACTGACAGGTTGTAGTAGTAGGTAGTAGGAGCAGCGGGTCGACCACGCAGGTTTTAAGAGTACCGTGCACAACACGCTTCGCCGCCTGGCGCAGACGGGTGCCCTTCCCTCCGCTTACTACCTGCGGCGGTGCTTCGATGCTTTGCCGTGATGATTCTCACAGGATTCCC
>JAABUT010000685.1_pt1 | contig 48981 bp, 50 predicted proteins | sample 5559281 | NCBI WGS metagenome assembly JAABUT01 (sample SAMN10711880, study PRJNA513359) | rock metagenome | isolation source: Antarctica rocks | place: Antarctica: Victoria Land, Ricker Hills nord | collected 2016-01-04
ACGGCTCGTATTACGGGTTGCGGACGGTCAGAGCGTTTGCGCGGCATCGGGACACCCGGACGGGGATGGCGATCTAGTCTCGAAGCGAACCGATCGGCCGGACCGCCGATCCGACGATGAGGAGACCGAACGTTATGAGCGTTTCCGCTGATCGGGACGGCCGTGAAGTCGCCGTGTCGTCCCGGGTCTTCGTCGTGGCCTTCACCGTTCTTCGCATCTTCACCGGACTTGTCTGGTTGTCCAACGGCCTGGCCAAGCTGATAGGCAAAGACAGCTATGACTGGGGATTCATCTCGTTCAACCTGATCACGCGTGGCACGGCGCGCTCCATCGCTGAAGGTGCCTCGGCGAAGACGAACATCGCTGCGCTGGGCGACATGTACCAGCATGTGGTGCTGCCGCATTGGGGGATCTTCGGCGCGTTCCTGACGGTGGCCGAACTGGCGATAGGAGTCGGGCTCGTCCTCGGGATCGCCTCGAGACTGGCAGCCGTGGGCGGGCTTCTTCTCATCGGGCCGATCTGGGTGATGTTGATCCACAGCAACCTTTACCTGTGGCAGTATCCGGCCGAGGATTTGTTTCCACTGCTCCTGCTCGCGATCGTCCCTGCCGGCCGGCTGGGTGGGGTGGATGCGCGGCTGTCGCGGCGATTCGGATACCGCTGGCCCTTCTGAGTGGGGCCGGCGGTGTTCTGCGTCAGCGGCGCAGTCGTGGCATTTCGCTGCCAGATCACGACTCGGGCCCTGGCCCACCGACCCTGACTCTTGAGGAGGTATCGCATGGAGCTCACCGATCGGCTTGACCCGGTCCTGGCGATTGCCCGGGAGACCGCACACGACGTCGACACCTTGGGCCGGTTCCCGACCGAGACCGTGGATGCGCTCCGTGCGTCCGGTCTGCTCGGGCTCACTCTGCCGACCGAGGCTGGTGGTCTGGGTGCCGGGCCACGCGAGTTCGCCCGGACGATCGGTCAGCTCGCCTCGGCGTGCGGGTCGAGCTCGATGATCTACCTGATGCACGTCAGCGCCGCGATGACGGTGGCGGCCCACCCACCCGCCGGGCAACCCGACCTGCTGTCGCGGCTGACCAGCGGGGCCGCGCTGGGCTCGCTTGCCTTCTCTGAGACCGGCTCACGCTCGCACTTCTGGGCGCCCGTCTCGAAGTCGAGTCGCCGCGGCGACGACATCCGGCTGGACGCGCCGAAGAGCTGGGTGACATCCGCGGGGCGGGCCGACGTCTACGTCATCTCGACCCTCAACTCCGAGGCGGACACGATCGATCTGTTCGCGATCCCCGCAGACACGCCGGGGATCGAGGTCACCGGCGACTGGCGCGGAATGGGGCTGCGCGGCAACGCGTCCAACCCGATGACTTTCGCCTGCGAGGTCCCCGCGGATTATCGCGTGGCTCCGGCCGGTGGCGGGTTCGACGTGATGATGGGCACGGTGCTCCCCTGGTTCAACCTCGGCAACGCCTCGGTATCGGTGGGGCTCAGCGAAGGCGCGGTGGCCGCAGCGATCAAGCACACCAGCGGGGCCCGGCTCGAGCACCTCGACACCAGCCTGGCAGACCTCCCCACCATTCGGGCGCAGCTGGCCAAGATGTCGATCGACCTGGCCACGACCCGCACCTACGTCGACGCCACCGCCGGACGCATCGTCGAGCCCGCCGAGGACACCATGCTGCACGTGCTCGGGGTCAAGGCTGCTGCGAATGACGCCGCACTGCGGGTCACGGACGCCGCCATGCGGGTCTGCGGTGGAGCCGCCTTCTCCGCACACCTGCAGGTCGACCGCTACTTCCGCGATGCTCGCGCAGGTTCGGTCATGGCGCCGACCGCGGACGTGCTCTACGACTTCTACGGCAAGGCCATCACTGGCCGGCCGCTGTTCTGAAGGGAAGGTTTGATCGTGACCACACCACTCCTGGTCGGCGCCGTCGCCTACACACCGAACGTCGTGACCATCTGGGAGGGCATCCGCGACTACTTCGCGGGCCCCGACACCGAGATGGACTTCGTGCTCTTCTCCAACTACGGCAGGCAGGTCGACGCTTTGGTCACCGGCGAGATCGACATTGCCTGGAACACCAACCTCGCCTGGGTGCGCACCGTCGCCCAGACCGGTGGTGAGTGCCGTGCCCTGGCGATGCGCGACACCGACACGACCTTTCAGTCGGTGTTCGTGGCCCGGACGGGCAGCAACATCGACGGACTCGCCGGGTTGGCGGGACGTCGGCTCGCGCTCGGGTCGAGAGACTCCGCGCAGGCAGCCATCCTGCCGATGTACTTCCTCGAGCACGACGGCCCGGGCACTGCAGCCGTCGAGCTGCTGAGGATGGACAGCGACGTCGGCAAGCACGGCGACACCGGTCGTAGCGAACTGGACGCCCTCCGCGAGGTGCTCGAGGACCGCGCGGACGCCGCCGTCCTGGGCATCAACACCTGGGCGGCGATCGGGCGGGAGGAGCTGATGCCGGGGGCCTTCGAGGCGTTCTGGGAGTCACCCCACTACAGCCACTGCAACTTCACCGCACTGCCCGGCGTGCCGCCCGAGCGCACCGACCCCTGGGTCGAGCGGCTGATGGCGATGGACTGGGACAACCCCCTCCATCGACCCATCCTGGAGATGGAAGGCCTGCGCGAGTGGGTGCCACCGAAGTTGGATGGTTACGACTCGCTGTTCGAGGCGGTCCGCGAACAGGGCATCTCGCCGCGGTGGTGACCTACCGGCTGGTCCTGGACGTCGTCGAGCGAGTCAGCGGCGTGGCCCGTGGCGATCAGGTCACCATTCCTCTGGATGGGGTCGACCCGGAGGATGCCGAGCGGGCCGTCGCCGCATGGTGTGCACACTCAGGCAACGAGCTGGTAGCGCTGCGCGACGGCGCAGTCGTCGTACGCCGCGGGCCGGCCATCGACGTACTCGCGGACCTGGACGCATCGCTGCTGCCCGGCACCCGACTGTGGATGTACACGAACTTCGACTGCAACCTCGCTTGCGACTACTGCTGTGCACGGTCCTCGCCACAAGCCGACCGGAAGGGCCTCGGGCTGGACCGGGTCGCCCGCCTTGCCTCCGAGGCCGGTGAAGCCGGCGTGTCCGAGCTGATCCTGACCGGGGGAGAGCCCTTCCTGCTCCCCGACATCGCCGAGGTCGTCCAGGCCTGCACCCGCGTCCTGCCGACGATCCTGCTCACCAACGGCATGCTCTTCCGGGGACGTCGGCTCGACGCACTGCGGCGTATGGACACCACCCGGCTGAGCCTGCAGATCAGTCTCGACTCCGCGACCCCCGACCTGCACGACCGGCACCGTGGCCGCGGTTCCTGGGTCAAGGCGGTCGCCGGGATCCGAACCGCTCATGACGAGGGTTTTCGGGTGCGGGTGGCCGCTACCCTGCCGGCCGAGCGAACCCACGAACTCGCCGGTTTCCATGCCTTCCTCGACGAACTCGGCATCGAGCCCGCAGACCAGATCATCCGGGCGATCGCGCACCGTGGCTTCGCCACCGAGGGAGTCGAGCTGACGAAGGAATCCCTGGTGCCCGAGGTCACCGTCACAGCCGCCGGCGTCTACTGGCACCCCGTCAGCGCCGGCCACGACGACCAACTCGTCACCACCGAGATCTTTCCCCTCGCCGATGCCATCGCCGAGGTACGTCGACAGTTCTCCGCGATCCGCGCCCACGCAGCCGGCGCCGCCCAGTGGTTCCCCTGCGCCTGAGCTCCGAAAGTTCAGCGCCGGTTGAGCCGGCGACAGCACACGACGATGCTCCTGGGAGCTGCATTCGTCGAGATGGTCCAAACTGTCGCGGCTGTTGACTTCGGAGTTACTCTCCAAGTCTGGTCCGTAAGACGCGGACCTCGTCGAAAGCGTGATTCCGATGGACAGTTACTCCTACGCCGATGTCATTGAACGGCTCTTCAGTGAATTCGACGGAACCATCGCGTTGCCCGTCATCGTCGAGGTGACCCATGAATGTCGACAACAGCTCAGCGGCTCCCCAGCAACCGCGATGCCCGAGTTGCTGGAACGACTCGCCCGCCAACGCCTTGCCACGCGCAAATGTTTGCCAGTGGAGATTCGCACCCCCTGACATTCGGCTCGTTCCGCCCTCCTCACGATCGGATGCGCTGCCGGCGGGTATGGCTTCCATTGTGTCGAGGGGCGCGGTTGCGGTCCAGGCCGCGACCGGAGCGGAGGCCGCCCGCAGCGAAGCGAGGACGGCCGCAGCGCAGGGAGCGCCGCCGGGCGAAGCCCGGCGCTTGATGGAGGTAAAGAAACTACTCACGAACCGACGTCGACCCGCCGCGACGACGCTTCACGCGGTGGGGCCGAGCGACTAGTCGGTGTTGCCGTGCTCGAGATACACGATTGGGCTCGCTGAGGCTGCGTGGGCGACGCGCCGTGCGAGCCGGTCAGGCATGAGGTCGCCGAGTGTGTCGACGGGGTGCCAGGCGATCGTGCCGACTTCGTCCTCCTGGCGCACGAGGCCGTCGATCCAGGTTGCGTCCACGGTGCCGCCGTCGAAGATGACGAGGAGCTTGTCGCCTTCGTTTGGATGCGGGGCCCAGTCGAGTACGAGGAGTTCTTGGACAGTGAGGTCGACGCCGAGTTCTTCCTTGACTTCGCGTCGAGCTGCGGCTCGGGGACTCTCGCCGTGCTCGACGTAGCCGCCTGGGATCTCCCACCCGTCCTTGTAGGTCGGCTTGACCAGGAGGAGTCGACCTGATTGGTCTCGGATGAGGACGCCAGCGGCAACGCGTGGTGTCGCGAAGCTATCGGCCGGGTCAGCTGTCATGGGCGACAGGTTAGCGGGGGAGAGCGCCTGTGCGGACGGCGAGTGCGTGCAGTTCCGGAGTCGGCCGCATCTGCTTGTTGCGGAGCCACTCGGGCACGAGCGCGTGTGTCAGGAAGTGGCGTCGGACCTGCTCGGGGGCGGCGGCCTCAGCTGTGAGGACCATGCGTAGGGCATCGTCGCGCTTGGCACGGAAGTGGAAGGCGCGCGCGACCTCGAGCTGGTGGCGGACGCGTCGCTCGGTGCTCATACCCGTGACGTCGATGACGGGCCCGAGTGCGGCTGCCTGCTGATAGTCGCCGAGTTCGGCGGCGATCGACACCCGATGCATCGCGACGTTGGTCGGACCGAAGGAGGTCCAGAGATAGTTGGCGTCCCGGCCGACGGCTTCGGCTGCCGCACTCGCGTGGGACAGGTGCGAGGTGGCTTCGGTTCTATTTCCGCTGCGGGCTGACGCCATCGCGCCGACCAGGTGAAGGGTGCCGACGACGGAGAGGACGCGTGCGTCTAGCCGTCCGTGGGGGACTCGTCTGATGGCATCGTCGATGACGGCGAGAGCGTCGTCGTACTGGGCGTTTGAGAGCAGAGCATGTGCGATGGTCCGTTGGAGCGAGATCTGGGCAGCGAGGTCGTCTACACCTTGGATGACGGTGTCGCCCTTGTCGGCACAGAGCATGGCGAGGTCGAGTTCGCCCAGTTTCGTGAGGACGCTGCACGCGACTTGGTAGAGATACGCAAGCTGTGCTCGTGCCTCGGCGTCCGCTGGCGGGCGTGCTTGTTGGACGGTGACCCCCGCGATTGGAAGCGCGTGTTGCAGTTTGGCGACGACGTAGCCGAACTGGGCACCTTGGTACGCCTGCCAGATGTCGGACACCATCGCCTTCAGGGCTGGCAGTTCCACTGGAACGGCACGAGCGCCGGACAACCTTGGGTTCACGAATCGATAGCTGAGCACCAGTTCTCGCAGTGCAGGAACGCTGCGGCCTCGTGTGGATGCGTCGACTTCGGCGATGTCGTCAGGGAGCAATTCGTAGACTGAAAGGTCGAGTGCCCTGGCAAGCGCCGCGATGTTTGAGAGCACATCCAGCGGCATTCGGCCAGCTTCGATCTTCTCGACCCAACTGGTGGTTTTTCCAATCAGGCCAGCGAGAACGGTCTGAGAGATGCCGCGCCGACGGCGGTAGTAGGCAACTCGCTGGCCGGCGGTGAGGTGGTTCGTTGCGCCCTTCATTGCTCGAGAGTGTCACAGGCCATGGACAGTCGGGAGTGCGAGAGCTAGGTATCCCGGAGGAATTCTCCGGGTTGTGCCTTCGAACCGACTGCAAGCTCCTAGACATGGTCCGACCGAACCGCGGTGTGCCTTGTAGCGAGGGAGAGTCGCATGCCTGGAGTGTCGTTGAAGGTGCCGCCCGGAGTGGTGGCGTTGGTGCTATCGGACCCGAGAGAACGGCAGTCCTATGTCGGCTCGGGTGATGCCCGGACGGTGACGGGGCGCGCAATCGACGCGGAGGGTCGGCCGGTGTCCTCGTTTTCGGCTCTGCTGGTGGGTGACACCTTCGGCATGATCGGAGACGCGACGGTGCAGGTGCCCGATTCGCAGGTGACCGGGCTTGAAGCCGGCAGCACCGTTCGGCTCGAGGGCAAGGTGTCGCTGCGCATGTCGGGCAGCGACTACGGCGCGGTGCGGTCGGTGGTTACGGCGGAACGTCTCTCCCCGTTGGGTGACGGGATCTCCGCTCTCACAGGGCTGAACCAGCGCAGTAAGCCGACGGCGGCGTGACGTGGGGACCGAGCGGGTTCGTGTGCTGATGGTGGTCGTACGCGAGCTGTGGTGGTGGCTGACCCTGCCGTTTCGGACGGGATGGGCGCACCCGCTACGACTTGGGCTCCTGATCATTGCGGTCACGAGCATGCATGCGGCTGGTCATCACGCGAGCTCGCTTGGTCTCCTCCTCGGGGCTTTCGGTGTCGTGCTGGCGCTCCGGGTGTGGTGGTGGATCGGTCGGTTGAGCTTCAAACGGATGATCGGCGGTCCGTATCGGCGTCGTCGGATCGCTAGGAATGTACGGGCGGCGTGGCCGACGCTGTGTGAGCGTGCGGGATTGTCGTTCGTGATCGCGGCGACGAGGCCGGGTGAGCGTCCAGTGCGGCAGATCCCGCGGCTGCGGTCGGAGCGCTGGGCGAACGGCCAGCTTGAGCTCACCCCGGCGGTGCTCGTCGGTCAGGACGTCGGCACCTGGGAGGCCGCAGCCGAGGCGATCCGGGTCGCAGCCGGAGCGAGCCGTGTCCATGTCCGCACGGACGCGTCTCGGACCGCTGTGGTGTTAACACTCGGGTTCGGCGACCGACTTGTGCAGCCGATCCCGGCGACGGTTCCGGATGCTGATGTGGCTGTCGGCGATGTACGTCGGGTGGTGCTGGGACGGACCGAGGACGGTGCTCCGTTCTCCCTCGCGCTCGGTGTTCACACGCTGGTGGCGGGCGCGACTGGGTCGGGGAAGGCGTCCGCGGTCCACGGCCTGCTGATCGGCCTCGCACCAGCCAACAGTGCCGGTGTGGTCGAGGTGCACGGCATCGACTTGAAGGGCGGCATGGAGCTGGGCATGGCCGCCCGCTTGCTGACCCGGTGCGCGACGACTCCTGCTGAGGCCGTAGTCGTCCTCGAGGAGGCAGCCGTGCAGATGGCTGCGCGTGCCCGGCGGCTCGCGGGTCACGTCCGCACCCACACCGTCTCCACGACGGACCCGCTGGTCCTGGTGCTGATCGACGAACTCGCTGCGATCACCGCCTACTTGACCGACCGGGATCTGAAGAACCGAGCCGCCGCCGCGCTGTCGCTGCTGCTCTCGCAGGGTCGCGCGGTCGGTTACATGGTGGTGGCGTGTCTGCAGGACCCCCGCAAGGAAGTCATCCCAATGCGGGGCTTGTTCCCGCAGACCCTCGGTCTCCGCCTACGGGACTCGACCGAGACCGACATGATCCTGGGCGACGCGGCCCGTCGTGCCGGCGCGCACTGCGAACACATCCCCGCAGCGCTGCCGGGCGTGGGGTGGATGGTCCCCGACACCGGTGGACCGGCGATCCGGTTCCGCCTCGCCCACGTCACCGACGACGACATCGCCGCCGCGACATCACGCTTCCGCGCCGCCCGCCAGGTCCCGGTCGTCGTGCCTGCTCCTGAACCGCCAGCTCGGGAACGGACCCGCAAGACGGCGGCTGCCGCGAGTGCAGGTGACGGGTCATGCCAGCCACGGTGAACGGGCTGGCCGCTGGGTTGTTGTGGCAGATGTCGACCTGGGCGACCCAAGCCGCCTGCCTGAGCGCCGATGCGCATTCGGCCGGGGACTGGAACGGCGACACCTACACCGACAGCCAAGCCGACGCCTTGGCCACCTACTGCCTGGGCTGTCCGGTCGCGGGTCCGTGTCTCGAGCTGTCCCTGGTCCTCGACGTCCGTACCGGGATACGCGGCGGACTTACGCCAGCCGAACGACTCGACTACCTCGGCGACACCGGAGCGCTCTCGCAGCAACCCGCGCTCGGGACGGACGCCGCATGAGGGGCGGTCCAGGTCCCGACGATGACGACCGTCAACTGCCGGAGCCCGTCGATTACCCCGGTGAGGTTCTGGAGGTGTCGCCACAGACGTTCCGGCAGGCGTTGGACCGGACCCGGCGCCCTGACTATCGGCGGTGGGCAGAGCAGGTCGACACCACGGGTGGATGCTCGCGGCCCGTGCGGCTGGTCGGACACACCACGAAGGTCCACGCGCGGACGGGTTAGGTGACCTCGGAATATCACTCCGCGACCGAGCCGGATGGTGTGACGTATGTGCGATGCGGGAACCGGCGCGCGTCGGTGTGCCCGTCGTGTTCGGCGGAGTACAAGGGCGACTTGTGGCACTTGCTGGTGGCCGGCACGACCGGCGGCAAGGGCGTCCCGGATGCGATTCGTTCACACCCGCTGGTGTTCGTCACCGTGACCGCTCCCTCGTTCGGTGCTGTCCACCGTGCCGGCAAACCGGGCCGTCCGTCTCAGATGTGCCGTCCGCGCGATGCGAAGCACTCGTGTGAGCATGGTCGGCCTCAGTGGTGCAGCCGTCGCCACGATGCCGAGGGGTCGATCGTCGGGCAGCCGCTGTGCACCGACTGTTACGACTACCGCGGTCACATCATTTGGCAGTGGTGGGCACCGGAGCTGTGGCGCCGCTTCACCATTCGGCTCCGCCGCCTCCTGGCCATCCACTTGCGCGTGTCCGAGAAAGCGTGCCGTCATCTAGTGCGGGTGCAGTTCGCGAAGGTGGCCGAGTTCCAGCAGCGGGGACTGGTCCACTTCCATGGCCTGGTGCGCCTCGACGGCCCACCCGACTCCGGCGATGACTGGCCGGCCCCGTTGATCGATGTCAGTGCCGAGCAGCTCGCTGCGTTGATCGAACAGGCTGCGAGCGAGGTGGAGTACCTGACGCCCGAGGACGGTCTCGAGCTGCCTGCGCTGGTGTTGCGGTTTGGGACGCAGGTCGACGCCCGGATCGTGCACGAGCTGGCACCCGAATCAGACGGGGGGCAGGGCGATCTGCGGGCGGAGACGGTCGCGACCTACATCGCGAAGTACGCCACGAAGTCAGCTGACGATCTGACGTCGGGCCGGGAGCGGTCCAGTCCGCACCTGACTCGAGTTCGAGACACGATCGACGACCTCGCCGCGGCGGCCACCCGCGAGACACCGGACTGTGACGACCCAGCGCCGGTCGCCCCGTACGCCCGGCTCGCCAAGTGGGTGCACATGTTGGGCTTCCGCGGTCACTTCGGCACCAAGTCGCGGCACTTCTCCACCACCCTCGGCGAACTCCGCCAGGCACGCCGCGAGTGGAAGACCAATTCGACCGATACGCGGCCCGACTCGCTTCTCGAACGGCGGGCTGATGAGGCGACGGACGAGGTGCTGGTCATCGGGTCGTGGCGGTTCGCCGGCATGGGCTGGCTGACCAACGGCGACGCTGCCCTGGCTGCTGACGCGGCGGCTCGGGCTCGTGAGCGACGGATCGCTAATGCCGCCACCAAAGCGGCGTGACCTGCAGGCCTTCAGTCCCTGGCCGTCGTCCCGATCCTTGACCGTTCTTCGACGCGGGTGGGTGGTGTCCAGGCTCGAACGGAGAGAGATCACGCAGTGACGCCGAAGGCGGCCTTGACACCGCGCATCCGGGCCGAACCCACCCTCGCGGATTGGGAGGACGGCTCCTTCACATCAGCAGATCGCCAACCATCGGAGGGGAACGATGAACGACGCAATCAGCGACGAGCACACGGAGCGGTCGTGGACCGTCCGTTCATACGCGGCTCATTGGCTTGCCACGACGGGAACGGACACACTGCGATCGTCGACAGTGGTGCACTATCGCCACATCCTCGGTGCGTACGCGGTCCCGATCATCGGTGATGTGCTGCTGGTCGACCTGGTCCCGTGGCATGTGTGCAACCTACTGATCCGTCTCCACGACGCCGGCTACTCCTCAGGAACTGGGCGGGTTGTGCTGGCGGTGCTGCGATCCGTGCTGTGGCAGGCGAAACAGGACCGGCTCGTCGAGCGCAACGTCGCCGCCCAAGTCGAGGCACCACGGAGGACCTGGCCACGGCACCTCGCGGTTAACGGCTACGAGAGCTATCAGCGCACGAACGCGGTGAGGTCATGAGTATCGAGCCCGAACCTGTCGAGGTGCCGGTCGGTGTGTTGTTGCGGGTAGAGGAGGCGGCTGCCAGGTTGGGCATCGGTCGCACGTTGATGTATCGCCTGGTGCTTTCCGGGGAGGTCGAATCGATCCCGCTCGGTCGGCTGAGGCGGATTCCGGCCGAGTGCCTGGACGAGTACGTCGCGCGTCTCCGTTTGGTCCATCGCCAGCCGCCGGCGGCATAGATGCCATCGTCGAATCGGAACCCGAACAGGTCGTCGTCGATCTACCTAGGCGGAGACGAGCATTGGCATGGGCGGGTGACCGTCGGTGAGCGCGATGACGGGAAGCCCGATCGTCGACATGTGATGTCACGGTCCAAGTCGGTTGTCGTCGGGAAGGTCCGCGCACTTGAACGCTAGCGCGACTCGGGTCGGGTACCGCGGCCCGGTCAGGCATGGACCGTGAAGGCGTGGCTGGAGCACTGGCTGACAAACATTGCTCAACCGAGCTTGCGGCATAGCAGCTTTAACGCCTACCGGTTCGCGGTGGACAAGCATCTCGTCCCGGCCCTTGGTCGGTTGAGACTGAACCGGCTCGAGCCTGAGCGGTTGGAGAAGCGGTACCAGGCGATGATCGAGTCAGGTGCTCGTCCGGGTACGGCGCATCAGGTGCATCGGACGATCCGGACCGCGCTCGGGGAGGCGTTCCGACGCGGCTACGTGTCGCGCAACGTCGCTGAGGTCGCAAAGCCGCCTCGGGTGCAACCGGACCCGGTGGAGCCGTTCACGGTGGAGGAGATGCGCCGAATCCTGGACGCTGCGTTGAGCCGCCGAAACGGCGCCAGGTGGGCAGTTGCGCTGTCGCTCGGGCTACGCCAGGGCGAGGCGCTTGGGCTTCGGTGGCGCGACATCGACCTCGAGTTGGGGACGTTGCGGGTGCGTTCGACATTGCTGCGACCGGTGTATCGGCACGGCTGCGGTGGGACATGCGGTCGGTCGGTCGGGTTCTGCCCGGAACGGGTGCGGTCGAGTCCGGAGTTGGGGGAGACGAAGTCCAGTGCGGGCAAACGCGTGATCGGGCTGCCGCCGCGGCTGGTCGAGCTGTTGGCAGAGCATCGGAGTGTGCAGAGAGGTGAACGGCTCGCGGCTCGTCAGTTGTGGGTCGATCGAGACTGGGTGTTCGCGTCGGTGACAGGCGAATCGGTTGTCCCTAACTCGGACTTCCACGCATGGAAGGCGCTACTGCGGACGGCTGGCGTGCGGGAGTTGAGGCTGCACGATGCGCGGCATTCGGCGGCGACGATGCTGTTGGTGCTTGGTGTCCCGGAGCGCACGGTGATGGGAGTGATGGGCTGGTCGAGTACGTCGATGGCGGCTCGGTACCAGCATGTGACGGACCCGATTCGCCGTGACGTCGCTGCTCGGATGGGCGACCTGCTCTGGTCTCCCGATGCCGAGCTGGGCCCGCCTGCCGAGCACACAGAAAGTCCGAACTGAGACTAGAACTGAGACTAAGCTGGTGTTCGGGTGCTGGACGCGGCGTCGCTGGTTGTGCGTTTTGCCTGGTCAGATGTGGCGGAGGATGAGGGATTCGAACCCCCGAGGGTGTAAACCCAACCCGCTTTCCAAGCGAGCGCCATAGGCCACTAGGCGAATCCTCCGAGCCGCGGAAGGGTATCGCGGACGGTCCGCCCGAAGCCAACCGAGCCTGATCGGGCGACGGTCAGACCAATACGGGCAGTGGGACGAGGTGTGCCGGCGGAACCTCCAGGCCGCGAGCCACCAGCATCCGCCGCAGCTTCGCCGGATCGTCCACGCACAGACCGTCGCAGCCGGCGTCGAGCATCGCGTCGAGCTGGTCCTCCAGCGTCGCGTTGCCCCACGCCAGCACCTGACCGCCCGCCACATGTACCGCGTCGACCCAGTCGCGGGTGACCCAGGGCGACTGCGGCGCGAGGGCGGACAGCCCGAGGCTCCGTGCGACCGCGACCGCCTCGATTGCCGGACCGGGGATCATCGCGTCCAGGTCCTGACCCCACCCGTGCGCGATCAGTCCGATCCGATCGATGGATGGCGCCAGCCGGCCGAAGCGCTCCAGCACGCGTGTGTCGAAGCTGCGAACGCGCACAGCCTGCTCGTCGGCGTGAGCCAGCAGGACGGCCGCGACCTGCTCGGTGACCCGGTCGAGATACCCGCGGCCGGTATCGCGGCTCGGCTTGATCTCGACGTCGATGATGACGTCAAACGCCCCGGTGAACCGGAAGAGTGCCAGCAGTTCGTGCAGCGTCGGCGCCCGCTCCTCGTCGGTCGAACCGGTCTGCCCGCGCTTGGCGAGCGGGATGTCCCGGAGGTTCGACTGACGGACATCGACTGGGCCGGCGGCGGTTGATACCACCCCGTCGTGGAACAGCACCAACTCATCGTCAGCAGTGACCCAGACGTCCAGTTCGACCGCGTGCACACCGGATTGGAGTGCGTGGGAGAACCCTGCGAGGCTGTTGCCCGGGTATCGGCCGAGCGCCCCCCGGTGACCAGAAATCTCGAGTAGGGCAGTTCGCGGCATCGCCTTGAGCACGGTTCTACTCTGCCCGGTCAAGGCATCCGATTCATGAATTGGACATGGCCGGTCGAGGGCTATAGTTCCGCAAGCCCCTCACGTGGCGGCATCTTGCTGAACTCCCCCAGGGCCGGAAGGCAGCAAGGGCAGGCGGGCTCTGTCGGGTGCGTGAGGGGCCCTTTCATGTCCTGCGTATGCCCGTGTGGACGGGTCCGCGAACATCGCTCGGCCCTGTCGGAAGACGCGGCTAGGGTGACCCGCGTGGCCGCACCCCTCGCTCTCTACCGGCGCTACCGGCCCGAGACCTTCGCCGAGATGGTCGGGCAGGATCACGTCACCGGCCCTCTCTCGACCGCTCTGCGTAACGACCGCGTCAACCATGCGTACCTGTTCTCCGGCCCCCGGGGCTGCGGCAAGACGACGAGCGCCCGCATCCTCGCCCGCTGCCTCGTCTGCGAACAGGGCCCGACCCCCGAGCCCTGCGGAGTCTGCCAGCCCTGCCGCGACCTGGCCCGTGGCGGACCGGGCCACATCGACGTCATCGAGATCGACGCCGCCAGCCACGGTGGTGTCGACGATGCCCGCGACCTGCGGGAACGCGCCTTCTTCTCACCGGTCCAGGCCCGCTACAAGATCTACATCGTCGACGAGGCCCACATGGTCAGCTCGCAGGGCTTCAACGCCCTCCTGAAGCTGGTCGAGGAACCGCCCGAGCACGTCAAGTTCATCTTCGCGACGACCGAACCCGACAAGGTCATCGGCACCATCCGCTCCCGCACCCATCACTACCCGTTCCGGCTCGTCCCACCGAAGACGATGGGCGACTACCTCGCCACCATCTGCGTCCAGGAGGGTGTCGACGTCGAGCCGACCGTCCTGCCGCTCGTCGTCCGCGCCGGCGGCGGCTCGTTCCGTGACTCGCTCTCCGTCCTCGACCAGCTGATGGGCTCCTCCGCCGACGGTCAGCTGTCCTACGACGCGGCCGTCGCCCTGCTCGGTTACACCCCGGAGTCGCTGCTCGACGAAGCGGTCGACGCGATCGCAGCCCACGACGGCGCCGGCGTCTTCGGCGTCATCGACAAGGTCATCGAGTCCGGCCAGGATCCGCGCCGGTTCGCCGAGGACCTGCTCCGCCGGCTCCGCGACCTCGTCATCGTCCAGGCCGTCCCGGACGCCGTGTCGCGGGGTCTGATCGAAGCGCCGCCCGAGCTCGCCGACCGGCTGACGAACCAGGCCTCCCGGCTCGGGACCGCCGAAGCCACCCGAGCGGCCGAGGTCGTCAACACGGGCCTGACCGCCATGCGCGGCGCCACCGCACCTCGGCTTCTGCTCGAGCTGATCTGCGCCCGCCTGCTGCTTCCGGCGGTCGACGACGACATGCTCGGGGTCACCGCACGCCTCGATCGAGTGGAACGTCGATTGGCCGGCGAGGGCGTTGCTGTTGCCGCCCCGGTAGCTCCTGTGGTCGAGCGGACGCCGGCTGTTGCTCCGCCGGCACCGGTCGTCGCGGCTCCCGTACCACCCGAGTCGTCGGCAGCGCCAACCGCCGAAGCACCAACTTCCGAAGCACCAACGTCCGAAGCACCGAAGCCCGGAGCGACGGCACCCCCGGTGGCAGCGACCCCGACGCCCGCTCCCGTTGCCGCCGAGAGCGAGGTCGACTGGCCCAGCTCGCCGACTCCGCCCACAGCCGGACCCGAGCCGACGCGCACCGCCGCGGCGCCCGCAGCGACCAGCGGGTCCGACCCGAATCTCGTCGAGATCCGCCGGATGTGGCCCGAGCTGCTCGAAGAGGTCAAGAACAACAAACGCATGGCCTGGATGATCCTGAGCCAGAACGCCCAGGTCCTCGACGTCTCCAAGGGCATCCTCACCCTCGGCGTTCCGAACAACGGCGTCCGCACCGGCTTCGTCAACAGCGGCAGCGACGACCTCCTGCGCCAAGCCATCAAGACGGTCCTGCGCATCGACCTCCGCGTCGAGACGATCGTCGACCCGAGCGCCTCCGGCACCTCCACCCGGGGATCGTCAGCGCCTGCCGCGGCACCGCCGAACACCCCGGTCGAGCAGCGCGCCGGCGGGTTCGACGACCCGACGCCACCCAAGCCGGCACCCTTCGACAGTGAGCGCATCGACGCCGTGACGCCACCACCGCCGGCACCCGCAGCTGCCCCGCCGGCACCGGTGCACAATCCCGTCGCCGCTGCCGACACCGCCGACGGTCGGGCGAAGGTCAACCAGGCGAGGGAGCAGGCCAGGTCCGGCACCCGGGCGCCGAAGGTCGATCCCGACGCCTCCGTCGACGTCGACCGTGACGCCACCACCGACGACGGTGCCACTCAGACCGAACTGCTCGCCCGCGAGTTCGGTGCCCAGCTCATCGAGGAATACGACGGCGACCGCAAGCGCGGATGACCGCCACCCTGGACTGCGCCCCGTAGGCTCGCTCCGACGGCCGAGTGACCGGGTCCGTCGACGCAATCGAGGAGGACCGCAGTGTTTCCTGCCGGTGGAATGCCCGACATGAGTGCGCTCATCCAGCAAGCGCAGCAGATGACCCAACAGCTGGGCGAGGCACAGGAACGACTGGCTGAGGCCACCGTCACCGGCACGTCCGGCGGCGGGCTCGTCAGTGTTGTGCTGTCCGGCTCGGGTGACGTCAAGAGCCTCACCATCACCCCCGAGGCCTACGACGCCGACGACCCCGAGGCGCTGGCTACGGTCGCCGACCTCGTCGTCGCCGCCCTGCACGACGCGACCGACCAGGTCCGCAAGCTCACCGAAGCCACCATGGGTCCGCTCGCCGGCGGGCTCCAGGGCATGCCGGGGATGCCCGGCCTTCCGTTCGGATCGTGAGCCGCTGTGTATGAAGGCGTCGTCCAGGACCTGATCGACGAGCTCGGCCGGCTGCCCGGCATCGGGCCCAAGAGCGCGCAGCGCATCGCCTTCTACTTCCTCACCGCCGACCCCACCGACGTGCACCGGCTCGCCACGATCCTGATCAAGGTCAAGGACACCGTCCGCTTCTGCGACGTCTGCGGGAACGTCGCCGAGGCCGAGCAGTGCAAGATCTGCCGCGACGACCGGCGTGACCTCTCTGTCATCTGCGTCGTCGAGGAGCCCAAGGACATCGTCGCCGTCGAACGGACACGGGAATTCCGCGGCCGCTACCACGTGCTCGGCGGTGCCATCTCGCCGATCGACGGCATCGGCCCCGACGACCTCCGGGTCCGGGAACTGATGATCCGGCTCGCCGACGGTACGATCACCGAGTTGATCCTCGCGACCAACCCCAACCTCGAAGGCGAAGCGACGGCCACCTACCTGGCCCGGATGCTCAAGCCGCTCGGGCTCCGCGTCACCAGGCTGGCCAGTGGCCTCCCGGTGGGTGGCGACCTCGAGTATGCCGACGAGGTGACATTGGGCCGGGCGTTCGAAGGACGCCGACTGCTCGATGTCTGACCCGATACAGGAGACCTGAGAACATGCCCGAAGCAGAACTGGCGAACAGCGACGCCGCTCTCGATGCCGAGTTCGCTGCCCAGATCCACGACCAGGTGCGCAGCTTCCTGGTCGCCGTCCGCGAGATCGCGCGCGAAGGTGAGCTGTCGACCGCGGTCCCGCTGCTGCTGCTCGAAGTCAGTCAGCTGATGCTCGCCGGCGGGCGGCTGGGTGCGATCGACGACATCCTCCCCAAGGAACAGTTCGAGACCGACACCGGCGCCGACCAGGATCTCGACGAGCTCCGCGAACGGTTCGCGACGGTCCTCGAAGGTCTCGACGAGTACGCCGAGGTGTTCGACCCCTACGCCGCGATCCCCGAAGTCGTCGCGATGCGGCTGTCCGACGACATCACCGACATCGCCGCCGCTCTTCAGCACGGCGACGCGCACTACGTCGCCGGCCGAGTCGACGAAGCGCTCTGGTGGTGGCAGTTCAGCTACCTCTCCAGCTGGGGTAACGAGGCCGGCGCCGCACTGCGGGCACTCCAGTCGATCGCCGCGCACTCCCGCGTCGACAGGTGACCCGTCGACCCTCTCGCACTTCTTGTCTGCACTCCTACGGGGCGACCACTCGATGACCGGGGTCGTCGTCATCACGGGTGCCGCGGGGCGGATCGGGCGTGAATTGCGCGGTTTGCTCGCTGCGCCTGATCGCATCCTGCGGCTGCTCGACATCGCACCTCAAGAACCCCTCGCCGACGGTGAGCAGGCCGAGATCATCACCGGCAGCTACGCCGACTCCGAGTTGATGGAACGGGTCCTCGACGGAGCCGACGGAATCGCCCACTTCGGCGGCTTCGCCGGCGAGCGGGCGTGGAGCGACATCCTCACCACCAACATCGACGGAACCCAGAAACTGCTCGAAGCAGCACACGCGGCCGGGGTGCAACGGGTCGTCCTCGCCTCCAGCAACCACGCCGTCGGGAACTACCAGCACGCCGACGTCGATGCGATCGAGGAGGGTCGAGCCGTCCTGTCCGCCGGCGTCCGCCCGCGCCCCGACACCTTCTACGGCGTCTCGAAGGCCGCGATGGAAGCACTCGGCAGCCTCTACGCCGACCAGTTCGGGATGCACATCGTCGCCATCCGGATCGGGACCACCGCGAAGCCGCCGCTGCGGGGTCGGCAGAACCTCATCTGGATCTCCTACCGCGACCTGGCCGCCATGACCGAAGCGGCGTTGGGTCGACTCGATGCACCGGTCGAGCCCGGCTTCACCATCTGGTGGGGAGTTTCGCGCAACACCGGCAGTTGGCTGGCGCACGAACCCACACGGTCGGCCGGCTTCGTCCCCCTCGACGACGCGTCGACGATGCCGTCCGAACCACGCGCCGACGAGCCCGACCGACTCGGCGGGACGTGGACCGAACTCGGGCTCGGAGAACGGCCCTGACGGGTGCAGCCGCGCTGGTTGCCGTCGGGTGCGACCGACGATGTGCACGCCGAATTCCGGGTCAGCTGGGATCAGCCTGCTGACATCGACGTCGCCGAGGTGCGTGTCGTCGGCGCCTCCCGCTACCGGATGTCTGTCGACGGGATACTCGTCGGCGACGGGCCGGTCCGGTTCGCACCGGCTCACGCGCGCTACCAGAGTTGGTCACTGCGGGTCGGTGCCGGGCCGCACGTTCTGACCGTGCGTGTGCACAGCTTCGGGGTCGAGACCCGGATGCTGGCAGCCATCCCGGGCTTCCTCGCCGTCACCGTGCTGGCCGAGGGTGCCGAACTGCCGCTCAGGTGGGAATGCCGACGGGCGACCGAATATCTTCAGACCGGGCGACGAGTCAGCCCGCTCTTCGGTCCGCTCGAATGGGCTGATCAGCCTGTCGAGCTCCCGTGGGAGGAGCCGGACGTCGTCGATCGGGACATCGGCGAACCCGGCCCGCTCGTCGGGCCGCCGACGACCACCTCACGGCCGCAGGTGCTCGAGGCGACCGCGTATGGGATGTTCGCCGATCGCTTCACCGGCTACGACATCGACGATCCGGCCGTGCAGGTGATGCTCGCTGACCTCGGAGCGGATCATCAGCATGCTGACGGATGGTGGGTCCGCTTCGACCTCGGTCGCACCCGACTCGGCACCCCCCACATCGCGATCCGGGTCGAAGGTGATGGCGTCGTCGTGGTGGCCGGCGCACCGACACTGGTCGACGGCCGGGTCGCGCCGGTCGTGCCGTTGAGCACCGGGCCGACAGCGCTGCTGAGCCGGTTCGCCGTCGGTTCGGGGGAGCACGTCATCGAGCCGCTGAGCCCGTTCGGTGTGCAGCACCTGGAGCTCCGCGTGTACATGGCGGGTGACACCGACATCGAGCTCAGTGAAGCCTGCTGGCGTTCGCACGAACAGCTCGGGCCGCCGCTCGGTTTCCTGAGCACCGGCGACGAGCTGCTCGATCGCATCTGGTGGGCGGGCGTCGACACCGTCCGAGCCTGCTCCGACGATGTCCTCGTCGACACGCCGACCCGCGAGCGGGGCCAGTGGCTCGGCGACATTGCGGCGTGTGGGCTCGAGTCGGTCTCGGCCCTCTACGGAGATGTCAGTTACGTCGGCCGGACGCTTCGGATGGCCGCCGACTGCGCGGTCGATCACGACGGGATCGTCCCTGGGCTGTTTCCCGGACAACGCGCGGAGGTCGCCACTTTCGCGGCGCAGTGGGTCGGCAGCCTGCGTCGGTTCCACGAGTGCGGCGGAAGCCTCGACGTGGTCGCCGACTGCCGGGCCGCCGCCTCCTCCACCCTCACGGCGCTGCTCGACAACGTCGGCGCCGACGGGTCGACCGACGGTTTGCCGTGGTGCTTCGTCGACTGGGGTCACGAAGCTGCCGGTGCGGACCTGCCCACGCTGCTCGTCCTCCGGCGGGCACTCGTCGACCACGTGGCAACGGGCAACCTACTCGGCGCCGATGACGGGCCGGCCTGGCAGACCCGGCTCACCGACGTCAGCACACTGACAGACGGGGTGATGTCTCAACCAGGAGTGGGGTTTCACGGGACCGCCCTGGCTCTGCGGGATGGTCTCATCGGCTCCGACGAGATCGGTGCAGCCGCCGACCTGCTCGAGTCGCACCTCAGGTCCACGTATCCGTTCGATCCGGGCGGCGTCCGCCAGCGGGACCCCGCAGTGCGCTCGACCGCGATCGCCACGCCCTACTTCGCGAACGTCTCGCTCGACGCGCTGCTACGCGCCGGCCGCGCCGAATTCGTCGTCGAGTACTGGCGCCGCTGCTGGGGCTGGATGCTCGACCAGGGCGCGACCACGTGGTGGGAGGTCTTCGACGATCGTTGGAGCCGGTGCCACCTCTGGAGCGCCGCCCCGACCTGGCAGATGTCGCGGCGCCTGGTCGGACTGTCACCCCGCTTCGACCGCGGGGCCGGCCACTTCGACCTGGCAGGCAGCGCCGTCCCCCGGCTGACAGTCGTGTCAGGCCTGGTCCCGCTGCCGGACGGGGGAGTGATCGACGTGACGTGGAACCACGGGGTCTCTTCATCGACGCTCCGAGTCGCGAGCCCGATCCCGCTCGTCCTGACCGGCAACGACGGCCGGCGGCACGAACTGCGCGCCGGCACCTCGGACCTGACGCTCCCGCCGGTCAGCCGATCGTGAGGTTCGCCCAGATCGCGTAGTGGTCGCTCGGGTATCGGCCGCCCGGTTGGCTGATGTCGATCCCGGCGTCGTTGACGGCGATGCCCGGTGTGACGAGGATGTGGTCGATCTGGCCGTGGTCGATTCCGCCGAAGGAGTGGCACGTCGAACCGGCGTCCGCGCCCAGCGCGCTCGTCCACCCGGCGTCGGTGAACACCTGCAGGCACGGTGATCCCGGGAGGTCGTTCAGGTCGCCGACGAAGACCCACGGGTACTTGTCCTCGCGCAGCCAGCCGTCGATCATCCGTGCCGACTCGAACCGCGCCTTGTCGCCGACGTGGTCGAAGTGCGCGTTGGCGAACCCGAACCTGGCGCCCGACGGGATCTGTCGAAGCCGAACCATCGTCACCATCCGGGTCATCGACGAGTCCCAGCTGACCGACCCGGGCACGTCGGGAGTCTCCGACAGCCAACGGGATCGCGCGCTGACGACCTCGAGGTCGGGGTTGTCCACGAACACCGTGCAGTGTTCGCCTGCTGATATCCCGTCATCGCGTCCGACGGACACCACGGCGTTGTGCGGGACCTGTTCGACCAGATAGTCCACCTGATCCTGCAGCGCTTCCTGCATTCCGACGACGTCCCAGCGGATGGCGTCGGCAAGCTCGGCGGCGGTGGACTCCTTGCGCACCGGCCAGGAGTCGGGCCCGTCGTCGGCCCGCCCGTAGCGGATGTTGAAGGAGGCGACGGACAGGTCCACGAAGGTCATGCTAGGACGCGCCGAGCGATGCCATATGCACCTGATTCTGACGAAACGGGGGCCTATGGCATCTCTCGGCGCTCCTCCGGGCGCGCGGGCCAGGCATAACAGCTGTTACGGTTGGCGTCGAACGAATGCCGATCTGAGTGAGAGGGACCCGATGAGTGCAGGTGCGTTGTTCGTCGCCGTCTTCCTGGCGTGCGTCGTCGAAGCTGTCGAGGCGACCACCATCGTCCTGGCCGCCGGCACCACCCGTGAATGGCGGTCGACCCTGATCGGCGTCGCCTTCGGCGTGGTCACCCTGGCGGTCATCGTCGCCATCCTGGGTCCAGCAATCTCGGCGATCCCACTTGGTGCGTTGCGGCTGCTCGTCGGCGGACTGCTTCTGGTGTTCGGCCTTCAGTGGCTCCGGAAGTCCATCCTTCGCGGCAGCGGTTACAAGGCGCTGCACGACGAGACCGAGATCTACCAGCGGCAGGTCAGCGCCGCGCTGGCGGCCACCCGGGAGAAGAAGGCCTTCATCGGCGACTGGTACGCGTTCACGCTGTCGTTCAAAGGTGTCGTCCTCGAGGGCCTCGAGGTCGCGTTCATCGTCCTCACGTTCGGCAGCAACGCACACGACATTCCCCTTGCCGCGTTGGCCGCAGCGGCTGCCGTCGTCCTGGTGGTCATCATCGGGATCGCCGTTCGCGCACCGCTGGCCCGGGTGCCCGAGAACGGGATGAAGTTCGTCGTCGGCGTCATGCTCACCGCGTTCGGGACGTTCTGGGGCGTCGAAGGCGCCGGTTCCCACTGGCCCGGCGCTGACGCCGCACTCCTGGTGCTCGCGCCGGCGATCGCCGTGTTCGGGCTCGCCATCATCGCCCTGCTCCGCCGGCGTCGGCTGTCGTCCGCCGGCACGTCCACGCTGGTCGGCTCGACGGGAAGTGCCGCATGACCGCGCGACTGAAAGCCTTCGGGGCGTTCTGGTACGACTTCGTCATCGGCGACGACTGGGTGGTCGCCGCCGGCATCGTCATCGCGTTCGCGCTCACCGCGTTGCTCAGCACGGTCACCGGCCACAGCTGGTGGATCGTGCCGCTCGCGATCGTCGTCCTGCTGCCGTTGAGTCTGTGGCGCGCAGTCCGGCCACGATGAGGAACAGTCGGCTGCGTGCCAGGGCCTGACGAACGACCAGTCGAGGTCACTGATCCCGAGCCGACGACCGACGTCGGCGAATGGCTCGTGCTCGTCTACAAGGTTCCGTCCGAGCCGACGCGGCTGCGTGCCGCGGTCTGGCGGCGGCTCAAAGGTCTCGGCGCGATCTACCTGCAGAACTCGGTGGCGACGTTGCCCGCCGGAACGGCCGCCGAGCGGTCGCTGCGCAAGTTGCGACACGAGATCCTCGAGATGGCCGGATCCGCGGTGTTGTTCCGCAGCCCGATGATCGCCGGCGGCGCAGACGTTGCCGCAGCCTTCCGCACCGCTCGCGACGACGAGTATGAGGAGATCGTCGACAAGTGCCACGACTTCCTGGCCGGTATCGACAAGGAGTTCGCCGCCGCGCACTTCAGCTTCGCCGAACTCGAGGAGAACGAGGTCGACCACACGAAGCTGGCGACCTGGCTGGCGAAGGTTCGCGCCCGTGACATCCTCGGATCCTCCGGTCGGCAGGCGGCCGACGATGCGCTCGTCGCGTGCGAGCGGGCGCTCGAGGGTTATGCGGCGCGGGTGTACGCGGAAGACCCGGCCGGACAGTAGACCGCACGCAGTCGCCGGGACACAATCTCGGTCATGTCTGGGAGTCGGGACAGCCGGGATAGCGGCGCGAACGCACACGGTGGGGACGGCGCGCTGGTGGGTCGGCTCGCACGGTTGAACGTCGAGGCCGCCGAGCGCAGCGACGTGCGGCCAGCGCAACTTCTCATCGTCGATACCGTCCACGTGGGTGATCGGTCTGTCGTCGGCCGACCGGTGGTGGTCGGGCGGTACTACGCAGCGCACGTCGACGACCGGGCTCTGCTGCTGTATCTGCTGGCCCGCTACGCCGAACGGGCCGAGCCGCGCGGCTCGAACCGACGCAGGTCAGTCCGGATCAGCTTCGTCGTAGCCGTCGTCATCGCCGCCGTCGTCGCCGTCGGCATCAACTCGAACCACCTCGGCCTGCGCAGCGGCCTCGTCCTGCTGGTCGTCGTGGCCGCCGCGCTCTATCTTCCGACTGTGATGGTGGACGCCCGGCTCTCGCGGGAGTTCGTCGAGCGCGTCGACTACGTGGCCGCTTTCCGTTTCGGCGCGGGCGCGGTCGAGGCGTACGACACGACCATCGACTACCTCCGCATCCATCAGCCGGACGCGATGCCCCGCGCGCTGTGGGGCATCTTCAGCAGCGGACTGTCCGAGGAGGGACGCCGGGCGATGACCGCCGGCGGAGAACGCGCGGCGACCGACGACCAGGCTGCGGCCTGAACCGCAAGCGAAGCTCAGTACACCTTTCGTACACGTTCGGTGTAAAGTACGTGTATGAGCAGAGTCCGGACGAACATCGAGATCGAGGACGTTTACGTGCACGCGATCATGGATCGCTACGGTGTCCGGACGAAGACCGAGGCGGTCGACCTCGCGCTGCGAAACCTGGCTGGGCAGCCGATGACACGAGAAGAAGCACTCGCGATGCGGGGCGCTCACGCGATCGGCGATCTTCCGGCCGACGTAGGGCCGCTGGGCGCGGCGTGATCCTTGCCGACAGCTCGGCGTGGGTGGAGTTCGATCGATCGACTGGGAGCAACGTAGATCTGCGGTTAGCTGAACTCATCACCAGCGGAGGTGGGCTTGGGATTACCGAACCGGTCGTGATGGAAGTACTCGCAGGCGCACGGACGGATGCTCGTGAAGCGGACCTGCGACGGCTCCTGCTTCGATTCGAGCTCCTTCATTTCGATGCAGCGTCGGACTTCGACGGCGCCATCCGGATCTACCGACGGTGCCGACGGATCGGAGTAACACCGCGAGGAATGGTCGACTGCATGATCGCAGCGGTCGCGTGGCGCTCCGGGGCCACCCTGCTCGCTCAAGACATTGACCTCTTTCGTGTGGCCGAGGTTGTCGGTATCGAACTCGATGAGGCCTCGATCGGCGAATAGCAGCCGTCCTTGATATCGCAATGAGGGACGCGTTCGCGTTAGCGCCACAGCCTTCTAGAGGAATCTTCATTCCTTCCAGGAAACACCGACAGGGGGTTGTCGCTACCGCCCACCAGAGTGGTTCTGGCGGGAGAGACCCGGCGCGGTAGGGAAGGAACGACATGCCAGCTGTCAACGCCATTGCCTGGTTCGAGATCGGCACCGACAATCCCGCCGAGGCGGAACGCTTCTACGGCGACGTGTTCGGCTTGACCGTCGGCCATCCCGGACCGACAGCGACCGACAGCCCTAGCGCGGCATCTTCCGCCAGACCGTCCGGGGCACGTTCTTCAGCAGGGTGAACATCGGCGCGAGCTGCGCGGGCACCCAGACCGACTCCTTGCCGCTCCGCAACGCGGCCGCCACTGCAATACCCACGGCCGCTGGTGTCGTCGAGAACGGTGCCGCCTCCATCCCCTTCGTCATCTGGCTGTGCACGAAGCCCGGACGCACGACGAGCACCGACGCGCCCGATCCGGCGAGCGCGTCGCCCAGCCCCGAGGCGAACCCGTCCAATCCCGCTTTCGTCGCCCCGTAGACGTAGTTGGCCTTACGAACCCGGACTCCGGCGACCGACGAGAGCACGACCAGCGTCCCGTGTCCCTGTGTACGCAGGCGTTCCCCGACCAGCAGCCCGATGGACACGTGCCCGCCGAAGTTGGCCACCGTCGATTTTGCGGCCGCCACCGGATCGCTCTCGGACTCGGCGTTCGACCCGAGGTAGCCGAATGCGTCGATCACCACGTCCACGTCACCGAGCGTCTCGAACGCGAGCTCCACCACGGCCGGATGGTCGTCGATGGCACTGCCGTCGAAGTCGAGCGACATCACGTCGATGCTCTTGCTGGCCGCGGCATCTGAGCCGAATGCCTTGACCAGGCGCAGTGTCGGGTCGTCGACGCCACCGCGTGCGGCGAGGATCACCTTGTGGGCGCCGGCACCGACCAGCTCCGCCACGATGGCCAGGCCGATCTCGCTGCGTCCACCGAACAGCAGCACCGTATCGACGTTGCCGAGTGCGTTCTTCATCAGGCTCCCAACAGGTCGAGGCGACGGGACAGGTCCGAGGCCATCACCCGGTCGGGGTCGAGCCGGTCGCGTACGGCCCGCCACTCGTCCAGCCGCGGATAGCCGGCCCGGACGATGCGTGGTGAGATGGTCGAGTCCTTCGCGAAGTAGTGCCGTCCGCCGGCCTCGACCACCTGCTCGTCGAACCGCGGCAGCAGCTCCCGCAGCTTCTCCTGCCCGAGCGGCAGATCCATCGCCACCGTCCAACCGGGCTTGGGGAAACTCAGGTAGCCGGGGTTGCCCGGACCGAACTTCTTCAGCACCGTGAGGAACGACACGACCTTCGCCGACGACAGCGCGCCGATGATGGACCGCAGTGTCTCCTCGGCGCCGAAGGGCACCATGAACTGGTACTGGATGAAGCCGGGGCGCCCGTAGAGACGGTTCCACCCCGACACCATGTCGAGCGGGTGGAAGAACGCCGGGATGCTCTGGATCTCGCCGCGCCGGAGCTTAGGCGCCTTGCGGAACCACATCTCGTTGAACGCTCCGATCGTCGCCCGGTTGAGCAGCTTCGGCGGCGCCCACGGAGGGGCGGCGGCCAGCACTTTCGGACCGTAGGCCAGCGGATCCTCGCGCAGCTTGGCCGGCAGCTGGTCGAGGGTGGCGAAGTCACCACGTGTGAGCACGCTGCGACCCAGGTGCGCGCCTTTCGCCATCAGGTCGATCCAGGTGACCGTGTAGCGGTACCGGTCGTCGCCCGACGACATCATCGCAAGCGCCTCGTCGAGGTCGTCGGCGCGCTCGGTGTCAACCGACGCGCGGGACGTCTCGATGGGGTGCACGTCGAAGCGGGCCTCGACGATCGCGCCGGTCAGGCCCATCCCGCCGACGGTCGCCCAGAACTCCTCAGGCGTGCTGTCGGGCGACAGCCTGCGGACCTCGCCGCCCGGGGTCACCAACGTCAACTCCCGCACGGCATTGCCGAACGAGCCGTCGACGTGGTGGTTCTTCCCGTGCACGTCAGCCGCCAACGCTCCACCCAGGCTCACGTTACGGGTGCCCGGGCTGACCGGCACCCAGTAGCCCTGCGGCACCAGCACCCGCATCAGATGATCGAGACTGTGACCGGTGGACGCCGTCACCTGGTGCGAGGAATGGTCCACCCGCAAGGTGGAGTCGAGCCCGGTGAGATCGACGACCAGGCCGCCGGAGTCCTGCGCGGCGTCTCCATACGCACGCCCGAGCCCACGCGGGATGACGCCACGCGGACCGGGGGCTGCCATCAACGCGGACACCTCGTCCACCGTGGTCGGCGATGCGACGTCGGCCACGGTGCCGGCGACCCGGCCCCAGCCGGTGAGGACCTTCCGCTCGATGGCCGGCATCGCTGCCGATGCTGCTGCCGGTACGGAGGAAACCTCAGACGACATAAACGCTGACTCCCACCAGGACGACGAGGACGAGACCGCAGACGATGAGGATCCGGTCGGAGACGACCGCGTCCTCCGGTGCTTCGCCGCGGCCGGTGTCGACCAGCATGGCGTAGCGGAGGATGCCGACGGAGAACGGCAGGATCGACAGCCCGGACAGCGTTCGGGTGAGTCCGGTGTGACCCTCGAACGCCCACAACGAGTACGCGACCAGCAGCGCCCCGGTGGAGGCGGACTGGACGTAGTTGAGGAACGGGATCGTGTAGGCCTGCAGGGTCGAACGGCTCTTCCGGTCGTGTGCGGCGTTGCGGAGTTCGGCTTCCCGCTTGCCGGCCACCATGAACAGCGAGCCGAGCGAGACGACGACGAGGAACCAGCTGGACGTCGGGATCCCGGTCGCGGCGGCGCCGGCCACCGCACGGAGCACGAAACCGGCGGCGACGGCAACCAGGTCGATCACGGGTTCGTGCTTGAGCCACAGCGAATACGCCGTCGTGAGGACGAGGTAGCCACCGACGACGAGGGCGAGCTCCCAGTTGACCGCGAAGGAGATCGCCAGCCCGGCAGCCAGCAGGGCGGCCCCGCCGACATACCCGAGCGATACCGGCACGATGCCCGCGGCGATCGGCCGGAAGCGCTTCTTCGCGTGCACCCGGTCGGCGACCACGTCGCGTGCGTCGTTGATGAAGTAGGTGCCGCTCGCAGCCAGGCAGAAGGCGAAGAACGCGACGATCGTCTGCAGCAACGGGGTGACTTGGAAGAGCACGCCGGCCGAGGCCGGCGCGGAGAACACGAGGACGTTCTTCACCCACTGCTTCGGTCGAGCCTCCCGGATCAGCCCGCCGATCAGGCCACCGCTGGGAACGGGCGGCCCCGGAACTGACCCCTCGGCGGCAGGAGCCCCGGCCGGTTCGAGCACCGGCCCGGAGGGTTGCGTCATCGTCGTCCCACCTTCGTCGGATGATCGGCACGGCGCAGGAGCGCGTCGTCGCCGGAGCTGTCGCCATAGGCGAAGACCTCGACATCGTCGGGGTCGCTGCCGTCGGGAGCCGTCGCCGCCAGCCACGCCTCGAGCCGGCGGACCTTCTCCTCGCCCCGGCAGTTCGCGCCGTCGATGTGACCGGTGAGCGTGCCGTCGGCGCGGACGCCGAGTCTCGTCCCGAGCCCGGCGTTGCCGCCCAGGATGTGCGCCAGCGGGTTCACGTAGACCTCGAGCGACGCAGAGACGATCACGACGTCGTGGCCGGCGTCGAGGTGATGCTTCCACTGCTCGTAGATCGAGGGTCGCAGCCCTGGCGACGCGGCGATGTGGTGCGCGAACCGCTGGCCGGCCACGGTGACGTCGGCGGCAGCCATCCCCTCTAGCAGGTGGGTGAGCAGCTGGTCCTTGATCTCGCCGCGCTGGGAGTCGACGTTGCGAAGGAGCGCCGCCGCGAGCGGGCCGCCGACCGCCACGACGGCCTGCAGCAACGCGAGATTGCCGCACAGGCCACGTAGGAAAGGCAGCAGCGTGTCCCGTTTCGACAGTGTGCCGTCGAGATCGAACGCGGCGACGGTGCGAGCGCTGCCCTGGGTCACGAACGTCCTCTCGATGATTCCCGGTCCGGAACGAATCCGTCGGCTGCGGTGGCGCGGGCACCCGCCCGCCTACTGATGGTAACGGGGCCGCCGTCGTCGTCCCGCCGCTTGGAACGGGCGGTGCCCGCGCCGGGGTGCCGGTAAACTCCCAGGCGGCCGTTGCGTTCATGCCGACGGCTGATGTCGACGCTGTCGGTGGCGAACCCGCCGCCGTGCCGCCGGCACATATTCGGTTCCGAGACCCGGGAGGCACGACGTGGGCCTGGTCGTACAGAAGTACGGCGGTTCCTCCGTTGCCGACGCCGAGCGCATCAAAGCCGTCGCCAAGCGCATCTCGATCGCCAAGGACGCGGGTCACGACGTGTGCGTGGTCGTCTCGGCGATGGGCGACACGACCGACGAGCTCCGTGACCTCGCCCAGCAGGTCAGCGCCTCACCACCGCCCCGTGAACTCGACATGCTGCTCACTGCCGGCGAGCGGATCTCGATGGCGCTGGTTGCCATGGCCCTCGCCGAGGAGGGCCACGTCGCGAAGTCCTACACCGGTAGCCAGGCCGGCGTCCTGACGACGTCCGTGCACGGCAAGGCGAAGATCATCGGTATCACCCCGGGCCGTATCCGGCAGGCCCTCGACGAGGGGGCCATCGCGATCGTCGCCGGCTTCCAGGGCATCTCGCAGGACACCAAGGAGATCACCACCCTCGGACGCGGCGCCTCGGACACGACCGCCGTCGCGCTGGCCGCCGCACTTGGTGCCGACGTCTGCGAGATCTACACCGATGTCGACGGGGTCTTCACCGCCGACCCGCGCATCGTCCCCACCGCCCGGCGGATACCGCACATCTCCTACGAGGACATGCTCGAGATGGCCGCCTGTGGCGCGAAGGTGCTGCACCTGCGCTGCGTCGAGTACGCGCGGCGCTACGACATGCCGATCCACGTGCGGTCGTCCTACTCCCACCAGGTCGGCACCTGGGTGTCGAACTCGGCGCCGTCGCCCGAGTGGTACCCGCAACCCGACCTCTCACCAGCCGACCGGCTCGCCGACCAGAAGGACACGACCATGGAACAGGCGATCATCTCCGGCGTCGCGCACGACCGCAGCGAAGCCAAGATCACTGTCGTCGGCGTTCCGAACCTGACCGGTAAGGCCGCGCAGATCTTCCAGTCGCTGGCCGACGCAGAGATCAACCTCGACATGATCGTGCAGAACGTCTCGGCCGCCGTTCCCGGACGCACCGACATCTCCTTCACCCTGCCGCGCGCCGACGGCGAGACCGCCATGTCGACGCTGACGCACGTCAAGGAATCGGTGAACTACGAGCAGCTGCTCTACGACGACAGCATCGGCAAGGTCTCGGTGATCGGTGCCGGGATGCGGACGAACCCGGGTGTGGCGGCGACGTTCTTCACCGCGCTGGCCAACGTCGGAGTGAACCTGCTGATGATCTCGACCTCGGAGATCCGGGTGTCGGTGGTCGTCGACGAAGGTTCCGTCGATGCCGCAGTGGCCGCCGCGCACGACGCGTTCGAGCTCAACTCCGACCAGGTCGAGGCGGTCGTGTACGGCGGGTCCGGACGATGAGCACCCGTTACCCGGACGGGGTTCGGATCGGCATCGTCGGGGCAACCGGCCAGGTCGGCGGCGTGATGCGGTCGATCCTCGCCGAACGGCACTTCCCGGTGGCGCAGATCCGCTACTTCGCCTCGTCCCGCTCAGCCGGCCGGACGCTCCGGTGGGGTGACGAGCAGATAATCATCGAGGACGCGGAGACCGCCGATCCGACCGGCCTCGACATCGCGCTGTTCTCCGCCGGCGCCTCGACCTCACGGGTGCAGGCGCCGCGGTTCGCTGCCGCCGGCGCGATCGTCGTGGACAACTCCTCGGCCTTCCGGCGTGACCCGGCGGTCCCGCTGGTCGTGAGCGAGGTGAACCCGCATGCGATCGAGCAGGCGTCCGGCGGGATCATCGCGAACCCGAACTGCACGACGATGGCGGTGATGCCGGTGATCGCGCCGCTGCACCGCGAAGCCGGGTTGGTGCGCATGATCGCGTCGACCTACCAGGCCGTGTCCGGGTCGGGACTGGCCGGTGTGGACGAGCTCGACAAGCAGGTCCGGCAGGTCGCCGATCGTGGCGCCGAACTGACCTACGACGGGTCGGCGGTGCCGTTCCCGGAGCCGGTGAAGTACGTCGCGCCGATCGCTTTCAACGTGCTCCCGCTGGCCGGGACGATCGTCGACGACGGGTCGCTCGAGACCGACGAAGAGCAGAAGCTGCGCAACGAGAGCCGCAAGATCCTCGAGATCCCCGACCTCCGGGTATCGGGCACCTGCGTACGGGTGCCGGTCTTCACGGGTCATTCGCTGTCGCTCAACCTCGAGTTCGCCCGTGAGCTGACGGTCGCACGGGCGGTCGAGCTGCTGTCGAACGCTCCTGGGGTGCGACTCGTCGACGTCCCGACGCCGCTCGCTGCCGCCGGGATCGACCCGAGCCTGGTCGGGCGGATCCGGCAGGACACCAGCATCGAGGGCAACTACGGGCTGACGCTGTTCGTGAGCAACGACAACCTTCGCAAGGGTGCCGCGCTCAACACGATCCAGATCGCCGAATTGATCGCCGCGCGCTGATATCGGCGTGCGGCCCCCGCCGGGTGGGCACAGAGCGGTCGGTCAGCTCACCGAGAGGCGGAGCAGGCGGTCGTCGGCGGACGACGGATTGCCACGCCCGTCGCGGTTGCTCGTCCCGATCAGCAGATAGCCGCCCGGGGCCACGTGCACCGAGCGGATCCGGCCGTAGGTGCCGATGAAGTACGACGTCGGCTTCCCCGCGGTCGTGCCGTTCAGCGCCACGCGATACAGCCGCTTCCCCGTCAGCGCCCCGATCCACGCGACGCCGTTGCGGATCGCGATGCTCGACGGTCCGCCGGCCGAGGTCGCCCAGACCACCTTCGGGCTCGTGTACCTGGGGTTCGTGGTCTTGCCCTCGGTGTTCGGCCAGCCGTAGTTGTGGCCCTTCACGATCAGGTTCAGCTCGTCGTAGGCGTGCTCGCCGAACTCCGTCGCCCACAGCCGGTTGGCGGAGTCGAAGGCGAGACCCTCGACGTTGCGGTGCCCGTACGACCAGATGGCGGACCCCTTGAACGGGTTGCTCGCCGGGATCGCGCCGTCCGGCCATACCCGGAGGATCTTCCCGCCGAGGGACGACTTGTTCCGTGCCCGCGAGGAGTCACCGGCGTCGCCGGTCGAGATGTAGAGCATCCCGTAGTTGCTGAACGCGAGCCCGCCGCCGTTGTGGTGCAGGCCCTTCGGGATGCCCTTGAGGATCACGTGCGAGGCACCCATCACCCCGCTGTGGTACTGCATCCGCACGACACGGTTGTCCGACCTCGTGCTCACGTAGGCATAGAGCCAGCCGTCCTTCGCGTAGCTCGGCGACAGCGCCAGACCGAGCAGGCCGGCCTCGCCACCACTGCTCCCGTTCGACACGACGCCGGCGACCTTGCCGATGGTCTTCTTCGTCCCGGACGGCGTGACGCGCACGATCGTGCCCGCGTCGCGTTGCGAGATCAGCACGTTCTTGGTCGGCAGGAACGCCATCCCCCAGGGGACGGACAGGTCCTTGGCGAGGGTCGTGCTGAGCTTCGCGCTCGCTCCGGGTGCCGGCGCGCCGGCTACGGCAGGACGCATCCCGGCCACCCGCGTCGACGGTGCGGCGGAGGCGCTCTGCACGCTCGTGAGGGACAGCGCGAGGGCGGACGCAGCACCGAGAATGACTACATTGCGTGGGAATCGCATCAACAGACCGTACGTCAAACCGAGCTTTCTGAGCACGGGCGGGGCGGAATCTTCCGGAAGGACTCCACCCGAGCCCCCGCACGCGAAACCGACCGGACCGATCCGGGCGTGCCGCGGCGGGCGGCGACCCGGATCGATCCGGTCGGTAGGGGTGACGCGATGCGCGCAGGCGCCCGGAATCAGCTGGCGGTGACGCCGCGACGCCGGACGGCCGTGTAGATGATCAGCACGATGATGGCGCCGATGATCGACCCGAGCCAGCTCGACGGCTGGACGAAGCCGCCGGCCCTGTCGTGATGGATCAGGTAGCCGAGGAAGCCCCCGACGAACGAGCCGACGATGCCGAGGACGATGGTGGCCCCGATGCCCATCGACTGCTTCCCGGGGACGACCGCACGGGCGATGAAGCCGGCGACGAGCCCGATGATGATGAGGCCGATGATGGTTCCGAGCATGGTGTGCTCCCGATGGTGAGGATGAGGACCAGCACCGGGTGCGGCGCCGTCCGTGCACCGGATACCCATTTTGACCCCATCCGACACATCTGCGGCAGACGTGAGTTCAACGGGCAAAGGGTCGCGGCCGATTCCCGCCGGCACCCGGCCGGCCGGACGGACACACTGGTCCGACGGCGCCCGCTCCGAGGGAGCCTGCAACCCGAGGGAGATCGGCATGACCGACAGCGGCATGATCCACAGCTACATCGATTCACCGCTCGGCGATCTGCTGATCGTCCGCCGTGACCCGGACGCAACGACCGGACTCCCGGGCGGCCTGACCGGCCTGTACCTGACCACCGGGAAGCATGCGAGCGCCCGGCGTGACGACTGGGACCGCAACGACGCGGCCTTCGACGACGTCGGCAGTCAGCTCGACGAGTATTTCGCCGGCGACCGCCGCAGTTTCGACCTGACCCTCGATCCCGTCGGCTCGGTGTTCCAGACGAAGGTGTGGGGAGCCCTGGCCGGCATCCCGTACGGCGAGACCACGAGTTACGGGCGGGTGGCCGCGACCATCGGGTCGCCCTCCTCGTCCCGTGCGGTCGGGCTCGCGAACGGCCAGAACCCGATCTCGATCGTCGTTCCCTGCCACCGCGTCGTCGGGGCCGACGGGTCACTCACCGGTTACGGCGGCGGTCTGGAGGCGAAGCGCTGGCTGCTGGCGCACGAACTCGCGCACGCGGGCCTGTTCGCCTGAGCCCGGGGTCGGTGTCGCCGCGGGGCAGGGCGGCCGTAGCGTGCCGCGGGTGCGGTTCACTCGCGGCGACCTCGAGTCCTTCCGCGGCGGCACGCTGCCCGATCTGCTCGGGCCGTACGTCCGGCTCCTGTTCGTCGGCATCAACCCCGGTCTGATGACGGTGGCCGTGCAGAGTCATTTCGGGCGACGCGGCAACCGCTTCTATCCGGCCCTCGCGCGGGCCGGGATCGTCGACCACGTCATCGACGCCTCCGACGGTTTCGAGCCGGCGGACGTGGCTCAGCTCCACGACCGGGGTATCGGCATCACCAACCTGGTCAGGGAAGCGACGGCTCGCGCCGACGAGCTCGACGCGGCCGATCTGCTCGCGGGCGGTGAGTCGTTGCGTCGACGGGTCGCCGAGATCGAGCCGGTGGTGGTCGCGATCCTCGGGATCGGCGCGTTCCGGGTGGCGTTCGATCAGCCCCGTGCCGTCGTCGGACGGCAGCCGGCCGACCTGAGCGGCGCGCAGGTGTGGGTGGTTCCGAACCCGAGCGGGCTCAACGCGCATGCGACGGTCGCGAGCCTGGCCGACGCGTACCGAGAGGTCGCCATCGCAGCCGGGATCGACGTCTACCCGCCGAGCTAGAACCTGCCCTACTGGCGGTCGGCCAGCCCGTGCTCGTGCGCGAACACGACGATCTGCACGCGATCCCGCAGCCCGAGCTTGCGCAGGATGCTGCCGACGTGGGTCTTGACGGTCGACTCGCTCGGTCCGGCCGCGAGCGTCGGCCCGGCCTCGGCGGTGGGCAGTTCGTCGAGCAGCGCCGCGCTCATACGGCCACGACCGCTCGTACCGGTCCGTAGACGGCATGGTCAGCGCCGGTGGTGAACGCCCAGTACCGATCGCCGAAGCTCCAGTGCCACCACTCGGTGGGGTAGTTGACCAGCCCGGCACGTCCCAGGACTCGGGCCAGCAGCGCCCGGTTCAGCCGCGCTTGCCGATCGAGTCCGTCGGCGTCGAAGTAGCAGGCGCCACGGCTCGCCTACGGCGTCGCGTCCACCTCGGTGCCCATCCAGAGCGCGCAGCCGTCGGAATCCACCAACGTCACGTCGATCGCGGCACCGGCGATGTGCGGAGCGACATCGAGCGGCGCGACGAATCTGCTGGTCAGGCGACGGAGTTGGATCTCATCCGCGCAGGGATGGGAACGTCGTACCTCGGCCGAGTAGGCGTCGATGATCCCGAGCTGGTCGGCTGGGCTGCGAAATCCTTCGACGATGTGGAGCCGGATGCCGGGGGGAAGTGCCTGCTGTGCGCGTTCGAGGCGGGCGGCGATGCCGGCGCGGACCTTGGGGCGTTCGCCGGACTCCGCCTCGAGGCCGAGGTGGAGGTCGACCAGGGGTTCGTTGTTGTCCAGGAGCACAACGGCGGCGACCCGCGGGTCACCGATCAATGTCGTCATGCAGGCGACGGTATGAACCGGCCCGGGTTGCCCGCCTCCACCTGAGGTACCGATCCCCTGGCCGTCCGGGGTCGTCGTGCGGTCCCGGACGGGGACGCCGCCTAGCGGACGAGGTCGGCCGAGACCTCCCACAGACGTTGCGCGGTCGCCGGGTCTAGTGCCCACTCCTTCACCCCGTGCGGGTGCTCGGCCAGGGTGGCGTCGTTCGGGACCGTGTACGCCTCACGACAGTCGTCGAGGTAGTGACCGCCGGTGTGGGCGAACTCGGGGGCGACGGCGGCGACGAGGCTGGTGGCTGCTCCCTGTTCGATCGTCTTGTACTCGAACACCCCGGCGGCTTCGGCGGCGTCGAGCGATTCCCTCTGCCGGATGGAGAAGTTGCGCTGCAGACCGGTGGCGACGCCGCCCGGATTGACGGCGTTCGCAACGATGCCGTCGGATGCCCACCGCCGCGTTGCCTCGACCGCGAACAGGGAGTCCGCCGTCTTCGACTGGGCGTACGCGAGCTGCGGGTCATAGGCCCGGCGCTCGAACTGGAGATCGTCGAAGTCGACGGCGGCGCGCATGTGGGCGGTGGAACTGAGCGACACGATCCTGGCGCCGTCACGTTCCGCGGCGCCGCGAGCCAGCGCGTCGTGCAGCCCGGCGGCCAGGCCGAGGTGGCCGAGGTAGTTGGTCGCGAGCTGCAGTTCCCATCCCTGCGCGGTACGTTCGAGACCGCTCGTTACCAGACCGGCGTTGTTGACCAGCAGATGCAGCGATCCGTTCCAGGCTTCGACGAAGTCCGTGACCGACGCCCGGTTCGCGAGGTCGAGGAGGACGACTCCGGGCCTGGAAGCGCTGGTCGACCGCCCGATCGCGTCGGCAACCGCGTTGCCCGCATCGGCGTTGCGGACGGCGAGTGTCACCTCGGCCCCGGCGGCCACCAGAACACGGGCGGTCTCGGCGCCGATTCCCGATGAGCCGCCTGTGACGATGGCGCGTACCCCGACCAGGTCGATGCCGGCCAGCACCTCCTCGGCGGTGCTGGCGGCGGTGAATCGAGTCGAGATCAGGTCGGAAGAGGACACGATGGTGACTGTACGGAGTACGCACGGGCCTCTATTTTCGCTTGGCCCCGAAGGAGGAACTCTTCTGAGCCGCCGTATCGCCGGCGGCCGGCGTCGTCGCTCACAGCCGTGGGTCAACCGGCTCGGATTCCAGCGCCAGCACGGCGAATACCGCTTCATGTACCCGCCACAGTGGCTCGCCGGCAGTCAACCGGTCGAGTGATTCGAGTCCGAGCGCGTACTCGCGCAGGGCCAGCGACTGCTTGTGCCCGAGGTTGCGATCGCGAAGCCGGTCGAGGTTGTGCGGCTCGGTGTAGTCGGGGCCGTAGATGATCCGCAGGTACTCGCGTCCGCGGACCTTCAAGCCGGGCTGGACGAGCGACCGACCGGACTCGACCAGATTGGCGAGCGGCTTGACCACCATCCCCTCACCGCCGCTGCCCGAGTCGGTGAGGTCTTCCCACCAGGTGATCGCGGCCCGGACCGCCGCTGGATCACCGGTGTCGACGACGAGCCGCCGGGTCGGACGGATGAATCCGGGCGCCGCGGCGACGAGCCGGTCGGCGATCGACAGATGCCACGCATGGTCGCGATCGGCGTAGGTACGACCGTGCGTCGCGAGCAGCTGGAACGGCGCGAGCTCCACACCGGCCAGACCGTCCACCGGCCAGCAGTACCGCCGGTAGGCGTCGGTGAACGCACCGGCATCGACCAGCCTGGTCTGCGTGCGGTCGAGCAGGCCGGCCACGTCGATGCCGGTGGCCGACGCCGCGGCAAGTGCCTCGACCGCCGCGGGCAAGGCGGATCGTGCCGCTGCCCCGACGGCGGCGTATTGATCCCGCAGCAGATCCTCGGCTTTGGCCGACCACGGCAGCAGTTCGGCGTCCAGCAGCAGCCAATCGGTGTCGAGCTCGGCCCACAGACCCGCGCTGGCAGCGGCGTGGCGGACACGGTCGAGAAGCGCTTCGGTCAACCCTGGTGCGAAGAACGACCGTCCGGTTCGGGTGTAGACGGCACCGGACTCGCCGTCGGTCGCACCGAACCGGGCCGCCGCGGCTGCCGCATCCCGGCACAGGAGCACGACGGCGCGGGAGCCCATGTGCTTCTCCTCGCAGATCACCTGATCCACTCCGGCCTCGCGGTACGCGGCGAACGCGTCGTCCGGGTACTCGAGGACGTCGGGCCGCGTCGACGTCGCGACGGGCGCCATCGTCGGCGGCAGATAGGGCAACCAGCGTGGATGCAACGCGAACCGGCTCATCACCTCGAGTGCCCCGGCGGCGTTCTCCGCCCGGATGCTCAACCGGCCATGGCGTTTCGTCTCCACCACCCGGCGACCGGCGACGTCGGCCAGATCGAGATCGTCGGCGGCCCGGACGGCAGCTGACGGCGGAGTCTCGACGAGCTCGTCCTTGCCGGCCGTCGGAAACGGCTTCACCGACTCGTACCAGACCTGCTCGGCAGGCACCGACACGATCTCGCTCTCCGGGTATCGCAACGCGGTCAGGTGGCCGCCGAACACACAGCCGGTGTCGAGGCAGAGCGTGTTGTTGACCCACTCCGGCTCGGGTGTCGGCGTGTGGCCGTAGAGCACCATCGCCTTGCCCCGGTAGTCGTTCTCCCACGGGTAGCGGATCGGGAGGCCGAACTCGTCGGTCTCACCGGTGGAGTCTCCGTAGAGGGCGAAGCTCCGGACTCGACCGGACGCCCTACCCTGGTACGCCTCCTTGAGTCCGGCATGGGCAACGACGAGCCGGCCGTCGTCGAGGACCCGGTGCGCGACCAGCCCGTCGCAGAACTCCAGCACCTGTTGACGGAAGTCCGGTGTCTCGTCGGCCAGCTGGGCCAGGGTGGTCTCGAGACCGTGGCTGATCGTGACGGCCGCGCCGCGCAATGCCCTGACCAGCTTGTGTTCGTGGTTGCCCGGCACGCACATCGCGTGGCCGGAGTCGACCATTGCCATCACCAGCCGTAGGACGCCGGGGGTGTCGGGCCCTCGGTCCACCAGGTCACCCACGAAGACGGCCCGCCGCTCGTCCGGATGTGTCGCGCCGACCGGGTGCCCATCGTCGTCGCGGGCGATCCGATAGCCCAGTTGGGACAGCAGCGTCTCCAGCTCGGACCGGCAACCGTGCACGTCGCCGATCACGTCGAACGGACCGTGCTCGTCGCGGAAGTCGCTCCGGAGCTTCTCCCGGACGATCGTGACGGCCTCGATGTCATCGACCGACGTCAGGACGTGCACCTGCCGGAAGCCCTCTTTCGCCAGCCCACGCAGGGATCGGCGCAACTGGTCACGTTGCCGCCGGACCACCTCGCGCCCGAAGGCGCGGTCGGTGCGACCGGCATTGCGGGCCGTGCAGATCTCCTCGCGGACGTCCAGCACGATCGCCACCGGCAGGACGTCGTGGGCCCTCGCCAGCTCGAGAACGTGGCGTCGCGCGTCGGCTTGCACATTGGTCGCATCCACGACGGTGAGGTGTCCGGCCGCCAGTCGTTTCCCCACGATGACGCCGAGCAGGTCGAACGCGTCGGCGGTCACCGACTGGTCGTTCTCGTCGTCGGACACCATCCCGCGGCAGACGTCGCTCGAGACCACCTCGTAGCGGCCGAAGTGCTTGCGGGCGAAGGTCGACTTGCCGGAGCCGGACGCACCGACCAGCGCCACCAGGCTGAGTTCAGGGATGGCGAGGACGGGGGCTGCCGTCATGGGGTCCGTCATCACGCCGCCCGTACCGAGGTGGCGGCGCGCGTGAAGACGGCCAGCTGGGTCGGCGAACCGACCTCCGGGTCGTCGCCGCCCACCGCGCGGTACTGGACGGTGTACCCGTGCTGCCGCGCGACGCGGTCGGCCCAAGTGGCGAATTCCGCGCGCGACCACTCGAACCGATGATCGGAATGCCGATGTCCACCGTGCGCCAGGTCGGGGTACCGGACGTTGTGCTCGGCGTTCGGGGTGGTGACCACGACCGTCCTCGGCGCGGCGTGGGTGAACACGGAACGCTCGACGCTCGGCAGCCGCGCCGTGTCGACGTGCTCGATCACCTCCATCAGGACGACGGCGTCGAAGCCGGCGATCCGGTCGTCCCGGTAGGTGAGCGACGACTGCATCAGCGTCAGCCGGGTGCGCTGGCTGTCGGGCATCCGTTCCAGGTGCAGCCGACGTTCGGCAAGCGCGAGCGCACGCGGTGACACGTCGGCTCCGACGACCTGCGTGAAGGTCGGATCCTCCAGCAGGTCACGCAGAAGTGCTCCTTCACCGCAACCGAGGTCGGCGATCCGCGACGCTCCGACCTCCCGCAGAACAGCGGTGACCGCGGCCCGACGAAGCTGCGCGAGCGGCCGCCGGCGCGGTTCGTGAACAGCGCCGTCGACAGCCGCGTCGGACGCGGCGTCGCAGTCCGGAGCTTCAGCCGGTGCGTCCTCGAGCTCGATCAGCCGGTCGGTCGCGGTGTGGATGAGATCCCGCTGGTGGGCGAGATAGCGCCGGGTGATGAGGTCCCGGTCAGGATGGTCGGCGAGCCACCCGCTACCGGCGCGGATCAGCTTGTCGACCTCGTCGTCGCCGACCCAGTAGTGCTTGGCGTCGTCGAGCACGGGCAGCAGGACGTACAGGTGTGACAGCGCCTGCGAGAGCAGGTGGGTGCCGGTCAGCCGGAGGTCGACATAGCGGGAGTCGCCCCATGCCGGCACGGTCGGGTCGAGCGGGATCGGGCTGGCTTGGACGGTCCACCCCAGCGGCTCGAAGAACCGGCGGACCTGCTCGACACCGCCCGTACTCGGCAACGCCGGGACGTGCAGTCCGAGGGGGAGCGGGGTCGCGGCCAGCTCGGGTCGCAGATCGCACCGACCGGTCATCGCCGTCCGGAACACCTTGCCGAGGGCGACCGCGAGCATCGACGACGCGGCGTACGGACGGTCGTTGACGTACTGACCGAGCGAGAAGGCGTCCGCCGAGGCGGCCGAACCGCCACGACCGCCATGGCCACGACGGCTGCGAACCAGCGCGATCGGATCGACCTCGAGCAGCAGGGCGGCGGTGCACCGCTCGGAGGTCGCCTCCGGGTAGAAGACATGCGCCTGACCTGCGGTCATCTCGAACGACTGGGCGCGCGCCGGATGCTTGTGCAGCAGGTATCCGAGGTCGGTCGCCGAGTCGGCGGTGGACGTGATCGTCAGGAACATCAGAGCATTGTCCCCCGTCCGGCCGGACCCCGCGGCTCAGTGGATATCGCCAGCACAACTGTTCACTCCGGCACCTCCCGAGGGCGATTCGGTGGTGCGCCTGTGAACACTTGCCGTGCATCCCGAGGTACCCGGCGAAGTCGGCGTGGACCTTCGCCCGTCCGCCCAGCGTAAGTACCCTGCCCCGGTGACGAGTCCGATTTGCCCCTGCGGTGTCATCTGAGGGGTGTGGTTTCGTTCTCCCACCACGATGGCGTGGACGTGCACCCGTCCGTCAGCAACGAATCGGGTCCTACCGGAGGTCAACAAGTGAGCGGCAACGCGACCTATCGCCACACCAACAGCGTGATTCTGTCGGTGTGTGCCGTCGAAGCACCCCTGATCGTGACCTCGGCATCGTTCGACGAACGCCTGACCGATACCTATGAACGCGTGCACATGCGGCCAGGGATGCTCGAGAAGCTCGCCGGCGTGGTCGAGCGCCGCTGGTGGCCGACCGACGTCAGCTTCACCGATGCGGCCGCGATGGTCGGCGCGAAGGCGCTGGCCGAGGCCGGCGTCGATCCCGCGCGCGTCGGGCTGCTGATCAACAGCTCGGTCTCGCGCGCCTACCTCGAGCCGTCGTCCGCGGTTGCGGTGCACCACAGCCTCGATCTGCCCACCAGCTGCCTCAACTTCGACGTCACGAACGCCTGCCTGGGCTTCCTCAACAGCATGCAGCTGGCGAGCACGATGATCGACGCCGGCCAGATCGACTACGCGCTGATCGTCGATGCCGAAGGGTCCCGCGCGACGCAGGAGGCGACGCTCGACCGGCTCGCCGGTCCAGATTCGACCGCGGCCGACCTGCTCTCCCAGTTCGCAACCCTCACGCTCGGATCCGGCGCCGCCGCGATGGTGATGGGCCGGGCCGACCTGCATCCCGAGGGGCATCGCGTCGTCGGCGGGGTCAGCCGCGCCGGCACCGCGTTCCACGAACTCTGCGTGGGCGATCTCAACCTGATGCGCACGGACAGTCGTGCCCTGTTCGAGGCCGGTCTGGCGCTCGCCGTGGACACGTGGGCGGATGCGCACGCCGAGTTCGACTGGACCGATATGGACTGTTACGTCGCGCACCAGACCTCGCGCTCGCACATCAAAGCGTTGTGCGAGGCGCTCGACATCGACAACGACCGCTTCCCCTTGACGCTGCCGACCTTCGGGAACATGGGTCCGGCGGCCGTGCCGTTCACGCTGGCTCTGCAGACGGACTCGCTCAAGGCCGGCGACCGGGTGCTGCTGGTCGGGATCGGCTCGGGCATCAACACCTTCTACACCGAGATCGCCTGGTGAGACCGCGGTCGCCCCGGTCGCGGCAGTCCGATTCGGCGGCGACCGGGCGCGACCACGACGGCGGGCGGGGTGCGCTAGCCGGTCCGTTGCAGGGCGCCTTGCCCGGCGCGCTGCCGGGACTCGAGCCGGATTGGTCGCGGATCGTCACCACTCTCGACGCGCAGGGCCGCCGGCACCGCTGGCACGTCCTGGACAACGGCGTCGAGCCGACCGCCGGCACGGTGCTGTGCGTTCACGGGAACCCCACCTGGTCCTACCTCTGGCGCCGGCTGCTGGCGACCGCGCCGCCGGGGTGGCGCGTCGTCGCACCGGACCAGCTCGGGATGGGGTTCTCCGAGCGGACCGGCGTCCCACGCACCCTCCCGCAACGTATCGACGACCTCGGCGCGCTGGCCGATGCGCTCGGTTTGACTGGCGCGGTCGTCGTCGTCGCGCACGACTGGGGCGGCCCGATCTCGCTCGGCTGGACGCTCGCCCATCGCGAACAGGTCCGGGCGATCGTCCTCACCAACACCGCGGTCCATCACCCGGCCGGCTCGCCGGCGCCCGCCCTCATTCGGCTGGCCCGATCCACGGCGCTCCTGCGGGCGACCTGTGTGAAGACGCCGGCGTTCGTCCGTGCCGCCACTGCGTTGTCGCGGCCGGCTCTGCCTGGTGAGGTGCGGGACGCTTTCGCCGCTCCCTACGCAACGCCGGAGCGTCGTCGTGCGGTCGGTGACTTCGTGGCCGACATCCCCCTCGAGCCCGACCATCCGAGCCGGACGACTCTCGATGACATCGCCGACGATGTCGGGACGCTCGACGATGTGCCGGCGCTGCTGTTGTGGGGGACCCGCGATCCGGTCTTCGGCGAGGTGTACCTGCGTGACCTGGTGGCACGGCTGCCGCACGCCGCTGTGCACCGCTACCAGCAGGCGTCGCACCTGGTGATGGAGGATGCACCGGCAGCAACCGCAGCCGTATGGCGGTGGGTCGCCGACCTCGATCGGGTGACGACCGCTGCGGTCGACGAGCCGCCGACGGGTCTACCCGACACGCAGATCTGGTCGGCGCTGTCGGCTCGGTCCGATGACGGCTCACCGGCCGTCGTCGAGCTCGGTGGCCAGGGCGTAACCGTGTCCTTCGCTGCCCTCGACGAGCGGATCCGTCACCTGGCGGCCGGTCTCGCAGCGACCGGTGTCCGTCCCGGGGACCGGGTGGCGCTGCTCGTTCCGCCGGGTGCCGACCTGACCGCGGTCGTCTACGCCTGCTGGCGGATCGGTGCCGTGATCGTGGTCGCAGACGCCGGGTTGGGGGGGGCGGCAATGGGTCGTGCGTGGCGCGGGGCGGCACCCGACCACGTCGTCGGCATCCCCCGGGGGCTCGCGCTTGCCGCGGTGATGCGGGTCCCGGGCCGGCGGATCTCCGTCGATCCACCCAGCCGTGTCACGCACGCGACCCTGCGCGTGATGTCTGGACTCGACGCGATCACCGCCCTGGGACGACGTCGGGCGCTCCCGCCCGAACCCGCGGCGGACGCCGAATGCGCCGTTCTGTTCACCTCGGGTGCCACCGGGCCGGCGAAGGGCGTCGTCTACCGGCACGACCAGGTTCGGGCCCAGCTGCACCTGCTGACCACCGCCTACGGCATCACGTCAAACGATCGACTGGTCGCCGCGTTCGCCCCGTTCGCGCTGTACGGGCCGGCGCTGGGCATCGGCGCCGCCGTGCCGGACATGGATGTGACCGCGCCGGGCACTCTCACCGCGTCGGCGCTGGCCGACGCCGTGGGGGCCGTCGACGCCACCATCGTCTTCGCCTCGCCGGCCGCACTGACGAACATCGTCGTGACGCAGGGCGACCTCACGGGTGCCCAGCGGGCGGCGCTCGCGCACGTCCGGCTGGTCATGTCGGCCGGTGCACCCGTCCCCGCCAGCCTCCTCCGGGCGGTGCAGCGACTCGTACCGAACGCCGAACTGCACACCCCCTACGGCATGACCGAGGCGCTGCCGGTAGCCGATATCTCGCTCGCCGAGGTCGACGCTGCCGGCCCCGGAAACGGGGTGTGCGTCGGCCGTCCGCTGCCCGGCGTCGACGTCGCGATCAGCCCACTGTCCGCCGACGGGACGGCCGATCATCCCCTGACCGACGACACCGACGTGACCGGCGAGGTCTGCGTCCGCGCCCCGCACGTCAAGGACCGCTACGACCGGCTGTGGGCGACCGAACGGGAGAGTTCACGCAACCCTGGTTGGCATCGGACGGGTGACGTCGGCCATCTCGACGACGCCGGCCGGCTCTGGGTCGAAGGTCGACTGGTCCATGTCGTGACGACCGCGGACGGCCCGGTCACACCTGTGGGGCTCGAGCAGCGGGTGCAGGGGCTGGCAGGTGTTCGTGCGGCTGCGGTCGTCGGCGTCGGACCCGTCGGGACGCAGCAGGTGGTGGTGGTCGTGGTGCCGGCCGAGCCTGCGCGCCGGTTGCCGTTCGCGCGGCGGGACGTGTTGGCCCCACCGGCGCTGGCCGGGGCCGTCCGTGGTGTCGCCGACGTGCGGGTGGCCGCCGTCCTGACGACGGAGGCGTTGCCGGTCGACATCCGGCACGCGTCGAAGGTCGACCGTGCCCGGGTGGCGCGGTGGGCCGCGCAGGTTCTCGCCGGCGGACGGGTGGCACGGCCGTGAAGGTGCTCGTCACGGGGGCGAGCGGGATGCTCGGAGCGGCGGTGGCGCGAACGCTCGCGGAGCGCGGGGACGACGTGACCCTGATGCAGCGTCGACCGGCTGGGCTCGACCTGCGCGAGGTCCTCGGTGATGTTGCCGACCCGGACGCCGTCCGCCGCGCGGTCAGCGGTCGGGACGCGGTAGTGCACCTGGCCGCCCGGGTGAACGTGACCGGGGCGTGGACAGAGTTCGAGCGGGCGAACGTCACCGGGACGGGCTCGGTGGTGGCTGGTTGTCTGGCCGAGGAGGTGGGCCGCCTGGTGTACGTGTCGACGCCGTCGGTGGCACATCTCGGTGCATCGTTGGTCGGGGTCTCGGCCGGACCCGCCGACCCGACCCGGGCGAGGGGGAATTACGCGCGCAGCAAGGCGATGGCCGAACAGCTCGCACTGGCCGCCGCGGGTGATCTTGCGGTGGTGGCGATCCGGCCGCACCTGGTGTGGGGACCGGGCGACACCCAGTTGGTCGGCCGTCTGGTGCAGCGGGCGAGAGCCGGCCGGCTGCCGATCATCGGCTCCGGGGCCGCACTCGTCGACACCACATATGTGAGCAACGCGGCCGACGCGCTGGTAGCCGCTCTCGATCGCTGCGACGAGGTGAGCGGGCAGGCGCTGGTGGTTTCGAACGGTGAGCCCCGCCCGGTCGCGGAGCTGCTCGCCGACATCTGCGCCGCCGCGGGCGTGCCGGCACCGAGCCGGCACATCTCACCGCGGGTCGCGTCCGTCGTCGGGTCGATCGCCGAGGCGGTGTGGTCGAGTCCGTTGCCGAGCGGTCGTTCGGCGCGTGTGTCGCAGGATCCGCCGATCACCCGGTTCGTGGCCGAACAGCTCTCGACCGCGCACTGGTTCGACCAGCGGCAGACACGAGCAGCACTCGGCTGGACACCGCGGCTGACCCTCGGCGAGGGGCTGGTCGAGCTGGCCCGCTGGTACGCGGAGCAGCCAGCGGGTGCGGCCGGGTCGATCCTCGGTGGACGGGGCTCATCCTGAGGTGTCGGGCCCGCGGAAGCGCGCGCGGTAATCGCTCGGTGGTACGCCGTGGACGGCCTTGAACCGGCGGCCGAAGTAGTTCGGGTCGGGCCATCCGACCCGCCTCCCGATCGTCGCGACCGGTGCGTCCGACGCGATCAGGTGTGCCGCCGCACGCTCCGCACGCAGACCCGAGAGCACCTGGATCGGCGCGGCGCCGAACGCGCGGTGGAACGAGCGCGACAGGTGGCCGTCGCTCACGCCCACGGCCCGGGCCAGCGCGGGAACGGTCCACTCCCGGGTGAGGTCGCTCTCGAGTCGACGCACAGCTTCCAGCACCACCGGATGCGCGTCCTTGACGCTCGGCGAAGGCACGGCGTCGGCGACCGCGCCGAGGATGACCAGCAGGTGACCGATCGCCGCCGTCGAGGAGACACCGGTGCGATCGCTCAACGCCTGCACGGCGTTCTCGACCTGTGACAGAGCCGCCGTGCCCAGGTCGGCGACGCCGGGTGGGGGCTGCGCCGGCACCGGCCAGGCCAGCATCCGCAGCGCCGGCTGCCACGCGAACGGGGCAAGACCCGCGCGCAGCAGCATCTGGTCGACGTAGATGTTCGCGACGGTGAGGTCACGGGGGGCTTCCCACCCGTGCCAGTCGGTCGCGCGCACGGCGACTGCATGACCCCGGCGCACCCGCACCGGCCCCTCCCGGGTGACGTGTGAACCGACGCCGCCGAGCACCACCGCGAGCTCGACGTAGTCGTGCCCGTGCGGCCGGACGGGCAGGTCGACGGGCATCACCTCGGCGCCGAAGCTCGCGCCGACCGGCAGCACCTCAGCGGTCATCCGATGCTCAGGCATCTGGACTCGGCTGGTCACATCAGGATCGTGCTAGTTCTGATGTCCAAATGTCAATGCCGTCGGCTCGGTCGCGAGCGACGATCCAAAGGTCGAAGTAGCCAGCACAGGAAGGTCGATCCGGATGCCGGTCACGGCTCAGCAGGTCCCGCAGCTCACCGATGAGCTGGTCGAGTCCTATCGTCACAGAGGCTTCGTCCGCATACCCCAGATCCTCACCGCGGCTGAAGTCGAACGGTTCCGCGACGCGGTGGTCGCATATCGTCGACGGGTCAAACCTCCTGTCGACCAGTCGGTGTTCGACCAGTACGTGGACGTCTGGCGGGCCGACGACACGCTCGCGCAGCTGACCCGACACCCCGCGCTGGGCGAGGCCGCGGAACGGCTCGCCGGAGTCCCACTACGGCTCTGGCACGACCAGGTGCTGGTCAAGGACCCGCACAACGGAACTCCGACCGAATTCCATCAGGATCAGCCGTACTGGCCGCACTCGCAGCCCCGGCGGGCCCTCTCGGCGTGGGTTGCCCTGGTCGATGTCCCGGTCGAGCGCGGCTGCATGACGTTCCTGCCTGGCTCTCAGAACCGCACCGACCTCAGTGCCCAGGATCTCAACGATCATTGGTCGCTCCAGTCGATGTGGCCGGAGTCAGCCTGGGCCGAACGGGTGACACTCCCGGTGCGGGCCGGTGACTGCACCTTTCACAGTGCCTACACCGCCCACACCGCCAATCCGAACGAGACCGACGAGGCGCGGATCGCGCATGTGACGATCTTCATGGACGCGGGCACGACCTACTCCGGCAGCCCGCACGTCGTCACCGACCCACTCGGACTCACCGTGGGCGCGACATTCCCGGACGATCGCTTCCCTCGCGTCGGCCAGCTTTGAGTGTTGCCGCATCCGGTCGGCTTCTCAGCCGGAATTGGCCAGCGGGGGTTTCCCGGCGATGGCCGGGGACGGTCGAAAGGCCTTGACAGGCTTGTGACGCTGACACAAACTCCGTTTGCAACGATTCAGTCACTAACGGCTCGAACACCATGACCAGAGCGTAGGTTTTCGCTCGGATGCAGAAGACGGCTCATGAACGCCGACTGCCTTCCGGGTGTGACGCCAGATGATGTCGGCGTACGACCTCGGTTTACCGGGGCCCCGTTTCGATGGCAGCGTACTTCCGGATTCGCCACGCTTTCCGAGCTGGACGATCCGTCAGCATCCTGCGCCACACCCCAGCGCCGAGGCAGACGCTCGTCCTGTTCTCCAGACCTCGCTGACGACGCGCGCGAACGGCTACCAGGGCATCCAGTGCTGCGCAGGTGGCCCATCTAAGTTCAGCCCAGGAAGGGCGTGTGCAGATGCGGACAGTCCAGAGGTATCGCCGGCGCGGAACTCCGAGCCGACCGCCGGGTTCGGCCGGAATGCGCCTGCGTTCAGTGGTCGGAATTCTCGCCTCCGTCATGCTTGTCGGCGCGCTCCTCCAAGCGTGTAGCAACGGCCCGAGCTCTGGCTCCAACTCCGGTTCGTCGTCTGATCCCGGGAAGACCGCGTTCCGGATCGGCACGGTCGCATGGGCGAGTTCGATCTCCAACAACCCGTATTCACCGAACCCGCTTCCCTACTACAACTCGGTGCAGCTGAGCCTCGGTGCGGTCTCGGACTGGAACCGGTCGGGTGACAATCCTTATTACCCGGAATTGGCCAGCAGTTGGACGGTCGGTAAGCACTCGGTCAGCTTCGACCTGCGACCGACCGCGAAGTGGTCGAACGGCCAGCCGCTGACCACCAAGGACGTCGTCACCAGCCTGCTCGCGGCGGGGGCCGACTACAACTCGATGTGGGCCGCGATCACCTCGGTGTCGACACCGACTGCGCACAAGGTGGTCGTTGATCTGCAGCCGTGGGCAGTACCGCAGACAGCGTTGCTGCACCTGTTGCAAGTGGTGATCGTGCCGGACAGTGAGTACAGCTCGCTCATTCCGACCGGGTTGACGCAGACGCTCGTCACGTATTGGAAGACCTACAACATCCTGCACCCGACGTCGTCGAGCATCGAGAACAGCGCGAACAGTCCGGAGGGCAAGGTCCTGGCCGCTGCGAGTTCCAAGCTGGTGAAGTTCAACCCGAAGGATCTCCTGGGCACTGGTCCGTACACGCTCAAGAGCGCGAACGTCAGCGGCGTGCTGTACCAGAAGTGGGACGGCTGGTGGGACGCCGCGAAGATCAGCGCGCCTTACATCCAGGTCTACCCGATGAGCGACTCCACCCAGTACGGCGCATTGATATCCGGATCGATCGAGTTCGAGAACGACACGCAGTTCGCCGACCCGCAGGTGACGAACATGAATAAATCCGGAAACTCACACTACGTGTTCATCCCCTCGCCGGTGCAGCAGGAGAGCCTCGTTTTCAACTTCGCGCACTATCCTTTCAACCTGCTCGCCGTACGCCAGGCGCTCGCCTACGTGATCGATCGGCATGACCTCGTGAAGCGGGACATGGGTGGCGACCTCGTGCAGGATCCGGCTGAAGAGACGCCGGACGGGATCAACTATTCGCTGGCAACGCAATATCTCACACCCGCGCAGTTCGCCAAGCTGAACCATTATCCGCACGACACGGCCAAGGCCGAGTCTGCGCTGACCGGCGCGGGGTTCACCAAGAAGGGCGGCAGCTGGTACACACCGAAGGGAGACCTGTTCTCCTTCACCATCTCCGAGCCGGCGCAATCTGCACAGTTCGACGAGGACGGCCTGATCATTGCTGGCTATCTGAAAGACTTTGGTATCAAGGTGGACGTGCAAAACGTCGACCAGGCCACGTATGCCACCAAGATGCTGGCCGGTGACTTCGCCGTCGCGGAGGATTACATGGATTGGGGTCAGGGGTCGCCGATGGCAGACTTCGCGGCTGGTTTCGGTCAAGCAGCGCCGCCGTCGTACAACTACCCGATCTCCTACAGCGGCTCCGGCCCGTGCAAGTGCGCCATCGGGATCGGACCCACGGCTGACGTGCCCGGACTGGGAACTGTGAACATCGCCTCTGAGCTGAATCGTGAAGCCAACCAGGAGCCGCCGGCGACCTGGTCGAAGTACGTGTGGGCGTGGGCGCAGTGGGTCAACCAGAACCTGCCGATCCTCCCGATGTACAACAACGCATTCCACGAGGCCTACTCGTCGGGGCGCTACTCCAACTACCCGCCGGATTCGGCGAAGTGGTTGTGGACGGGACTCAGCGGCGCCTCGCAGCCGGTGATGTGGATGCAGGAGGGCTACCTCAAGTTGAAGGCGTCCTAGTGGTCTGTGTTTGAAGTGGTTTTGCGGTTGGCTTTGGTGAGGATGTCGGCGGCGGTTTTGGTCCAGACGAACGGGTGGCAGCGGTCGTTCCAGCCGGTGATGAACGCCCGGATCTTGGCGTT
>JAABUT010000686.1_pt1 | contig 48931 bp, 43 predicted proteins | sample 5559281 | NCBI WGS metagenome assembly JAABUT01 (sample SAMN10711880, study PRJNA513359) | rock metagenome | isolation source: Antarctica rocks | place: Antarctica: Victoria Land, Ricker Hills nord | collected 2016-01-04
ACCATCACCTTCGCCCGGTGCGTCGACACCGACTGCCACAACGCGATCATCCACCGCGCCACCGTCTACCCCGCCACCATCTACCCCGCCACCATCTACCCCGCCACCATCTACCCCGCCACCATCCACCGCACCCGGGTCGTCGAGACCAGCGTCGACCACCGAGCTCGCCCAGGCGGTGACCAGTTATTACGCCTTGTTGCCCTCGCGCCGGGCCGAGGGCTGGTCCCGGCTCACGCGGTCGTACCAGACCGGCCACGCCGGTAGCCGACAGAACTACGACCGGTTCTGGAGCTCGATCAGCCATGTCTCGGTGAGTGGAGTCAGTGGTGGCTCGCCCGACCGGGCGGAGGCAACCGTCACCTACCTCTTCGCCGATGGTCGGACTGTCCGCGAGCGGACGTCCTACCGTCTGGTCCGGGACGGCGGCGTACTGAAGATCGACGAATCGACGGTGCTGAGCAGCAACGCGCAATGAGCGACGTACGAGCGGTACCAACTCTGACCTACCGCGGGTAACCAGGATGGCAACGATCAGTTTCCGATATCGGTTGTCGGCGACCACAACCGGTGGGCTGAGTGCCTGATCGGGCAGCTGCGACTGCCCACGTCGGAGGCTGCTGATGCATGGTGGGCAATCGTCGACGTTGCATGCTGGTCATATGGGCGCCGACCATGCGCACCTCGGTCGCAGTCCAGGAAAGTATGTCACCACCGGACCGCGAAGACCTACCCGTGCGGAACCGATTGTTACTCCGGACCACAGGTCGGCCGCGAGCAGCCCTGCGTACCTGCTTGGGCTACAGCGCACGGCCGGAAACGCGGCGACCGTCGCCTCGATCCAGCGGGATCCTCTCGATGGTGGTGCAGCACCGACCGGCGTCGTTCATCCGGGTCGGTTCGTCAATTCCGGCACGAGTGCGCTCGGCAGGCAACTCGGCTTTCAAGGGGTGGGCCCTTTCTTCCTCAATGGGGTCGAGATCGTCTTCGACCTCGACCCGGGAGTCCGTGCCCGCTACCGGGAGCTGCGGCCAAGGCAGTGGTCCGGGCCCGAGGGGGTCTTTTTCAAGGTCGGCGTTCCGTTGGGTTCGCCTTGGCATGTCGCGTCCAACGGCCCGGGGGGCGGTGCCGACGACCCGATGCCGCAGAGTCAGCGGGTAACCAATCAAGCGGTCATCTTCGACGACAGCCCTGGGCCGCCGATGCTCGCTCATGCTGGCCACACGTGGGTGCACACCGTTCAGAACTTCACCAGCTGGGTGGAAGGGTTCCCCTCGCCGGCGGGTCCCCGCAGCGACTGACCGAAGCCTTGGCCTGGTACAGCGTGATCAGCGTCATCAATCCGGACGCCGCGAATACCGGCGCCGGGTCGCGGGGTACCTATCAGTCGATGGGATTCACCAATACCGGCCCCGGCTGGGTGCCCGTCGCGCCACCAGCCCTCTGAGCGAGTTCGTACGTCAGCGGGCCTGAGGCGTTCGTGCTGGTCAGATCGATGGAGCGGGTGACCGGGATCGAACCGGCATGGTCAGCTTGGAAGGCTGGGGCTCTACCATTGAGCTACACCCGCATGAAGCGACCCGAGCATACCGAACCGGGGTCCGCCGGCCACATCCCGCTACGCCGGCTGATACCCGCAGCCCTGCGGAACGAAGGCCGTCGGGTCGACGCGGACGGCCATCGACCCCCACACGTACGGACCTGCCTGGCCCGCATCCACGCGCCACACCTCGCCCGCCCCGAGAAGATGTCCCGGCGTCGTCTCGGCTACCCGCGGGTCTGAATAAAGCTGCCAGCCGTGCCGCCAGGCGCCGTCGCCGGTCGGATACCCACCCCTGTAGATCGGCAGTGCCTTCCACTTCACCTCAGGCTGGATCCACACCGGAAAGTCGGTCAGATTCATGAAGGCGATGACGTACTGCACGGTCGAATAGAAGTAGTTGTCGCTCATCATCGCCGGGCTCATCCGGCTCGTCACGAGGATGTCGCTGACACGCGGACACGTCGCCTTCTGCGGATGCGCCGCCTGCTTCACCGATCCGGCCAGCGACGGGCAGTAGAACAGCACCGACAGCTTGACCAGCGTCGCCCGATCCTGCGTGCTCAACCGATCGGTCGGCGCGACAACCTCGGCCGCCGATCCCACCCGGCGCGCGGCCTTGCAGATCAGGGATTCGTACTCCAGCGCCGACCGACGGAACTTCGCGGGATAACCCGGCCCCGCTTCGGCGGTGTTCCACCTCAAGGCCGCCAGTTGTGCGACGAACGCGATGTCCCGATCGGCGGCGGAGGCGAACGCCGGGACCGTGACGTTCGACGCCTCACCAGTACCGGGTGTCGTCGTCGCCCGTGCGCTCGATGCAGTGACGTTCGACGCAGCGGCCGTGGAGGCCGCACCCGTCGGGGACGCTGTCGGTGAAGCGGGCCCCGACGTCGACGTACAGCCCACCAGGGCTGATACCGCCAACAGGGTGAGCAGCGTCATCACCTTTCGCAACGCCATGTGACGAGGCTACGTGCGGCCCACCCGCCGGTGAGCCCTGGCGGCAAACACGTAAGCGACCCGTCAGCGGGCCGGTAAGCTTCGGCCGGTCGCGGGCTGTAGCGCAGTTTGGTAGCGCACTCGCTTTGGGAGCGAGGGGTCGCAGGTTCGAATCCTGTCAGCCCGACTTTCCACCCGCATCGGACGTATCACCGCCAGCGGGTATCCGAGTGGTCGCCCGCCCAGGCAGCTGTCGGCGTGTCGGGTGGCGACGCGCCCACTCGGCGTTCGTTCGCCCGAGTTCACCCTTGGCTGCCGCGATTCGTGCCGCTCGCACCCCCTGACCTAAACTGCCGCGGTTGCCACAATGCGCGCGCGTCACTCGACGCCGCCGGAAACACCCCCCAGCGCACGACCACCAAGGAGATACCAGCATCGTGAAGAGCGCCGTCGAGAACCTGGGGCCCACCCGGGTCAAGCTCACCGTCGAGGTGCCCTTCGAGGAGCTGAAGACCAGCCTCGACGCGGCTTACAAGAAGATCGGCCAGTCCGTCCAGCTGCCCGGCTTCCGTAAGGGCAAGGTCCCGAACCTGATCATCGACCAGCGCTTCGGCCGCGCCGCCGTCCTCGACGAGGCGGTCAACGACGCGCTCCCGCGGCTCTACGCCCAGGCGCTGCAGGAGAACGACGTCGAGGCGCTCGGCCAGCCCCAGGTCGACGTCACCACCTTCGAGGACGGGCAGCAGCTCACGTTCACCGCCGAGGTCGACGCGAAGCCGGACATCGAGCTGCCCGACTACGCCAACGAGCGCGTCGAGGTCGCCTCCGCCGTCGTAACCGACGAGGACGTCGAGGCGCAGATCAACACCCTCGCCCAGCGTTTCGGAAGTCTGACCGACGTCGAGCGTGCCGCCCAGGACGACGACTTCGTCACCATCGACGTGAGCGCCGCCCAGAACGGTGAGGCGATCGAGGACGCGCAGGCCGACGCACTCTCCTACCAGGTCGGCAGCGGCCTCGGCATCGACGGCCTCGACGAAGCGATCCGGGGCCTCTCCGACGGCGAGACGGCGACCTTCACCTCCGCTCTAGCCGCGGGCGACCATATCGGCGAGGACGCCGAGTTCACCGTCAAGGTCAGCGGCGTCCGCGTGCAGCAGCTCCCCGACATCGATGACGACTTCGCCCAGCTCGCGAGCGAGTTCGACACGATCGATGAGCTGCGCGAGGCGACCCGTGGCCAGATCGAACGTCAGAAGCGACTCCAGCAGGCTGCCGACGCACGTGACGCCGTCCTCGCTCGGCTCCTCGAGCTGACCGAGGTGCCGGTTCCTGAAGGCGTCATCGCCGAGGAGATCGTCGCCCGCCGTTCCAGCATCGAGACGCAGCTCACCGGGATGGGCCTCGGGCTGGACGACTACCTCCAGAACGAGGGCCAGACGGAGGAGGAGTTCGCCGCCGACCTCGACACCCGCGCCCGCGACGCACTCCGCTCGCAGTTCATCCTCGACGAGATCGCCGACAAGTCCGAACTCGCGGTCTCCCAGGACGAGCTGACCGAGCACCTGATCCGTCGCGCGCAGCAGGCCAACATGACTCCGCAGGACTTCGCCAACCAGGCCATGGAGAACGATTTCGTGCCGGTCCTCGTTCGTGAGGTCGTCCGCGGCAAGGCCCTGGCGCAGGCCGTCTCGGCCTTCACGGTCGTCGACTCCGACGGCAACGAGATCGACTTCGACGATCTGCTGCCCGACGGCAACGTCCTCGGCCCGGAGGACATCGCCCGACTCGACGCCGAGCACGGTCACGGTCACGACGCACAGGGCAACCAGATCTACGCGCCGACCGCCGATGACGAGAGCAATCCCACCTACGCGTCGGTCGCCGATGAGGACGAAGAGGACGACGAAGAAGACGTGCTCGGCGAGGAGGAAGACGACGACGCGGACGGCGCGGACGAGGCCTCTCACGTCGAACCAGCCGCCGACAAGGCCTGATCCCCAACCCGTCACCAACGCAACCGCACGACGTCAAGCGCCCCCGGGCGGCCCGCAAGGGTCGGATGCCGGGGGCGCTCGCCGTCTGCGCAAGATCAGCCGACGGCGAACAGCGTCCGCTCACAGCGGAACGGGGCATCGTCGGTGGTAGGCGGTTGGTTAGCCTCGTAACAGCAGCTGCTTCAACAGGTGGCTGGCACTACCCGAGAACCACACTGACCAGGTGAGGAACGTGAACGTATCCATGACTCCAGTGGCAGCAGCGTCATCAACTGACACGACGCCCAGGCTCGCCTCGGGCGGGCAGGGCGGCGGCCTCGACGACACCGTCTACCAGCGGCTCCTTCGCGAGCGCATCATCTTCCTCGGCTCCGAGGTCCGCGACGAGAACGCCAACGCCATCTGCGCGCAGATGCTCCTGCTCGCGGCGGAGGACCCGACCAAGGACATCCGCCTCTACATCAACTCACCGGGCGGTTCGGTCGACGCCGGCTTCGCCATCTACGACACGATGAACTTCATCGAGTGCGACGTCGCCACCGTCGCCATGGGCCTGGCCGCGTCGATGGGCCAGTTCCTGCTCTGCGCGGGCGCGGCGGGCAAGCGCTACGCCCTGCCGCACGCGCGCATCATGATGCACCAGGTGTCCGGCGGGATGGGTGGAACCGCGTCCGACATCCGCATCCAGGCCGAGCAGAGCCTCGCCCTGAAAAAGCAGCTCACCGCACTCCAGGCCCAGCACACCGGTCAGAACATCGAGACCATCGAGCGCGACTCCGATCGCGACCGCTGGTTCACCGCCGACCAGGCCCGCGAGTACGGCTTCATCGACCACGTCGTCGCGAGTGCCGGCCAGGTCCCTGTCGACCTGATCTCCTCCTGACACCCGCCACCTCGAAGGAGTAGCAGAATCCCCATGACCTCACAATTCGCTCCACTCGGCGGTCGCCCCGTCCCGACCCTCGGCGGTGGGCTCATGCCCGCCGGCGACCCGGTCGGCGGCACGGCGTCACCGGTGATGGATTACTACATCCCTCAGTGGGAAGAGCGGACGCCCTACGGGTTCCGCCGTATCGACCCCTACGCCAAGCTGTTCGAGGACCGCATCATCTTCCTCGGCAGTCCGATCTCCGACGATGTCGCCAACGCGGTGATGGCCCAGCTGCTGTGCCTTCAGCAGATGGACGGCTCCGCCGACATCAACATCTACATCAACTCACCCGGCGGCTCGTTCACCGCGCTCACGGCGATCTACGACACGATCCGTTACATCAAGCCCGATGTGCAGACGGTGTGCCTCGGCCAGGCGGCCTCGGCCGCCGCGGTCATCCTCGCCGCCGGTAAGAAGGGCAAACGGCTCGCGCTGCCGAACAGCCGCATCCTCATCCACCAGCCGGCGGTCGAGGGCGGTTCTTACGGCCAGGCGTCCGACATCGAGGTGCAGGCCGCGGAGATCCTCCGCATCCGCCAGCTCCTCGAGAAGATGATCGCGGACAACACGGGGCGTGACCTCGACGAGGTCGCCCACGACATCGAGCGGGACAAGTTCCTGACGGCCGACCAGGCCATCGAGTACGGCATCATCGACGAGATCCTGCCTTCCCTCAAGGCCGCGTGACCTCGATCCGGGCCCGGCGTGCCGCATCGGCGCGCCGGTCCCGGTTCATCACCAGGCGCCCGGCAGAATGCGAGGGCACCGGTGAACGGGAGCGCCGATGTACCGCGGTCTGCCCATCGTCGGCGTTACCCGGTACCGTCAAAGGGCTGGTGCGCGGGCAAGCGGACGCGCACCATCGAACACACGGTGTAGTCAGTACGAACGCTGTAATCAGTACCTGAGCTGCTAGCGGAGAGGAACCGTGAGATGGCACGCATCGGAGACGGCGCTGATCTGCTCAAGTGCTCCTTCTGCAACAAAAGTCAGAAGCAGGTCAAGAAGCTGATCGCAGGCCCAGGGGTGTACATCTGCGACGAGTGCATCGACCTGTGCAACGAGATCATCGAGGAAGAGTTCACCGAGACCGGTGACGTCGAGGGCTCGTTCGACCTTCCCAAGCCCAAGCAGATCTGTGACTTCCTCGACCAGTACGTCATCGGTCAGGACCCGGCGAAGCGTGCTCTCGCCGTCGCCGTCTACAACCACTACAAGCGTGTCCAGGCCGGCGTCGCCGCGGGGCGGCACGCCAAGGACGAACAGGTCGAGCTGGCCAAGTCCAACATCCTCCTGCTCGGCCCCACCGGCTGCGGCAAGACCTACCTGGCGCAGACGCTGGCCCGCATGCTCAACGTGCCCTTCGCCATCGCCGACGCGACCGCGTTGACCGAGGCCGGCTACGTCGGCGAGGACGTCGAGAACATCCTCCTCAAGCTCATCCAGGCGGCCGACTACGACATCAAGAAGGCCGAGACCGGGATCATCTACATCGACGAGGTCGACAAGATCGCCCGCAAGAGCGAGAACCCGTCGATCACGCGTGACGTCTCCGGTGAAGGTGTTCAGCAGGCGCTGCTCAAGATCCTCGAGGGCACCACCGCGTCGGTGCCACCGCAGGGCGGGCGCAAGCACCCGCACCAGGACTTCCTGCAGATCGACACCACCAACGTGTTGTTCATCGTCGGCGGGGCGTTCTCGGGTCTCGACCACATCATCGAGCAGCGGGCCGGCAAGAAGTCGGTCGGCTTCGGGGTCAAGCCCGCTTCCGACGACGACCAGGGTGTCAACGCCCTCGCCGAGGTGCTGCCGGAAGACCTGCTGAAGTTCGGTCTCATCCCCGAGTTCGTCGGCCGACTACCAGTTACGGCCACGATGGCACCACTCGACCGGCCCGCCCTGATCCGCATCCTGACCGAGCCGCGCAACGCGTTCACCAAGCAGTACCAGCGGCTGTTCGAGCTCGACAACGTCGACCTCGAGTTCTCCGACGATGCCATCGAGGCCATCGCCGATCAGGCACTGTTGCGTGGCACCGGTGCCCGTGGGCTTCGGGCCATCCTCGAAGAGGTGCTGCTGACGGTCATGTACGACGTACCGAGCCGTGACGACGTCGAACGGGTCGTCATCACCGCCGAGGTGGTCGACAAGAACGTCTACCCGACGCTGGTTCCGCGGGAACGTAAGCAGCGCCGCGAGAAGTCGGCCTGAACCACCTCAACCGTCGGCCCGGGGCGACTGCAGAAGAAGCGCTCGAATTGTCAGGCCGGATCAGCAGAACCCATTCGTCGAGCCGAGCCGTCAGGCCGACACCGACACGTTGAACGTCGCCCGGTAGCTCGTCGGCGACGTCCCGAGAACGCGCGCGAAGTGCCGGCGCAGTGCCGCCGACGTACCGAAGCCGCATCGGGTCGCGACATCCTCGACGCTGGACGGCGAGTTCTCGAGCAACCGCCGGGCGTGCAGGACGCGCTGGTGGAGAATCCATTGCAGCGGCGTGTCACCCGTCTCCTCGACGAAGCGGCGCGCGAAGGTCCGCGGCGACATGTGCGCCCGAAGCGCGAGCGTCCGTACCGACAGCTCCTGATCCAGGTGCTCCAGTGCCCACGTCAGGATCGGCTCGAGGGTGTCCGCGGTGACCTCCGGAATCGGTGCCTCCACGTACTGCCGGACGCTGCCGGCTCGCTGCGGCGGAACGACCATCCGACGTGCGATCCGGTTCGCCATGTCGGTGCCGAGCTCCGAGCGCATCAGGTGCAGGCAGGCGTCGATCCCGGCGGCCGTGCCGGCGGAGGTGATGACGTTGCGGTCCTCGACGAACAGTGAATCCCGCTCGACGATCGCGCCCGGGAAGGCGTCGACGAGCGCGTCCACGTACATCCAGTGGGTCGTGCACCGTCGGCCGTCGAGAATTCCGGCCTCGCCGAGGACGAACGCGCCACTGCACAGACTCATCACCCAGGCGCCCCGATCGACCGCGGCACGTAGTTCGGCGAGCAGGATCGGGTCGTATCCGTCCGCGGGCGCACCACTGGGGGACACGGCGATGAGGTCTGCCTCCCGCAACCGGGTCCAGTCGTACTTCGTCGTCAACTCGAATCCGCACCTGGTCTGAATCGGTTCGCCCGGGGTCGCGCTGCACACGGCGAAGTCGAAGGACGTGATGCCCTGCGCGGTTCGGTCGGTGCCGAACACCTCGCAGATCACCCCGAGCTCGAACGGTGCGGCGTTCGGAAGTACGACTGCGGCGACGTTTTGCAGAGTCATGGCAGGAAGTGTACGCAACATGGCAATTCCGCCACTCGCGGCACGAACTGGACGCGGAGCACAATTACTGCCATGGCCCTCGCGCTGCTCGTCTTCTTCATCCTCGTCGCCATCGCGGCACCGATCCTCGGTGCCGACTCACGCCGGAGCGGTGACTGGGTCCGGCCCGCCTCGTTCATGCCGCCCCGTAGCTCGCACGGGCGGCGCCACCCGCATGCCCCCGCTACTACGGCGTCGGCGCCAGCTCGGCCGTCGCTGACAGTCCGGTCGCCGCAGCGCTCTCGGTGAACACCAGTTCGCCGGTGAGCCGCGACACGGCCGCCAGGTCGTCCGCGGCCTGCCGCACCAGGGCGAGCGACTCAGCCGGTCCGGTCAGCTCGATCCGGTCCAACTCGGTCCGCATGGATACCTTCGCCTGCGACTTCGCGCCCCGGACGCCGACGAGCGCATCGCCCATCGCCACCAGCAGCGCCGGGTCGCCGGGCACGCGAGTGGCGATCTCGCCGACTGTCGGCCAGGTCGAGGTGTGCACCGACCCCTCCTGCCACCACGACCATGCCTCCTCGGTCACGAACGGGAGGATCGGCGCGAACAGCCGCAGCATCGTGTTCAGCGCGAGCGTCAGCGCGGTCCGGGCCGACGCGGTCGCGTCGGCTGCGGCCGCGTCGACTGCGGTCGACGAACGATCCGGCCCGGTGTTGCCGTACGCACGTTCCTTCACCAGCTCGAGATAGTCGTCGCAGAAGGTCCAGAAGAACTTCTCCACCGCCTCGAGCGCCCGCGAATAGTCGAACGCCTCGAAAGCGGTCGTCGCATCGGTGACGACCTGCGCCAGTGCCGCGAGCATCGAACGGTCCAGTGGATGCGTCACCGCTGCGATGTGCGCAGCAGCCAGGTCGCCACCGGTCATCTCCGGCCCGAGCACGAACTTGCTGGCGTTGAGCACCTTGATCGCGAGACGACGGCCGATCTTCATCGTCGTCTCGTCGAACGGTGAGTCCGTCCCCGGCCGGACCGACGCGGCGCGCCAGCGGACGGCATCCGAGCCGTACTTCTCCAGGATGTCGGTGGGCACGACCGCGTTGCCCTTCGACTTGCTCATCTTCTTCCGGTCCGGGTCGAGCACCCAGCCGGAGATCGTCGCGTGCTTCCATGGGATCGAGCCGTTCTCGAAGTGCGCGCGCACGACCGTGTAGGAGAGCCAGGTGCGGATGATCTCGTGTGCCTGGGCGCGCATGTCCATCGGGAACGTGCGCTCGAACAGGTCCGGATCGGTGACCCACCCGCAGGCGATCTGCGGGGTCAGCGACGAGGTCGCCCACGTGTCGAAGATGTCGGGGTCACCGGCGAAGCCACCAGGGATGCCCCGCTGACTCTCGTCGAATCCCGGCGCGGGCGTCGTCGACGGATCGATCGGGAGCGTGTCCTCCGTCGGGAAGATCGGGTCGATGTAGTCGGGGTCACCGTCGGCGTCGAGCCGGTACCAGACAGGGATCGGCACGCCGAAGAAGCGCTGCCGGCTGATCAGCCAGTCCCCGTTCAGGCCGCCGACCCAGTTCTCGTAGCGATGCCGCATGAAGTCGGGCACGAAGTCGATCTCCGCACCTCGGGCCAGGAGGTCAGCGCGCAGCTGCTCGTCGCGACCGCCGTTGCGGATGTACCACTGACGCGTCGAGACGATCTCGAGCGGTCGGTCGCCCTTCTCGTAGAAGTTCGCCATTCGCTGTGTGGGCACGGGTTCACCGTCGAGATCACCGCTCGCCCGCAGTCCCCTCACCACCACCTCGCGGGCCGAGTACGTCGTCTTTCCCACCAGTTCGGCGAACTGCGACCGACCGTCCGCGTCCGTGATCCATTCGGGCGTTTCGGCCTGGATACGTCCGTTGCGCCCGATGATCGTTCGGATCGGCAGTGTCAGTTCGCGCCACCAGGTCACGTCGGTCAGGTCGCCGAACGTGCAGCACATCGCGATGCCGGCGCCCTTGTCGGGCTCGGCCAGCCGGTGCGCGAGGACGGGCACCTCGACGCCGAACAGCGGTGAGGTGACTGTCGTACCGAACAACGGCTTGTAGCGCTCGTCGTCGGGGTGCGCGATCAGGGCGACCACCGAGGGCAGCAGCTCAGGTCGGGTGGTCTCGATGTACACCGGGGTCGCGTCGGCGTCCGTGCGGTGGAACGCGATCCGGTGGTAGGCGCCGGGATAGTCCCGGGCCTCGAGTTCGGCCTGGGCGACCGCACTCTGGAAGGTGACGTCCCACAGCGTCGGCGCCTGCGCGAGGTAGGCCTCGCCGCGTGCCTGGTTGCGGAGGAACGCCCGCTGGGCAGCGAGTTGGGACTCCATGCCGACGGTCCGGTAGAGCAGCGACCAGTCCACCGACAGCCCGACCTGACGCCAGAGCGACTCGAAGGTCGCCTCGTCGTCGGCGGTCAGTTCGAGGCAGAGTTCGACGAAGTTCCGCCGTCCGACCGGCTCCTGCTTCTTCGGGTCGAGCTTCGCCGGCGGCACGAAGTCGGGGTCGTAGGGGAGTGCGGGGTCGCAACGGACGCCGTAGAAGTTCTGCACCCGGCGCTCGGTGGGCAGCCCGTTGTCGTCCCAGCCGATCGGGTAGAAGACGGATTTCCCCTGCATGCGCTGGTATCGCGCGATCATGTCAGTGTGCGAATACGAGAAGATGTGACCGACGTGCAGTGATCCCGACACGGTCGGCGGTGGTGTGTCGATGGAGAAGACCTGCTCGCGGGTCGCGGTGCGGTCGAACGCATAGGTGGCGTCGTCGCGCCACTGCCTGGACCACTTCGACTCGATGCCGTCGATGCTGGGTTTGTCGGGGATCGCGGAGGACGGGCTCGCGCTCACCGGTTGGTGCGCAGGGTTGTGGGTCTGGGTCATGTCGGTTCCACCTGTTCGCTCCGGCGCCCGGGGATCGCCCGGTCGACCGTCGGATGTTCGGCTTGCCGGTACGTCACTGGTCACGGTGAGCGCGTGATGGTGCCGGCGGGGAGGGTCGTTGCGGTGACGCGCTACTGGGTCGGTGCTGCCCTCAGCGGGCTACGCCGACAGCGCGCACGACTACCCGGCCCGATCCGCTGAGCGGATGGCTGCTGCTGCGACGGGCGGTAGCGGTGACGGTCACACCAGCGATGGTAGCGCCGTCCCGCCTTGTCCGTGTCGGGTCAGCCGCCGGGCGGACCGCCGAAGCCGCCGCCGGCACCACGCGGTCGCCGACGTCGATCCCGGTTACCTGCACGGTCTGGGACCCCGATCGCCCCGATGGTGACCTGCTTGCGGGTCACCACACCGCCGGCCAGCACCGAGATCGCCGACCTGCCCCCGGTCGTCGCGCCGTCGAGGGCCGAGACCGGGACGACTGTTGCGTTCGTCACCATTGGCAGCACGATGGCGACCGATGCGGACGAGCCGGAGGCCAGCGATGCGGTCGTCGTGGGAACACTGATCACGACCGGGTAGGTGACGAGGCTGCTGGTGGACGTGGTGGTGGAACTGCTCGAGGTAGACGCCGGCAGCAGCGAGAAGGGAGCTGACCTTGCCGGCGACCGCGGTGGCCGCACCGTCCGCGGTGACGGTGGTGCGCTGGCCCACCTTGACCTCGGGCAGGGAGGTGAGGGGACGTCGACGGTGATGAGCGTCGATCCCTACCCACGATGACGATCGAGTCCGAGGGGCTGGCCGTCTGGCCCTTCACGCGGCCTGCGAGCTGGTCACGGTGACCTTGGATCCGGCGGACGACGAGCCGCCTGAGGTGGAGCTACCGGACGCGGATCAGCACCGGGCGTCTCTTGGATCTGGCACGCACTCCCACAGACGCCCCTCGCTCCGCCGCGACGATCAGGGGCCTCGTTCCCCAACCGATGCGGTGACCTTCGTCGGGCGTGCTGTCGGCATCGTGTGCTCGACCCGTGCCCCACCTGTGCGTCGCTCCGGAGGGCTCCGCGGGGGGAGGCGCACTAGAATCGCGACGATGTCCGAGCCCCTGTCTGCACCCGCTGTCGTCGACCCCTACACCGCCGAAGCTTTCCGTCAGGTCGAGGCGGATCTGATGGGACGGTGGCCGGAGAACCGGCCCGGACCCTCCCTCGAGCGCATCGCCTTGCTGTGCGACCTGATCGGGCATCCCGAGCGTGCGGCTCCGGTGGTCCACATCACCGGAACCAACGGGAAGACGAGCACCGCACGCATGATCGACGCACTTCTGCGATCCATCGGGTTGCGCACCGGGCGCTTCACCTCGCCGCACACCGAAGACATCCGCGAGCGCATCGCGATCGACGGCCTGCCCATCAGCGTCGACGGGTTCATCGGGGCATGGGCCGACGTCGCGTCGATGGTCGACGTCGTCGACGAGCGGTCGGACATGCGCATGACCTTCTTCGAAACCCTTACCGGCATGGCGTTCGCCGCTTTCGCCGACGCCCCGGTCGACGTCGCCGTCCTCGAGGTGGGACTGGGCGGCTCCTGGGACGCGACGAACGTCGCCGACGCGCAGGTGGCCGTGATCATGCCGGTCGATCTCGACCACACCCGACTGCTCGGCTCGACGCCGGTCGAGATCGCGCGCGAGAAGGCCGGGATCATCAAGCCCGGCAGTACAGCGATCGTCGCGCGACAGAGCCCGGGGGTTCTCGAGGTCATCGCCGCACGGTGCGCCGAGGTCGGTGCGCTGATGAAGGTGGCCGGACGTGATTTCGGGCTGCTCGAGCGCTCGCTCGCCGTCGGCGGCCAGGTGCTGCGACTGCAGGGCTTGCGCGACGTCTACGACGAGGTCATCCTGCCGTTGCACGGGGAGCACCAGGCCGAGAACGCTGCTGTCGCGCTGGCGGCGGTCGAGGCGTTCATCGGGTCGGGTGGACCGGCCACCGCGATCGACGTCGACGTCATGCGCGAAGGCTTCGCGATGGCAGATTCGCCAGGCCGGCTGGAAGTTCTGCGTACGGCGCCGACCATCGTCATCGACGCCGCGCACAATCCACACGGCGCCCGCGCCGCAGCCGCGGCCCTCACCGAGACGTTCGCGTTCGACCGGCTCATCGGCGTTTTCGCGTGCAGCCAGGAGAAGGATGTGGCCGGCATCCTCGAGGCGTTCGAACCGATCGTCGACAAGGTCGTCGTGACCGAGAACTCGACGACCCGGACCATGCCGATCGCCGAACTCGCCGACATCGCCGAGTCGGTGTTCGGCGAGGACCGCGTCGTCGTCGAGCCGAACTTCGAGGACGCGCTGACCCGTGCGGTCGCGCTCGCGGAAGAGGACGGCATCGCGGGTGGGGCGGGCGTCATCGTGACCGGATCGGTCTACACAGCCGGGCAGGCGCGGGTGCTGCTCGGGGCCGGCCCGCGGCCGTGAGCTTCTACGGCGGCGCCGGTCGGCCCAATACCGGCCCGCGGGACCCGAGACGGCCGATGAACGGGACACTGGCCGCCCTCCTGCTGTTGGAGGGCATCGCGATCGCGCTGTCGGTGCCGGTGATGATCGCGATCAGTGGTGTCGCGACGGCACCCGCGCTGATCGCCGGACTCGGACTTGCGGCCGTCGCGTTCGCCGGGTCGGGCATGCAGACCCGCAAGGGTGGCCGGGCCGTCGGCGCCGTCGTTCAGGTCGGCGGCCTGGCGCTAGGGCTCCTTACCCCTGCGATGGCGATCCTCGGTGCGATCTTCGGCGTCTGCTGGGTGTCGGGCCTCTTGCTCGAGGACCGCATTCGCCGGATCCGCCACGAGAAGGGTCTCGACACCCCGACGCCGCCGGTCAGTACCGGCTGATCCCCCGACGGGGCCGACGACGCGACAACCACCACGCCATCACGATGCCGGCGATCGAGCCGAACAGGTGCCCCTGCCAGGAGATCCCCGGCTGACCGGGCAGGACGCCGAAGACAAGGCTTCCGTAGACCAGCCCGACCGCCACCGCGATGACGATCGCGGCAAGTCGCCTCGTGAAGATGCCCCAGGCCACGAGGAAGGTCGCGTAGCCGTAGACGAGCCCGCTCGCACCGACGGTGACGGTGCCGGATGCGGCGAACATCCAGACGCCGAGCCCGGACAGCAACGCCACCCCGATGGTCACGCGCCAGAACCGCCGGGTGGTGATCGCGATGGCGCAGCCGAGGACGAGGAAGGCGACGGTGTTGGCGATCAGGTGCGCGAAGCCGACGTGCAGGATCGGCGCGAGGACGATCCCGACGAGGCCCTCTTCGCTGCGCGGCTGGATGCCCCAGACGTCGAACGAGCCGGGCAGGACCGCGTCGGCTGCTTCGACCACCCACATCACGGCCACCAGCGCGAACACCGGGATGGTCGCAGATCCCCACGATGCGACGGTCGAGCCTGCGCGACGGCCGGTGGTCGAGGTGAGGGACATGGCGCCAGCGTAGAAAGCCGGTGCCAAGTCACGCCGGTAGGCTCCGCGCCGTGACCGAACGCACCCTCGTGATCCTCAAGCCCGACACCGTCCGCCGTGGACTCGTGGGGGAGGTGCTCGGCCGCTACGAAGCCAAGGGCCTGCGCATCGCCGCCCTCGAGCAGCACCTCCTCACCGGTGAGATCGCCGACGCCCACTACGCCGAACACCTCGACCGGGACTTCTATCCGCCGCTCCGCACGTTCATCACGTCCGGTCCGAGCGTCGTCGGCGTCCTCGAGGGCGACCAGGCGATCGAGATCGTCCGGCTCCTCAACGGCGCCACCGACGGCCGCAAGGCCGCACCGGGCACGATTCGCGGCGACCTCTCGATGAGCAACCGGGAGAACCTCGTGCACGGGTCGGACTCCGCGGAGTCGGCCGTCCGGGAGATCGCACTGTTCTTTCCTGCGCTGACCGCCTTCCCACAGATGCCCGCATGACGATTTTCCTGCCCGACGAACTGCTCGCGTTGTTGCGCGGCGCCAGCACGTGCTTCATCGCCACGACGATGCCCGACGGCTCTCCGCAACTGACCCAGACCTGGGTCGACACCGACGGCGAGCACATCGTGATCAACACGGTCGAGGGCTACCAGAAGACGCGGAACGTAGCCCGCGATCCACGAGTCGCCGTCTGCGTCATCGACCCGGACCGCCCGTCCCGGTACTTCGAGATCCGGGGACGGGTCGTCGAGAGCACCACCGACGGCGGCGAGGCTCACATCGAAGCACTCGCGCAGCGTTATCTCGGCGGGCCGTATCCGTGGTACGGCGGCCGTGACCAGGTGCGGGTCGTCCTCACGATCAGCGTCGACAAGCTCAACCGCATGGGCTGATCCCGGCCGGCGTCACCCGCAGAGCACGTGCTACGCGCGCTCGCGCCGTCGCCGACGTAGATTGCGGGCGTGAAGCAGACCCGGGTCCTCCACCTCCCCGCCGGTGTGGATGCCACCACCGCGACTACCGCCCGCGGCGATTTCGCCGTCCTCGTCGCCCGGCCGCCCGGCGTCGACGTCCGTGGCTCGGCTGTCCTGGTTCCCGGTTGGACGGGAAGCAAGGACGACTTCGCGGCGATCCTGCCGCTGCTGGCCCACGCGGGGTGGACCGTCGTCGCCTACGACCAGCGGGGTCAGTTCGAGTCGGCCGGCTACCCCGACGCGGACGATTACACGTGGACCGATCTGGCTGCCGACGCGGTAGCGGTCGCCGACTGGCTCGACGCCGGCACCCGCATGCATCTGGTCGGACACAGCTTCGGCGGCCTGGTCGCCGCGGCGGCGACAGTCGGACATCCGGCGCGCTGGGCGTCGGTGACGTTCATGTGCTCGGGCCCGGCCGGCAGGGATGACGCGGAGTCGCAGGACGGGTTGTCCCGGCTCGCGGAGTCCCTGGACGCCATCGCCGACGAGACCGGGACCGGGACCGACGCAGCCGGGACCGACGAAGCCGGTACCGACGGGCGCTTCGCCGCGATGGGTGTCCTCTGGGACGTGAAGCGGCGGCTCGAGGTGATGGCCGGCGCGGAGCTTGCCGATTCCGACTCCGAGGCGTTCCTACGGAAACGCTTCCTCGCCGACGACCCGGCCGGGCTGGCCGCGTTCTCCCGCATGCTCGCCTCGGCACCCGACCGCATCGACGACGTCGCCCGCACCGAGTTGGCGGCGTTCGTCGTCTACGGCGAGGACGACGACGCGTGGCCGATCGACATGCAGGACCGGATGGCGACCCGCCTGGGGAGCGCCCCCGTCGTCATCGCGGGGGCGGGACACTCGCCCGCGCTCGACCAACCCGAGACGACGGCCGACGTCCTCGCCGGCCTGTGGCGCAGCGTCCTCGACGACGAGCCCGGCGGCCACGAACCGGCCGCCTAGGACAGCGTGCGAAGCCGGATCGTCTGCGGCATCGCGGCGAGTTCCGCGACGACCGAATCGGCGAGGCTCGACGCCACGTCGGTGATCGCGTAGCCGACGTCGCCGCGGGTTCCGAGGAACTGCGCGTCGATGTTCATACCGTGGCTGGCGAGGATCTGGTTGATCGTGGCCAGCACTCCCGGTGTGTTGCGGTGGATATGGGCGAGCCGGTACTCGCCCTCGCGCTCGGGCAGGTCGAGCGTCGGCATGTTGACCGACAGCGAGGTGCTGCCGGCCGCGACGTACTGGCGCAGCTTCGTCCCGACGAACCGGCCGATGTCCTCCTGCGCCTCCTCGGTCGACCCGCCGACGTGCGGGGTCAGGATGACGTTGCGGAGGCCTCGCAGGTCGGAGCGGAACTCCTCGGCGCGAGAGCGCGGCTCGGTCGGGAACACGTCGATCGCTGCGCCGGCCAGGTGACCGTTCTCGATGTGCTTGCGCAGCGATCCGTGGTCGACGACGAAGCCGCGGGAGAGGTTGAGAAAGATCGAGCCGTCACGCATCAGCGAGAACTCGTCCTCGCCGAACAGGCCACTGTTGCCCGGGCGGCCGTCGACGTGCAGCGTGACGATGTCGGACGCCACCAGCAGTTCGTCGAGGGTCTCGTAGCGGTGAGCGTTGCCGAGGGCCAGCTTGTCGGCCCGGTCGTAGAACCCGACCTTCATCCCGAGCGCCTCGGCGACCACCGACAGTTGGCTGCCGATGTTGCCGTACCCGACGATGCCGAGGGCCCGGCCGCGGATCTCGTGGCTCCCGCTCGCGCTCTTGTTCCAGACCCCGGCGTGCATCTCGGTGTTCTTGTCGGTGAGCCGACGCGTCAGCGCGACGATCTCCCCGACCACGAGTTCGACGACGCTTCGGGTGTTCGAGAAGGGTGCGTTGAACACGGCGACGCCGTGGGCCGCGGCCGCGGTGAGGTCGATCTGGTTCGTGCCGATGCAGAACGCGCCGATTGCGATGAGGTCCGGAGCGGCGTCGAGGACGGCGGGGGTGACGTAGGTGGTGGAGCGGATGCCCAGCAGCTGGACACCGGGGACGCGGGCGATCAGCTCGGCTTCGCTGAGTGCGCCCTGGGCGGTTTCGACGTCGAAACCCTCGGCGCGCAGCAGCGCTACGGCTTCTGGATGGATGTTCTCCAGAAGGAGAACCTTGAGTGCGGTCATGGGAGAGCCCTTCGAGTCAGCTCGGTCGGCCAACAGCTGGCTCGGGGCCCAGGCGTACGGTCCCGCAGTCGATACGTCCCCGCGGCGATGCGGGTAGGTCGTCGCTCCCTGGTGGTGAACCCACCGCGAACGCCAGTCACGTCGACCAACGCGGCCAACCGTACGCGATCGACCGGTCGGGGCACCGAGCATCAGGAACCTGCGCCCCTGGCGTATCACCGGTGCAAACCGTCGACCCTTCTACTTCGATTGGACGCCGCAGTCGGCCAGCAATGCCCGGCCGAACGGTAGTGAGACCCGTAGTCGCAGCAATACGCTGTGTCTGCGTCCCGGTCTCTGTCATCTGAGCCGGAGAGAGGTCCGCATGCCGGAGCGCACCGCCCGCGATCTGCCGCCGGAACCATCCCTCGAGGTCCCGCCGTGGGTTCTCGCGCGGCACGGAGCCCGGGTCCTCGATCCCGTCACGGCGCTTCGCCGTCCCGGTGAGGATGCCCCGCGGTCCACCATCTACCTCCAGAACCGCCTCGTCGGGCAGGGCCACGAAGCCTCCCAGCGGGCGGCGATGCCGTTGAAACGCGCGGTCCGTGGGCTCGGTCTGAGCATGCGTGCGGTCGCCACCGGGACATCACCCCGCAGCCTCATCAGCAAGGCCCGTCAGGCCGGCGCCGCCGAGGACGTCTCGCTCGACAACCTCGGGCAACACTGCTGGCACTTCGAGCTCGACACGGACCGGCCCTCACGTCCGGCGGACGCCTGGCATGCGCTGCAGGCGTTCCGGACCGACGCGGGCGAGGACGTCGACGTCGGCGCGGTGGCCCTCGATCACCTGGTCGGGCTGACCATGCCGGGCATCGGCGGCTCGCCGTTCACCCAGTCCCACGGCGTCGGCGGAGCACCGTTCACCCAGAGCCACAGCGCCGACTCCGCGATCGGGAGCTACGCCGTCGCCGGAAGCGGCGGACGCGCACCGGTCCAGTGGCTCGGTGACGAGCCGACGCGGAAATACAACGGCCGTCGCCCCGTCGTCGCCATCCTCGACACCGGCATCGGGAAGCATGAGTGGCTCAAGGACGAAAACGTCATCCGTGCGCCCCGCCTGTTCGGTACCCGGATCGGCCTGCCGCCCGCACGCAGCGGCGTCACCGGTGTGTCCGACCCGTTGACCGGCCTGATCGACCCCGACGCCGGCCACGGGACCTTCATCGCCGGGCTCATCCGGCAGACGGCGCCGGACGCGATGCTGCTCGACATCCCGGTGTTCGGCGGTGACGGTGTGGTCGCCGAGTCGGTCCTTCTCGCGGCGCTGCAGCGGCTCGTCATCTGGCACCAGCTCGGCGTCGCCGGGGTTCCCGGGTATCAGCCGATCGACGTCGTCTCGCTGTCGCTGGGCTACTACCACGAGCACCCGCTGGACCTGAACTACGACGCCCTGCTGAAGGCGCCGCTGGAAGCGCTGGTTAGGTCCGGCGTCCTCGTCGTCGTCTCCGCCGGCAACGACGCGACCAGCCGACCGATGTATCCGGCGGCGTTCTCGATGACGACCCCGCCGGACGCGCTGCCGGTGATCTCCGTCGGTGCGCTCAACCCGGACTCCACTACTGCACTGTTCAGCAACGACGGGGAGTGGGTGTCGACACGCCGCGCCGGCGCCGCCCTGGTCAGCACCTACCCGGTGACCATGCAGGCCGCCGCCAACCCGGCCGTGTCGGTGAAGACCGTCGGCGGCCGAGTGCGAGCGTCGATCGACCCGGATTCCTTCGTGTCCGGGTTCGCGACCTGGAGCGGGACATCGTTCGCCGCGCCGGTGCTCGCAGGTCAGCTCGCGGCCCATCTGGCCGCCCAATACCACGCCGGTGAAGCCGCGCTCGATCCGAGCGCTGCGATGATCCGGGCCCGCACCGCGATCGCCGCCGTCGTCACCGATCTTGGCCCCGTCGCCAAGGCTCCCACGGGCAAGTCGGCTGGAGAGAAGGCATCGTGAGTGGTCCCGAGATCCAGGCTGGGACGTTGTTCGACCGGACCGGGCTGTTGTTCGCCGCGTTCCAGGGCGGTGACCGTCCTGCCTTCGACGAGCTGGTGACCGCACTCACCCCGCTGCTCTGGCACACAGTGCGTTCCCAGGGCGCTGATCGTGTGACCGCCGAGGACGTCGTCCAGACCGTGTGGATGGAGCTGTTGCGCCACGCCGACGCGGTCCGCGAACCCCGCGCAGTGGCCGGCTGGCTCGTCACCGCGGCCAAGCGTGAGGTGTGGCGGGTACTGAAGAAGCAGTCCGCGATCCGGGTCGATGCCGATCCGGAGTTCGAGCTGATTTCGACGATCCCGGCACCACGTGGCGAAGAACCCGACGAACAGCTGGTTCGCGACGACCGCGACACCATCCTCTGGACCTCCATGCAGGCGCTGTCGGCGCGCTGCCAGCACCTGCTGAGGGTGGTCGCTTTCTGCGACCGCCCGGACTACGACGCGATTTCGCTCGCCCTGGGTATACCCAAGGGCAGCATCGGGCCGACACGCGGACGATGCCTCGCCAAGCTGCGCGAGCAGCTTTCCGGTAGCACCGCCTGGGAGGGCTGATGGACGCTGTGGACCGCCTTGCAGGCGAACCGTTGGACGACTTCGATGAGGAGACACTCGCTCGGATCGCCGCGATGTACGCCAAGCGCGACCCGGTTCCGGCCGATCTCGTCGACCGGATCGTGTTCGGCCTCGCCCTCGACGAGGTGTACGCAGAGGTCGCCCAGTTCCAACGGGAGGAGTCGCTCGCCGGAGTGCGCTCGGCCGGCGAGACCGTTGCCGAGCGCATCACTTTCGCGGCCGAGCAGCTCACCGTGATGGTGACGGTCACTCCGGTCGACGCGGCCACCGTCCGGATGGACGGCTGGCTGGCGGCCAACGACCCGTCACAGGGATGGGGCGTGAAGCTGCGCACCTCGACCGGAGAACGGGTCCAGAGCATCGACGAGGACGGTCGCTTCGTGCTCGACGCGTTGCCTCGTGGTCTCGCACAACTTGTCTTCACGCCGTCGGCGAACGTAACCGGGGCGAATGCCGGGTCGGTCGTCACGCCGACCTTCGAACTCGTGACGGGTGCAGCGATCGGGTGACTCAGCAGGCCGCTGCGACGCGGGCGACCACCGTTCTCGGCGCTGCGGCGGCCGAGTCCGCGCTCGAACACGCCCGGGCGGTCTACAACGAGGGCTATCCCAAGCGTGCGCACACGCTGTACCGGAGCCTGCTGACGCGTCTTCCGCCCACCGCGTCCCCAGCTGTACGGGTTCGTACCCTGCTCGGCTACTCGACCACCGGCTACGAACTGCACGGGGACGCCGGCGAAGCACTCGGGCTCCTGCACGAGGCGCAGTCGGTGGCCCGGTCCGCCGCGGACGACTCGCTGGTGGTGGCGGTCGGTGGTCAGCTCGGACTGTTCTATCTGCGGTCGGGCCGTGCCGAGGAAGGTATCGCCGAGTTCGATCGGGCGATGGCGGTGGCCGCCGATGCGGATCCCTACGAACGGTGTGTGATCCTGCTCAACCGAGGGGTCGCCAGGCTCGAGCGGTTCGCCGTCGACGCTGCCCGCGCCGATTTCGCTGCCGCCGCCGAGGTCGCCGCCGGATCCGGCGACGCGCTGCGCGAGTTCATGGCCCGGCACAACCTCGGCTACGCGGAATTCGTCGCCGGCGATCTCCCGAAAGCGCTTCGGGACATGGCCGAGGCAGCCCGGATCAATCCGGGCGGCCCGCAGCCGATGACCATGCTGGACGAGGCGCGGGTGCTCATCGACGCCGGCCTGACCACCGAGGCCGACCATGCGCTGGCCCGCGTCGCGAGCCTGTTCCGCCGGCAGGGCCTGACCCATGACGTAGCCGAGACCGTCTACGCCCGTGCCCAGGTTGCGCTGATGGAGCGCCGTTGGACGGATGCGCGCCGATTCGCCCGGGTGGCCCGGGGCACCTTCCGCCGCCGGGGCAACGAGCGCTGGGACCAGCGAGCCCAGCTGCTCGAGCTGTCCGCACGGCTCGGCGTCCTCACCGACAACCGCATCGACACCGAGCCGGCAAACCACGCCAGGTTGCGCGCGCGCCGCACTGAACTCCGGCAGATCGCCGCCCAGGCGTCCGCGCTCGCGGTCGCCTGCGCCGCGTCGGGCCGGACCGACTCGGCGCGGACGGCGACGCTGGTCTCGATCGAGGCCCGGGCGGTGGGGGACCAGCCGCCGGACATGCGGTCGCTCCGGGTGCCCGCGGCGCAGGCCTACGACCCGCTCGGTACCCGCCTGCACATCCGCCGTGTCCGTGCCCGGCTCGCGTGGGCGCGAGGTGACGCCCGAGCGGCAGGACGCCACGTCGATGCCGCCGCCGCGGATCTGACCGATCGACGCCGTCGGCTGGCGTCGTCCGACCTGCGTACCGCGGTGGCGGTACACGGGGTCGCGCTCGCCGAACTCGACATCGAGCGGGCCACCAGGTCCGGCTCGGCGTCGGCGGTCCTGAGGTCGGTCGAGCGGTGGCGGGCCCTCGGGGCCGGAGTCCGGCAGCTGCAGCCGCCGCCCGACGACCGCGCGGCCGAGCTCGCCGCTTCCCTTCGCGCGACCGTGCGTGCCCAGGCCGACCTCGTCGACGGTGGCGGCACGGCCGGCCAGCGGGTACAGCTCTCGCGTCGCCGCGCCGACCTCGAGGAGCGGCTGCGTGCGCTGTCGTGGCAGGCCGTCGGTGCCGACGACGTCGCGTCGTCGATCAGCCCGGTGGAGTTGACGACCGCGATCGCCGACGCCGGCCAGGTCGCCGCCGTCTGGTTCGTCGGCGCAGGTCGGCTCTGGGCCGTCACGATCGTTCCCGGCCGGCGGCCGACCCAGGTGCTGCACCCGCTCGGCGACGTCGCTGCCGTGCACGAGGCGCACGCGCGCGTTCGGGCCGACCTCGAGGTGCTGGGCCGGGAGCTGGTACCCGGGGCGATCCGGACAGTCGCCGCCGCGTCGCTCGAACGTGGCCTGGGTCGGCTGGACTCGCTTCTGCTCGACCCGCTCGGGCTGCCGTCGTCGGCACCGATGCTGGTCCTGCCGCCGACCGAGCTGACGCTGCTGCCGTGGGCGCTGCTGCCGTCCCGGCGAGGGACCGCGACGACGCTGGCGTCGAGCGCGACCCGTTGGATCCGAGCGACGGCGGCCCGTCCGGGCCCCCGCCGCCCGCACGTGAGCGTGCTCAGCGGTCCCGCCTGACCCATGCCGACGCCGAGGCCAGGGCGGTTGCGGCGACCTGGCCGGGAGCAGTGGCGCGGACCGGCGTCGGCTCCACCTGCGAGCGTCTCGAGGACGCGTTGGGCGATTCCACTCTCGTCCACGTCGCTGCCCACGGACGCCACCTGACCCAGAACCCGTTGTTCTCCTCGCTCGAGCTGGCCGACGGGCCGTTGTTCGCCTACGACCTCGATGCCGGCGTCGAGGTGGCCGAGGTGGTCGTCCTGTCCGCCTGTGAGCTGGGCATGTCCACCGTGCGGCCTGGCGACCAGTCGCTCGGATGGACTGCGGTACTGCTCGACAAGGGAGCCCGGTCGGTCGTGTCGGCGGTGGCGTCGGTCAACGACCGCGTCACCGGTCAGGTGATGACCGACCTGCACGTCCGACTCAGGGCCGGCGTCGATTCCGCGTCGGCGCTGGCGCAGGCGCAGGCGGTCGCGCACGCCCGTGGCGACGTCGCGCCGTTCGCCTGCTTCGGAGCCGGAGTGACCGCGCGCGGCTGAGACGCCGGGGCGGCGTATCCCGAGGACCGGGTACCGGTGTGCGACAATGGCGGCAGTCGTACCGCCGTCCGGGCAATTCCGGGTGGAAGGTTCGGCTCGAGACAGCTTCCGCCAGTTCGATGCACGCGGGGCTCGTCCGGGTGCCAGCCTCACGGGGCGGCGTCCGGAGGCAGTCGTTCGCACGCATCAGATCTGGCACCAGGACGCGCCGGCGTCTGACCGCGACCGCCCCACAAGGGCTGGCACGCGGCGACCAGGCGCCGACGGCCCGTTCGGGGGAGCAGCCTCGTGGTCTCCCAGCACCGCCCCATCGCCCAGGTGGGCACGGAGCGGTAGGCCTCCGCATATTTCCGCAACGCCGAGCACGTGGTCGCCCACCCGCCCGGCAGTTCGCGAAACCGAGCTGGTCCCACCGCGTGATGCGGCCGGGACGAGGAGACAACTGAATGTCCCAGAACGACACGAACGCCGAAAACCCCAGCACCGATGAACCCGGCACCGGCCAGACCGGCGCCGAGAATGCGGCGCCGCCCGCCAAGAAGGCCGCGCGCAAGCGCGCCGCGAAGAAGACCGCTGCGGTGTCAGACGCCGCCGGCACGAACGCCGACAGTGCTACCGCCGGCAGTGCGGCCGACAATGCTGCGGCCGGCAGTGCGGCTGCCGCCGAGAGCACACCCGAGCCGGCGAAGCGCCCCGCCCGGAAGCGTGCCGCCAAGAAGGCCGCCGCGGCTGTCGCGCCCGACGTCCAGCCCGCACTGATCGACGAACCGGCTGCCCCGCCCGCGGAGCCGGCCGCGGAGCCCGTCGAGCCGGCCAAGAAGACAGCTCGCAAGCGCACGCCTCGCAAGACCGCCGCGACCTTCGCCGCCCCGGTGGTCGAGGCGCCGCTGCCTGCGCCCGAACCGATCGACATCCCGGCCGCGCCGGCGATGACGGCCGCGAGCGTCTCGGCGCTGTTCCAGTCGCCCGATCCCGCCGCTGCCCGGCCGGCCCGCACGCGCGCCGCGAAGGCGCCCGCAGCGGTCGAGATCCCGCCCGTCGACATCGCCACTTTCACCCCGCCCTCCGCTGAGGAGGACGAGGACGTACCCCTGACCGCAGGAGCCGCCGACGTCGCGATCGTCGACGCCGAGGCGCCGGACGCGCCCGAGGTTTCCGAGGAGACCGACGAGCCCGACAACGACGGCGCGCCCAAGCGCCGGCGTCGTCGCGGCGGCCGTCGTCACCGCAAGGGCGGCACCGACGACGAGGCCGAGGAGACCAGCGAGCCGTCCGAGGCCACCGTTGACGCCGGCACCGAGGACACGGGCAGCTCGTCGACCACCGAGGCCGACGACGAGGACGACACGGCCGAGTCGGGCACGGACGACGACGCGCCCGAAGGCGAGACCGACGACGGATCTGCCGACTCCAGCAGCCGCCGTCGCCGTCGCCGGCGTCGCCGGAAGGGCGACCCGGCCGACGTCACCGCGGAAGACCCGACCGACACCGTCGTCAAGATCCGGGAGCCGCGCGAGCCACGTGAGAAGCGCACCCGCGAACCCCGCGAGCCCCGCGAGAACCGCGACGACGAGGTCACCGCACTCGAGGGCTCGACCCGGCTCCAGGCGAAGAAGATCCGGCGCCGCGAGGGCCGGGAGGCAGGTCGTCGCCGTCCGCCGATCCTGACCGAATCCGAGTTCCTGGCCCGTCGGGAAGCAGTCGAGCGCAAGATGGTCGTGCGTCAGCGCGACGACATGACCCAGATCGGCGTCCTAGAGGACGGCGTGCTCGTCGAGCATTACGTCTCGCGGGAGTCCCAGGGCTCGATGATCGGCAACATCTACCTGGCCCGGGTGCAGAACGTGCTCCCGTCGATGGAGGCCGCGTTCGTCGACGTCGGCCGTGGCCGCAATGCCGTCCTCTACGCCGGCGAGGTCGACTGGGCCGGGCTCGGCCTGCACGGTGCGCCCAAGCGGATCGAACTGGCCTTGAAGTCCGGTCAGCAGATCCTCGTCCAGGTCAGCAAGGACCCGATCGGCCACAAGGGCGCCCGGCTCACCAGCCAGGTCAGCCTCGCGGGCCGTTACGTCGTCTACGTCCCCGGAGGCGGCATGAGCGGCATCAGCCGCAAGCTGCCCGACACCGAGCGCGCCCGGCTCAAGGGCATCCTCGCGGGCATCGTCCCCGACGGTGCGAGCGTCGTCGTCCGTACCGCCGCCGAGGGGGCCAGCGAGGTCGAACTCACCGACGACGTGAACCGGCTCCGCACCCAGTGGGAGTCGATCACCGCACAGGCCGATACCGGCAACGCGCCGAAGCTCCTGTACTCCGAGCCCGACCTGCTGCTCAAGGTCGTGCGCGACCTGTTCAACTCCGACTTCGCCGCACTCGAAGTCGCCGGGCCGGAGGCGACGGAGATCGTGCGTCATTACGTCGACCACGTCGCGCCCACCCTGGCCGACCGCGTCACCAGCTTCGACGACGACTACGACGTCTTCGCCGAGTACCGCGCGGATGACCAGATCCTCAAGGCGCTCGAGCGCAAGGTGTGGTTGCCCTCGGGTGGCTCGCTGGTGATCGACCGCACCGAGGCGATGACCGTCATCGACGTCAACACGGGCAAGTTCACCGGTAGCGGCGGCTCGCTCGAGGAGACCGTCACGAAGAACAATCTCGAAGCGGCCGAGGAGATCGTGCGTCAGCTCCGGCTGCGTGACATCGGCGGCATCATCGTCGTCGACTTCATCGACATGGTCCTCGAGGCGAACCGCGACCTGGTGCTCCGCCGGTTGGTCGAGTGCCTCGGCCGCGACCGGACCAAGCACCAGGTCGCCGAGGTCACATCGCTCGGTCTCGTCCAGATGACGCGCAAGCGCATCGGCACCGGCCTGCTCGAAACGTTCAGCGTCCCGTGCGAGCACTGTAACGGCCGTGGCGTTGTCATCGAGTCCGTCCCCGTGCAGGTGCGCGACGATCAGCACGAGGGCAACAACGGCGGCGGGAGCAACGGCGGCGGTGGCGGCAACGGCCGCAACCGGGGCAACCGGAGTGGCTCACAGAACAGCCAGGGATCCGCACAGAATGGCCAGGGCTCTCAGCCGGTATCTCAGCAGACGAAGACCCTCGACCCCGGCGGCATCCTCCGCGTCGCTGCGACCATGGGCCTACACAAATCTGAGGACGAGGCGTCCGGGTCCGATGTCAGCACGCTGACAGAAGCGCCGGTCGACGCCGACACCGTCACGATCGAGATCCCCGACGCCGAGGTCATCGACGATGCCGCTGCGACGGACGCGACGGACGAGGCGGACGCGGCGCCGCGCTCACGTCGTCGTCGTGGACGCCGTGGAGGTCGTGGGCGTCGCGGTGAGGTCGCGTCCGAGCCGCTCGCCGACGGCGACGACCCGGACGACTTCGAGCCGGCCGACCTGCATACCGAGCTAGTCGACGTTGCGGATGGTGACGAGCAGGTCGCCGGCGCGGATGTCGCCGATGCGGTCGGAGTCGAACCGGCGGCTCTTCCCGTCCCGGCTGACTTCGAGGACGATCTCGCCGGTGACGGCGACCTCCCCGCACGTTCGACCGATCTCTCGTACTGACGCCACCCGCTCGACGATCTCGAGCCCATACCGGGTTCGAGCAGGTCTTCGGGGCACCGCGCCGGCTTTGGGCGCGGAAAGCGCGGCGAGTCACGAGTCGACGTGGCCGTCGCCGTCGCGGTAGCCCGCCCGATCCAAGCAAGTGGGCCGGTCACGCGGTCGGCGGCCGTCCATCCGGCCTCGGTCCGACGCTCGGTTTGACCCGTACGGCCTTCGATCGGGTAACCTTGACCCTCGGACTGGGAACAGTCCGACCGTCCGTATGGCCACGACGTCGTCGGCGAGCCATCAGATCATGAGATTTCTGCCAGGTGACCACTTCGGTGCGCCGGCAGAGGCAGCAGAACACAGGAAGTAGGTCCGCGGTGTACGCGATCGTGCGCAGTGGTGGTCGTCAGCTCAAGGCCAGTGTCGGTGAGGTTATCGAGCTCGATCGTCGTGACGACGCAGTCGGCACCACGGTGGAGCTGACCCCGCTCCTCCTGGTCGACGGCGAGACCGTGACCGCGGAGACGTCGGCTCTCGCGGGTGCCCGGGTGGCCGTCGAGGTTCTGGGCGAGACCAAGGGTCCGAAGATCACGATCCTCCGCTACAAGAACAAGACGGGCTACCGCAAGCGGGGCGGCCACCGTCAGAAGTACACCCGCGTCAAGGTCACCGGCATTACTGCCTGACCCATCTTCCGTAGCGACGATTCAGAGGTAGTGACGAGATGGCACACAAAAAGGGCGCGTCGTCCACGCGTAACGGCCGCGACTCGAACGCGCAGCGCCTCGGCGTGAAGCGCTTCGGTGGTCAGGTCGTCAATGCGGGCGAGATCCTGCTCCGTCAGCGCGGGACGCATTTCCACCCGGGTAACAACGTCGGTCGTGGCGGCGACGACACGCTGTTCGCGCTCGCTCCCGGTGCCGTCGAGTTCGGCACCCATCGCGGCCGTCGTGTCATCAACGTCGTCCCGGTCGCCGTCGCGGCCGAGACCGCGGCCGCGGCGAAGTAAGTAGTCGAGTCGCCCTGAACCGGCGCTTCGGCGCCGGAAGGGGTACATCTTCATGGCCGTTCCCTCGTTCGTCGACCACGTAGACCTCGAGGTCTTCGGCGGTCACGGTGGTGACGGTTGCGCCTCGGTCCACCGGGAGAAGTTCAAGCCCCTCGGCGGTCCTGACGGCGGCAACGGTGGTCGCGGTGGCGATGTCATCTTCGTCGTCGACCCCGACGTCACCACGCTGATCGAGTTGCACCACAGCCGGATGAAGAAGGCAACTCCCGGTCGTCCGGGCCAGGGTGACAACAAGTTCGGCCCGCAGGGTGCCGACCTGATCGTCCCGGTCCCCGACGGAACCGTCGTCAAGGACGCCTCAGGTGAGGTCCTGACGGACCTCGTCGGGCCTGGTGCGACGTTCGTCGCCGCCGCCGGCGGGAAGGGCGGGCTCGGCAACGCCGCCCTCGCGAGCCCGAAACGGCGTGCCCCCGGCTTCGCGCTTCTCGGCGAGCCCGGTGAAGAGCGCCTGCTGGTTCTCGAACTCAAGCTCGTCGCCGACATCGGCCTCGTGGGCTTCCCCAGCGCCGGCAAGTCGAGCCTCGTCGCCGCCATCTCGCGCGCCCGGCCGAAGATCGCCGACTACCCGTTCACCACCCTGGTCCCGAACCTCGGTGTCGTGACCGCCGGCGACACGTCCTTCACGGTCGCCGACGTACCCGGGCTCATTCCGGGCGCGAGCGAGGGCAAAGGGCTCGGGCACGAGTTCCTGCGTCACATCGAACGCTGTGCCGCGCTCGTCCACGTCCTCGACTGCGCCACTCCCGATCCCGGCCGTGACCCGATCAGCGACCTCGACACGCTCGAGGCCGAGCTCGCCGCCTACGGCGGGTTGGAGGACCGGCCGCGGCTGGTCGCGCTCAACAAGGTCGACGTTCCCGAGGCCCGTGAACTCGCCGAACTCGTGACCGCCGAGCTGACCGAGCGCGGACTCCGGGTCTTCGACATCTCCGCCGCCACTCACGAAGGTCTGCGCGACCTCACGTTCGCGATGGCCGAGATCGTCTCCGCGCGCCGGGCCGCTGAGCCCGCCGCACAGTCCGCGCGGATCGTCCTGCGTCCCCGTGCGGTCGGTTCGGACGACACGTTCTCCGTCCACCGTGACGTCGACCGGTGGGTGGTACGTGGTGAGAAGCCCGACCGCTGGGTCCGGCAGACGAACTTCGGCAACGACGAGGCCGTCGGCTTCCTCGCCGACCGGCTCGCCCGGCTCGGTGTCGAGGCGAAGCTGATCTCGTTGGGCGCGGTCGCCGGCGACGACATCGTCATCGGCCCGAAGGGCAACGAGGTCATGTTCGACTTCGATCCGACTGTCGACGGCGGCGGACAGACGATGGGCCCACGGGGTACGGACTCCCGGCTGGACGACTGATGACAGGCTCGACCCCGAGCCTGCGTCCAGCCGTCCAGGCGGCGCGACGGGTCGTCGTCAAGATCGGATCGTCATCACTCGCCAACTCGCACGGTGGTCTCGACGACGCCGCCCTGTCGGCCCTGGTCGACACGCTCGCCGCGGTCCGTAACCGCGGGGTCGAGGTCGTCCTGGTGTCGTCCGGCGCCATCGCCGCCGGCCTCGTCCCGCTCCGCTTGCGTCGGCGCCCGCGTGACCTCGCCACTCAACAGGCCGCGGCGGCCGTGGGTCAGGGACTGCTGCTGGCTCGCTACGGACAGGCGTTCGCCGGCCACCACCTGACCGTCGGGCAGGTTCTGCTGACTGTCGACGACGTGACCCGGCGGTCGAACTACCGCAACGCGTTCCGCACGTTCGGGCGGCTGCTCGAGTTGGGCGTGGTGCCGGTCGTCAACGAGAACGACACCGTCGCGACCACCGAGATCCGCTTCGGCGACAACGATCGGCTCGCTGCCCTGGTCGGACACCTCGTCCATGCGGATCTGCTCGTCCTGCTCTCCGACGTCGACGGTCTCTACGACGGCCATCCTGGCCTCGACGGGTCGCGGATGCTTACTGACGTACACGGTGAGGCCGATCTGGTCGGTATCGACGTGGGCCGGCCGGGCAGGTCCGGGGTCGGCACGGGCGGGATGGTCACGAAGATCGAAGCGGCCCGGATCGCTACCGAGGCAGGGATGCCGGTGGTGTTGACGAGTGCTGGGAATGCAACCGCCGCGCTGGCCGGCGAGGCTGTCGGAACGTTGTTCCATTCGACCGGGCGTCGCCGTTCGACCCGGCTGTTGTGGTTGGAGCATGCGACCTCTGGCCTCGGGCGGTTGCACGTGGATGCGGGTGCGGTGACGGCGTTGCAGCAGCGGCAGGCGTCATTGCTGCCGGCTGGGGTAACGGCCGTGGATGGGGTGTTCAGCGCGGGGGATCCGGTCGACGTGGTCGGCCCCGACGGCGTGGTCGTCGCACGTGGGCTGGTCAACTACGACGCGGCCGAGGTGCCGTCGCTGCTGGGTCGATCGACGAAGGACATCGGCGCGGAGTTCGGCCACGACTACGAGCGCGAACTCGTCCACCGCGACGCGATGGTGCTGCTCTAGTCGCCTGCGGCCCCTAGCTGAGCGATCCTGGCGCGAGGTGTGACAAAACCCGCTTCCAGGCCGGCACGACGATCTGATGTCCGACGCCCGGCATCATCTCGATCCGCGAGTTGGGCACCCGGTCCTTCCACCACCTTGCGTGCGATCCCTTCACCTCGATGTCGGAGGTCCCGTAAAACAGGAGCGTCTTCGCCTGGATGTCTTCAGGTTCGAATGCCACCTGGTCGTCGGGTTTCTGTCCGCCACCGGCTCGGCTTCGGCCGTGGTCGAGCATCGCCACGAGGCGTGCGTGCGCGGCTCCATCGGTGACGTCTGCGAGCCACCTCGGGGGGTCGGCGTCATCGAGCGCGCACGCGATCTCGTCGTTCGGCGCGGGTGTGCCGAGCAGGACCAGGCGGTCGACGAGGTCCGGACGACGTACTGCGAGGTCGGCCGCAACGTGCCCGCCGGTCGACCATCCGGCTACTCCGGCTGCCGTGAAGCCGAGGTGATCGAGGACGGCGGCGATGTCGTGTGCGGCCGCGGTCGATCCGTCTCCCTCCGGGTCGACATCGGAGCCTCCGTAACCGGGGCGGTCGACGCCGACGAGGACGACGTCGCGTCGACCGGTCTCGTCGGGATCCGGGTCGAACGCTCCGCTTCCCGGCGACGGGTGCACGAACACGACGCATCGCCCCGCGTCGCTGCGCCCGGCCGTGTGGAAGCAGATCGTCCGACCGTCACGGGTGATCGTCGCCGTCCTCATGCCTCATTCTCCCTGTTCCGACCGGTCAGAACGGTGGTCCGACGGTCGGATCGACGCGCCAGCACGGTGTGGTCGTGACGAGGTGGTGCGGCGAGGACCAGCTGGCGTCGTTGGTGGCCTCGTCGATCACGAGCCGCCACCCTCTCGCCTGTTTGAGCCGATGGTGCCGTCGGCACAGTGGCGCGAGGTTGCACGGGCAGGTCGGGCCGCCCAGGTCGAACGGGACGGTGTGGTCGTTGTCGCAGACGGTCGCTGATCGCGTGCAGCCGGGGAATCGGCAGTGCCGGTCGCGACCGTCGACGAACTCGCGCATCGCTTTCGTCGGATCGTGCGGGGTTCGCGTGTGTTTGACGACGCGGCCGGTGTCGTCAACGGCTGTGAGGCACCAGCTGCTGGGCTGTGCGGCCGCCTGTTTCACCAGCCGGGCGATGACGCCGGCTGGGACGAGCCCGAAGCCGGCGATCTCGGCGACCGTCCCGCGGCGGATCGCGTCAGCCAGGTCGGCGAGCATCCCGATCGGAACGACCAGGTCGATCCCCGGTCGAACCGACCAAGGGGAGCGGGATTTGCGGTTTCCCTTGTCAGGCAGGCCATCCTGGTGTCCGGTCAGCTCGGATTCCGAAGCGCCGGTCGTGGCACCGTCACGAGCGCGCGGTGTGGGGCTCGGGTCGTTGCCGACGAGGAGGTCGATGTAGACGTCGGCACGGAGCTGATCGAGCAGCCGCGGGTCCCCGAGCAGCTTGATACCTCGCGCAATGGCGTCGATGTGGGCGTAGGCCGCTGCGATGTCGGTGAGTGGGAGGTCACACCCGGACAGGAAGCCGACGCCGGGCACGTCGCGATCGGTTCCGTGAACCAGTCGCCGGTTCTTCAGCGCGCTGCGGGTACGGGCGCGGGCGGCTTCGGGATCGGCGGCGACGAGCTCGGTCTGGGCACGACGCTGGAGCTGTCCCGGCGTCTGGCCGATGGTGATGTCGCGGGCACTGAGCCGCCCGGGCCGCGCGGACCGGTCGAAGAGCGCGGCGTCGACGACAGCCTTGATGGCGTCGGATGCGCTGCTGGTCGTCCGGGTGACGACCGCGACCTTGCGGGAGTCGATCAGACCGTCACGCCAGGCGGCCCACAGGTGCGGATGCCGACGGTGCGCGTCGATCGATTGGCCGATGAGATTGGACCCGGTGATCGGCGAGACCTTGAGGACCATGGCGGCCTCGTCGCCGGCGAACTCCTGCCAATCCTTCAGGCGGGCGGACGGGTGCGCGACGTAGGGCGGGCAGTGTGCGAACTCGCTCAGCGATGCCGCCATCCCGGCCTGTACCCAGGCCAGGTGGCGCGCTTCCGCAGCGATCACCTCGAGGAGGTGCTCGCCTGATAGCGCGCCGATCGAGGCCGGCGAGAACGCGGGCAAGCTGCGGGTGGTCGAGCGTCGAGAGCTGGTCGACGAGAGGACGCGTAGAGGGCCCGACCGGCGGCCTGACGATCTCGATGACGTCCATGAAGTGAATAATAATCGAGCACACCGACAGTTCCGAGGCCCGTGGACAACCGCCGATGCGCGGCCGGATCTTGTACGGGCGTCAGCTATGTCTTGACGGTTATATGTCTCGATGGACATACTCCAACGGTGACTATCTTCGCCGTCATCGCCGAGCCCCGCCGCCGGGAGCTCCTCGACCTCCTGCGAGGCGGCGAGGCCTCCGTGGGCAACCTCGTCGGCCGCACGCGGATGAGCCAACCCCTGGTCTCCAAGCATCTACGCGTCCTTCGCGACGCCGGCCTGGTCGACGTCGAGATCCACGCCCAGCAACGGCATTACCGCCTGACGCCGGCTCCGTTGCACGAGCTCGACGCGTGGCTGCAGAGCTTCCGCGACATGTGGGTCGACCGGCTCGACGTGTTGGAACGACACCTCGACGCCGCCGACCCACCACCACATTCGACCCCGGAGGACCCGACCGCATGAGCACCCGTCCGATGTCCGACACCCCGTACGGCACCATCGAGCGCAACGGTGACGGCACGATCCTGCGTTTCGAGCGATCGCTCGCACATGCGAGCGACGTCGTCTGGGCAGCGCTGGTCGAGCCTGACGCCTGGCTGGGCCACTTCGTCGAGCCACTCGTCGATGGCGCGACCTACCGGTTGATCTTCGAAGGCATGGAGAGGGGCGGAAAGGTCGTCGAACTCGACCCGCCGAACGTCCTGGCCTTCACCTGGGCCAGCGACGCCGACCCGGGCGAAGCGATACTCCGCTTCGAGCTCACCTCCACCGGCGATCGCAGCACCCGGCTCGTCTTCACGGCTACGAGCGACGGCCGGGACTTCCTGGCTGAAGGCGCGTCCGGATGGCAGGGCTACGTCGACTCGCTCGCTGCCGCCGTCGATGGTGACACCATCGAGAAGTCGCAAGCAGGTTGGACAAAGCTCCGCGACGCCTATGCCGAGCAGTTCGCTGTCTCACCGTCCGTCGGCGCGATGACGGAGGTCGACGGTGGGCGGGCGATCACCTTCCGCCGCCTGCTCGCGCACGAGCCATCAGTGGTGTGGTCGGCCCTGACCGACCCGAACGAGCTGGCCAGCTGGCTTGCCGGTGCTCGTCTCGAACCGCGTGTCGGGGGAGTGGCCGAGTTCGACTTCGGGCACGGCACGGCGAGCGGCACCGTCACCGAGTTCGAACCGCCCACACGGCTGACCTACAGCTGGTCGAGCCCGTCGGCCGCTCAGTCGACGGTCCGATGGGAGCTCGAGGACGGGCCCGCCGGCGGCACCTGGCTGACGTTGACCCACGCCGTCACCAGCCCCGAGGACGGCATCGACCTGCTCGCCGGTTGGCACCTACACCTCGACGGGCTCCGTGAGGCGCTCGACCGCCGTGACGGAGGCTGGCGTGACGGCGCCTTCGCACCGATGCTCGCTCTTTACGCCGCGATGAACTGACCCGATCCGAACGGTCGGCCGGACCGTACGCTGATGTCATGTCCTCCCAGGCCGCATCATCGGTTGCCGACCTCGCTCGGGCCGCCCGGGTCGCGGCCGTCCCACTCGCCCTCGCCGGCCGTGCCGTCAAGGACGCCGCACTACTTCAGATGGCCGGTGCGCTCCGCGAGCACACCGACGACATCCTCCGGGCCAACAAGGAGGATGTCGTCCGCGCCGAGGCTGCGGGCACCGACGTCGCGATGATCGACCGGCTCCGCCTGGACGCCGGTCGGATCGACGCCATGGCGACCGGCCTCGAGCAACTCGCGTCCCTCCCCGACCCGATCGGTGAGGTGATCCGCGGATCCGTCACGACGACCGGACTGCGGCTCGAACAGGTCCGTGTCCCGCTCGGAGTCATCGGCATCATCTACGAGAGCCGCCCGAACGTCACCGCCGACGCTGCCGGCATCTGCCTGAAATCCGGAAACGTCTGCCTGCTCAGAGGATCCTCCTCCGCGGCCTACAGCAACGTCGCCATCATCAGCGTACTGAGATCAGCGGTCGAGACCGCCGGCCTGCCGGCCGACTGCATCACGGGCGTTGGCGGCGATCGGCAAACCGTCAAGGAGCTCATGCAGGCAAGGGGTCTCGTCGACCTGCTGATTCCACGTGGAGGAGCCGGTCTGATCCAGACCGTCGTCCGCGAATCCACCGTGCCCGTGATCGAAACCGGTGTCGGCAACGTGCACATCTTCGTCGACGCCACTGCCGACCCCGCCAAGGCGCTGCCCATCATCCTCAACGCCAAGACCCAGCGCCCGACGGTCTGCAACGCCGCCGAGACTCTGCTCGTCCACCGCGATATCGCAGCCTCCTTCGTCCCGGTCATCGCCACGGCACTGACCGATGCGGGCGTCACCATCCACGCCGACGACGCCTTCGCAGCCGCGACCGGCTCGAACCCCGGCGTCGTCGCCGCGACCCCGGCCGATTTCGACACCGAGTACCTCTCCCTCGACATCGCGGCCGCGGTTGTCGACGACCTGGCCGCGGCCATCGACCACATCCGCGCACACAGCACCGGTCACACCGAGGTCATCCTCACCGGGTCGGTCACCTCCGCGGACGCCTTCGTCGCCCAGGTCGACGCTGCCGCGGTGATCGTCAACGCCAGCAGCCGATTCACCGACGGTGGCGAATTCGGCTTCGGTGCCGAGATCGGCATCTCGACGCAGAAGATGCACGCACGCGGGCCGATGGGGCTTGCCGAGATGACGTCGACCAAATGGATCGTCCGCGGCGACGGCCAGATCCGGGCCTGAGCGGGCCGCCGGGCGCGCCCGGCGACGCGGGCTCGACGCACTAGGCTGCCGCGCATGAGTGCGACTCCGCTTCTGCTCGCCGCGACCGAGCACGCCACGAAGGTCCCGGCCATCGCTGTCGGGGGGATCGTGCTCGGCATCCTGGTGGCACTGCTCGCCATCACGCTGTTCCTCGGCGGCGGCCGTCCGCACGACTAGGTTGTGCCGGTGACCGGCCACGATCGATCCTCGCCAGCGGCGCACGCCCGCGCGCTCGCGCCGAAGACGCGGCGCCGGATGGGCATCATGGGTGGCACGTTCGACCCGATCCACCACGGTCACCTCGTGGCGGCCAGTGAAGTGGCGGCCTGGTTCGATCTGGACGAGGTCGTGTTCGTTCCCACCGGCCAGCCCTGGCAGAAGGCCGACCGTCAGGTCAGCCCGGCCGAGGACAGGTACCTGATGACGGTGATCGCCACCGCATCGAACCCGCGGTTCTCCGTGAGCCGGATCGACATCGACCGGCCGGGCCCCACCTACACCGTCGACACGTTGCGCGACCTGCGCAGTCGCCACGGTGAGGACGTCGACTACTACTTCATCACCGGCGCCGACGCGCTCGCCCAGATCCTGACCTGGCACGACGTCGAGGAGAGCTTCGAGCTCGCCCATTTCGTCGGCGTCACCCGGCCAGGCGTGTCGATCAGCCTCGAGAAGCTGCCGGACAAGCGGATCTCGATCGTGGAGATCCCGGCGCTGGCGATCAGCTCCACCGAGTGCCGCGCCCGGGTGGCCGCGGGTGACCCGATCTGGTACCTCGTGCCGGACGGGATCGTCCAGTACATCGCCAAAGGGAAGCTCTACCGCTCGACGTGAGAGACTTGTCGACGTCCCATATGACCGCAACCCATCGTCGCAACGGAGCAGATCCCCTCTCGTGCCAGCTTCTGAAGAGTCAGTGCAGCTCGTCCGCCTCGCTGCCATCGCCGCGTCGGACAAGCTCGCCAACGACATCGTGGCCGTCGACGTGTCCGAACGGCTTGCACTCACCGACGCCTTCCTCGTGTGTTCCGCCCCGAGCGACCGCCAGGTTCAGGCCATCGTCGACGCGATCGAGGAGGCGCTGCGCGAGCAGGGCGTCAAACCCCTCCGTCGTGAAGGCGCCGGCACCAACCGCTGGGTCCTCCTCGACTTCGTCGACCTCGTCGTGCACGTCATGCACGAGGAGGAACGCGAGTTCTACGGCCTTGAACGGTTGTGGCGCGACTGCCCGTTGATCGATCTCGAACTGCCCGCCGAAGCGCTGAGAGGCCGCACGAGCGGCGCCGGCGTCTAGCTCGCATGACCGCGGGGCAGCTGATCCTGTGGCGCCACGGCCAGACAGCCTGGAACGCCGAGGAACGCATGCAAGGCCAGACCGACGTCCCACTCGACGACGTCGGCCGTGGCCAGGCGCGCGAAGCCGCGTCCCGGCTCGCAGCGCTCTCGCCGTCGATGATCTGGTCCTCCGACCTGTCCCGGGCCGCCCAGACGGCCGACGCACTCGCGGCCCGCACGGGTCTTCGCGTCCACCTCGATCCCCGGTTGCGTGAGATCGACGGCGGCAGCCTGAGTGGTCTCACCCGCACCGAGTTCCTCGCGTTGCACCCCGGCCTGCGCCTCGGCGCCGGTCCCGACGAGCGACGCGGCGGTGACGGCGAAACGGAGCGGCAGGTCGCGAAGCGGGTCGCCGCCGCCCTCCGCGACGCGGCCGGATCCGCACCCGACGGGTCGACCGTCGTCGTGGCCACCCACGGGGTCTCGTCGAGAGTCGGCGCCGGTGAACTGGTGGGACTACCGCCGGAATGCTGGCGCGCACTCGCCGGGGTGGCCAACTGCTGCTGGGTCGCCCTCGGCCGTTTCGACCCGCCCGCTCCGGTCGCCGGCGGGGCACCACCGACCGGCCCGGGCGCGTTCTGGCGGATCGTCGAGTGGAACGCGGGATCGCTTCCCGAGCCGTTGTTCTCCGACGATGGACCGGCCTGACCGGGCCATCCACTGAGGTTAGGCACTTCCTTCTCGCCGACTGTCATCACGCGACTCGAGCTGACCGCCGACCGCCGACCACTGATCGCGCCGTCGGTCCCGGCTCGTTACGCTGCCATGCGCACGGCCTGACCCGATCGCCCGCTCCCGACCGAAGCAGATGACCATCCCCGATCCGTCCGCGCTGCCCGCCAGCGCCTCGCAGCTGCTCGTCCGCTCACTTCGCCGGCACCGCGCCCGTGTGATCGGCTCGGTCATCGGCTTCTGCGGTCACCAGACCTGCGAAACCCTCGTGCCGGTGGCGATCGGAGTGGTCATCGACCGCGCCGTCGTGACCGCCGACCTGTCGAATCTGCTGATCGGCGTCGTCGGGATCCTCATCCTGTTCAACGTACTGATGTTCTCCTGGCGCCTCGGTGGCCGGCTCTCCTTCGGTGCCATGCAACGCGAAACCCACACCCTGCGGGTCGAACTGGCCGCTCGCGTCCTCGATCCGCGCGGCGCCCGGACCGGCAAACCGATGGGCGAGGTGCTGTCCGTCGCGACCTCCGACGCGATGCGCGCGGCCACCATCCTCCGGGTCGGGCCGTCGTTCGTCGCCGCGTGCTGCGCCCTGGTCGTCGCGGCCGCCGTGCTGCTCTCGATCGACGCCGCGCTCGGTGCGGTGGTGCTGATCGGCGCGCCCGCGCTGGTCGCGGTCGTGCAGGTGATGGGGCCGTGGCTGACGCGCCGCAACGTCGTCCAGCAGGAAGCGACCGGCGCCACCACCGCCCTGGCGACCGACCTCGTCCGCGGCGGACGTGCGCTACGAGGGGTCGGTGCCGAGGCGAACGCCGTCGGGCGCTATCGCCGGTCGTCCCAGCGCACGTTGCTGGCCACTCTCACGGCGGCTCGTACCGGTGGCGTCTACCAAGCCGCCACCACGCTGGCCAGTGGGCTGTTCCTCGCCATCGTGGCCGGCCTGTCCGGCTGGTTCGCGATCGACGGACGGATCTCCGTCGGCCAGCTCATCACCATCGTCGGACTCGCACAGTTCCTCGGTGAACCCGTGCGTGGGTTGGGCGAACTCGGTCAGGCACTCGCCATCGCCAGGTCGTCGGCCGGCCGTGTCGTCAGTGTGCTGTCCGCTCCGTCGGTGAACGAGGGCGGCACCGCACACGTCCTCGGACACGGTGGACTTCGGGTCGACATGGTGTCCTACCGCAGCCTGTCCGAGATCGACCTGACGATCGCGCCGGGCGAACTCGTCGGAATCCTTGCCTATCAGCCTGCTGATGCCGACGCACTCCTCGAACTCCTTGCCGGACGGGTCGGCAGCGACGACCACACCGGCCGGGTACTCGTCGACGGAGTGCCGCTCGACGAGGCCGATCTCGGCGATGCGCGTGCCGCCGTCCTCGTCGAGCAGCACGAGGTCGCCCTGTTCGCCGGGTCGATCCGCAGCAACGTCCTCGCCGGGGTGACCGTCGCGCCGTCGCCGGCGGCACTCACCGAAGCACTGCTCGCCTGCGCGGGTGACGACGTCGTCGGTGCCCACCCGGACGGGCTCGAGCGTCACATCACCGATCGCGGACGGAGCCTGTCCGGCGGGCAGCGGCAGCGGCTCGGCCTCGCCCGCGCACTCCTGGCCCGACCGCCGGTGCTCGTGCTGCACGATCCGACGACGGCCGTAGACGCCGTCACCGAGGAGACCATCGCCGCCGGGCTGGTGCGCTTCCGGCACGGGCCGGACAATGCGTCGGCCGCCACCATCGTGGTGACGAGCAGCCCGGCGATCCTCGGCCTTGCCGATCGCGTACTCGTGGTGGACGGCGGCCGCGTGATAAGCGAGAGCACGCACGCCCAGCTCGCCGAGAACGACGAGCGCTATCGCGAGCAGGTGCTGCGGTGACGGCGATCGACGAGCCGGCCGTGTCCGCGCTGCCGCCCGTTCGCGAGCTCCTTCCCGTTGCCTCCGCCCGGGCCACCTGGGCCGCGCTCGGACACGAGATCGCGCTGCTGCGGTGGAGCACGATCCTCGCGTTGCTCGCGTCGGTCGGTGCGACGCTGGCCGGCCTCGTCGGGCCGTGGGCGCTGGGCCGGCTCGTCGACGACGTGATCGACCGGGCCGGCGCGCCCGCGGCGGTCCGAGTCGTCGTCATCCTCGTCGGCTCGGCCATCGCCGCCGCCGTCTTGACCATGCTCGGTTTCTGGGCGATCACCCACGTCGGGGCAACCGTTCTGGCCCGGCTGCGGGAGCGTGTCGTCGACCGCGCGCTGCGGCTTCCCTCGGCCCGCTTGGAGAAAGTCGGCAGCGGCGACCTGCTGACGCGGGTCGGCGACGACGTCGCGGTGGTGACCGACGCGCTGATCTCGCTCGGCCCGCTGCTCGTCTCGTCGCTACTGACGGTCGTCCTCACGCTCGCCGGAATCGCCAGCCTGGATTGGCGGTTGGCCGTCGCGGGTGCGGCGTCGTTGCCGATCTACGTCATCGGGACCTGGTGGTACCTGCCGCGCTCGGCCCCGATGTATGCGAAGGAGCGTGCGCTGATGTCGGCGCGGTCGGAGGCACTGATCAGCTCGCTGCAGGGTTCGACGACCGTGCAGGCGTACCGACTCGAGGCGCGCCACACCGGCGTGATCAACGAGCGGTCCTCCGAGGCGATGGACATGTCGGTGTCGGTGTTCAAGCTGCTGAGTCGCTTCCTCGGTTACCAGAACCGGGCCGAGAGCATCGGACTGTCCGCCATCCTCGCCGTCGGGTTCTTCCTGGTCCGCGACGGCGCGTCGACGGTCGGTGCGACCACAGCCGCGGCGCTGTACTTCCACCGGCTGTTCGGGCCGCTGGGAGCACTGATGATGACGTTCGACCAGGTGCAGTCCGCCGGCGCGAGCCTGTCCCGGCTGGTCGGGGTCGCCGACATCGAGCTGCCGCCGGAACCCGCGGTGCCCGCGGTGCCCCGCGACGCCGGCGTGGCGATCCGGGGACTCACGCACCACTACGAGAGCGGGCCCGTCGTCCTCGAGGACGTGTCGCTCGATATCGCGCCGGGGGAGCGGGTTGCGCTCGTCGGGGCGAGTGGTGCGGGCAAGACGACGCTCGCCTCGATCGTCGCCGGCCTGCTGGTCCCGTCGACCGGCTCGGGCGCTGTCCGGATCGGCGGCGCGTCCTTCGACGAGCTCGGGGAGACGCGCTGGCGCCGGCAGGTCGCGCTGATCAGCCAGGACGTGCACGTGTTCTCCGGGCCGCTGCTCGACGACGTCCGGCTGGCGGCTCCCGATGCAACCTCCGAGCAGGTCCGCGCGGCGCTGGCGAAGGTCGGTGCGACCGGCTGGGTGGCAGCGCTGCCCGACGGGCTGGACACGGTCGTGGGAGAAATCGCGCATCAGTTGACGGCGTCGCAGGCACAGCAGATAGCGCTGGCCCGGTTGATCCTGGCTGATCCGCCGATCGCGATCCTGGACGAGGCCACCGCCGAGGCCGGGAGTGCGGGGGCGCACGACCTCGAGCAGGCGGCCGCCGCGGCGATGGCCGCCCGCACGAGTCTCGTCGTCGCGCACCGGCTCACGCAGGCTGCGGCAGCGGACCGGGTGATCGTCATGGAACACGGTCGGATAGTCGAGGACGGCCCGCACGCGAAGCTCGTCCACGCCGGTGGGCGGTACGCGACCTTGTGGCAGGCGTGGCAGGGTCGGACGAACGCCTGACGTGATCTGCGCGGGCCGGCCGCACGGTCGGCCGATTGGCGTCGGCCGTCGGTCTGCGGGTATCGTGAGCGGTCGTTCGGGGCTTTGGCGCAGTTGGTAGCGCGCCTCCATGGCATGGAGGAGGTCAGGGGTTCGAATCCCCTAAGCTCCACGACGATCCACATCTCGAACACGAACCACTGAACGCCGTCGGCCCCGCGCCGGCGGCGTTTCTCGTACTCCTGCGTGCTGGTGGGGCCCGGGTCGTGACCCACTGACCGTCGAATCCTCGCGCCGTTCGGGTCTACGCTCGCTCCACCACGTTGCGTGTCCGCTCGGGCACGAGCCTGGCCGGGGGAACTGATGAGGCCGTCTGTGTCGAGTCGCAAGGTGAGCACACGTCTGATCGTCGTCCTGGCTCTCATCCTGGTCGGGTTGCTCCCGAGTCTGGCGCCGGTGTCGGCAACGGCCGGATCGAGGATCGTCAGTGCCGCCTCGGGTCGTTGCCTCGATGTCGTCGGTGGCAGCACCGCATCGCGGGCCCGCATCGACATCGCCGGCTGCAGCGGTCAGGCACGGCAGGCCTGGACGCTCACTGCCGCGGGCGAGCTGCGCGTCTACGCCGGCGCGCTGTGCCTCGACGTGGCCGGTCAGGACACCACGGCGCCCGCGATCGTCGAGACCTACCCGTGCAACGGCGGAGCGAACCAGCACTGGACGCTCAATGCCAACGGCAGCATCACGGGCGTCCAGTCCCACCTCTGCCTCGACGTGACCGGGGCCGGGTGGCGAACGGGACACTCGTCGGGATGTGGACGTGTAACGGCCAGACCAATCAGAAGTGGACGACTACCGCCGGCACCGTCGACACGACCCCGCCGTCGGTGCCGGCGAATCCGACCGCCGGCAACCTGACCTGCTCCTCGGTGACGTTCGCCTGGAAGGCCTCGACCGACAACGTCGGCGTCGCGTTCTACGACGTCTATCACGACGGCCAGCTGATGAGATCGGTCAGCGGAACGACCCTGTCGACCAGCCTGACCGTGGTCGCCGGCGTGACGTGGGGCCTGTTCGTCAACGCCCGCGACACCGCCGGCAACGTCTCACAGGCGAGCACGACCGTCCCGATCACCCCGCCGCAGTGCCAAGTCGACACTCAACCGCCGACGGCGCCCAGCGGCCTTACCGGCTCGGCCGCCGGCACCTCGGTCACGCTCACGTGGTCGGCCGCGACCGACAACGTCGGCGTGCGTGCCTACGACATCTACCGGGGCGGCGCGAAGGTCGGCACCGTGACCGGCACTTCCGCGGTCGCGCCGGTGACGACCTTCATCGACAGCGGGCTGGCCGCCGCCGCGAGCTACTCCTACTACGTCGTCGCGCGGGATGCCCAGGCGAACGTGTCCCCGCACAGCAACACCGCGACGGTGACCACCGGATCCGCCTGCTCCAACGCCGTCTGCACGGTGACGCAGGTCGCCACCGACACCGACATCCCCTGGGGTCTGCTCACGCTGCCCGACGGCTCCATCCTCTACGGCCGACGAGACGCACACGACATCGTCCGGTTGAATCCGACGACCGGCGCGAAGACGACCGTGGGCAGCGTGCCGAACGTGTCCGGCACCGACGGCGAGGGCGGCCTCCTCGGCCTCGCCATCGCGCCGACTTTCACCAGTGACCATTGGCTTTACGTCATGCACACGTCGCCGGCCGACAACCGGATCGTCCGGATCAAGCTCAACGGGAATGTTCTCGACACCAGCACCGAGCAGATCCTGCTGACGGGCATCCTGCGCAACAAGTACCACAACGGCGGGCGCCTGCGGTTCGGGCCGGACGGCAAGCTGTACGCGAGCACGGGTGACGCGCAGAACGGCGACAACGCGCAGAACAAGGGCGGCCTCAACGGCAAGGTGCTCCGGCTGAACCCGGACGGCAGCATCCCGACGGACAACCCGTTCGGTAATTACGTATGGAGCTACGGACATCGCAACCCGCAGGGGCTCGCCTTCGATTCCCAGGGTCGCCTGTGGGAGCAGGAGTTCGGCAACTCGGTGATGGACGAGACGAACCTGATCGTCAAGGGCGGCAACTACGGCTGGCCGGCATGCGAGGGGACGATCGGCGCGTGCGGAACCGCAGGGTTCATCGCACCGAAGCACACCTATGCGACGGCGGACGGATCCTGCTCCGGGATCGCCATCGTGCGGAACGTGCTCTACGTCGCGTGCGAACGCGGCACCCGGATGTACCGCGAGGTGATCAGCGGCAGCACACTGACGAATGTTCAGATCTATTTCAACGGCACGTACGGGCGGCTGCGCACGATCGAGCCGTCGCCGGACGGTGGATTGTGGTTGACGACGTCCAACCTTGGCGACAAGGACAGCACGCCCGACAACAGCAACGAGAAGATCCTGCACGTCACCCTGGGGCCGTGATCACCGATCACGGACCGGCGATCAGCGACCGGCGAGAAGTTCCTCGAACGGGATCGGGTCGAGGAACGGATCGACCGTGTCGCGTCGGATCCGGCGGCTGGTGAGTCGATTGGCCAGCTCCAGGCCGGCGCGATCGACGCGCTCGGCGAGTGATCCGGCGGCGAAGCTCCCGAAGTCCTCGCTCGCCGCGAACACCGCGGTCGGCATGACCTGGGCCCTCAGGTAGGCGAACAGCGGACGCATCGCGAAGTCGATAGCCAGTGAATGCCGAGCCGTCCCAGCCGTCGCGCCGAGGAGAACCGGTTTACCGTCGAGTACGCCGCCATCGAGAACGTCGAAGAAGGACTTGAACAAGCCGCTGTAGGAGGCGCTGAAGATCGGTGTCACCGCGATCAGCGCATCGGCGTCACGGACGAGGTCGACGGCTTCGGTGAGTGGGCCGGATGCGAACCCGGTGAGGAGATTGTCCGTGATGGCGTGGGCGACGGTTCGCAACTCGATGACCTCGACCCGAACGTCCTCACCGAGCAGGTCGAGGCTGCGGACCGTCGCCGCGCTCAGTTGGTCGGCGAGCAGCCGGCTCGAGGACGGCTGACTCAGGCCGGCGGTGATGACGACGATGGAGTGGGTCATGCGGATACCTCCGCGCGACGGCTCGCGGCCAGCAGGCTCGCGTGGGTCGGGGCGTCCGGCACGTGTGCCGGCTTCAACGCCGCGAACTCCTTGCGGAGCACGGGAACGACCTCTTCGCCGAGGATGTCGAGCTGCTCCAGCACGGTCTTGAGCGGAAGGCCGGCATGATCCATCAGGAACAGCTGACGCTGGTAGTCGCCCACATAGTCGCGGAACCCGAGGGTCCGCTCGATCACCTGCTGGGGACTTCCGACGGTCAACGGGGTCTGCGAGGTGAAGTCCTCCATCGACGGGCCGTTCCCGTAGACCGGGGCGTTATCGAAGTAGGGCCGGAACTCACGGACCGCGTCCTGGCTGTTCTTCCGCATGAACGCCTGGCCGCCGAGCCCGACGATGGCCTGGTCAGCGGAACCGTGCCCGTAGTGCTCGAACCGGTTGCGGTAAAGCGCGACCATCTGCTTGGTGTGCGAGGCGGGCCAGAAGATGTGGTTGGAGAAGAAGCCGTCGCCGTAGTAGGCGGCCTGCTCGGCGATCTCGGGGGAGCGGATCGAGCCGTGCCAGACGAACGGAGGAACGTCGTCGAGCGGCCGGGGGGTCGCCGTGAAGCCCTGTAGGGGTGTGCGGTACTTCCCTTCCCAGTTGACGAAATCCTCGCGCCAGAGCCGGCGGAGCAGCGCATAGTTCTCGATCGCCAGCGGGATGCCGTCGCGAATGTCCTTGCCGAACCACGGGTAGACCGGGCCGGTGTTGCCGCGGCCCATCATCAGGTCGACGCGACCCTCCGACAGGTGCTGCAGGGTGGCGTAGTCCTCCGCGATCCGCACCGGGTCGGTGGTGGTGATGAGCGTGGTGGCCGTCGAGAGCAGCAGAGTCGAGGTCTGCGCGGCGATGTAGGCGAGCGTCGTCGTGGGCGCGGAGGGGACGAACGGCGGGTTGTGGTGCTCGCCGGTGGCGAAGACGTCGAGGCCGACGTCCTCGGCCTTCTTGGCAATGATGACGGTCGCCTTGATGCGCTCGTGCTCGGTCGGCGCGCGACCCGTCGTCGGGTCGACGGTGATGTCTCCGACGGTGAAGATTCCGAACTGCATGCTGTCCTCCGGGAGGTCCGGCGTGATCATTGATTCTTCAACTACCGTACCTCACAGAACCATTGGCCTGCGCGAGCTATTCCAGCTGACGGGTTCTCGGGCGCGAGCACGGGATCGGCTCGACTAGGAGCGGGAGAGCGGTTCCTCGGAGGGGGCGGCGACCTCGATGCGGTCGCGTCCGCGGTGCTTGGCGACATACAGCGCCGAGTCTGCCAACCGCTCGAGCCGCTCGGCGCCCGTCGCGTGCTCCGGGTAGACCGCGATGCCGACGCTGGCGCTCATCGCGACGTCGACACCACTGAGCCTGATGCCCGCGATGCCCTTCCGCAGCTTCTCGGCCGCGAGAACTGCACCGTCGACAGCGGTGTCGGGCAGCATCACCACGAACTCCTCGCCACCGGTGCGGCCCGCGAAGTCGCTGTCACGCAGTGCCGACCGGATCGCCGTGCCGACGTTCGCCAACGCCTGGTCCCCGACCGGATGCCCGTACCGGTCGTTGACCTCCTTGAAGTGATCGAGATCGAGCATGACCAGGCTCAACGGCGTCATCGTGCGTGACGCCTGCGCGAGCATCCGGTGGAGAGTGTCGCCCACCGCGCGCTTGTTCGGAAGGCCGGTCAGGGAGTCGGTGGCCGCGCGCACCTCGGCGATCGCGAGGTTGCGCAGGTTCGCCAGAACCGGCGCGGCTTGTCCGACCGAATACCTGATGCGCTGGCTCTCCAGGTCGCCGAACGGACGCAGGCGATTGAGCAGGACCGATCCGATCACTTCACCGCCCACGGTCAGCGGCGTGCAGGTCGATCGGCCCGGTAAATCCCCACAGACCGGGCAGCTCAGCAAGGCCGGGCGCTGATGGTCCTCGTCGTGGATCCGAGCCGACCGCACGGCGAGACACGACCTGGGCTCAGCGTGCGGCAGAGTGCCCACGAGCGGCGAATCGGGCGGGATGGTCGTCACCGCTTCGAGGCGGTCGGCGCTGTTGTTGCGGTTCAGCACCGTAGCCGTCGCGCCGACGACGGTTCGCTCGAGGTACCGCTGCAGGAGGTGGTGAGCCTCCGATTCGTTCCCGGAGAGCTGGAGCGCGTCGGTGAACTCGGCCTGTTTCTCGGCCGGCTCGACTTCACTGTGCAAACGCCGATTCCAGACCCAGCCAAGGGCTGCGATCAGCGTGACCGACCCCGCCATCGCACCGACGATTCCCCAGACCGTACGTCGCTCCGCTGTCAGCGTCTCCGCCTTGAGTGCGGCTCCGTCGACCGCTTCCTGCTTGATCAGAGCGTCGATGTGGGCACCCACCGGAGCGAACGCGGACTCGAGCGCCGCGGCTCGCGCCGGGTCGGCAATCGAGCGCGAACCGATGGTCGCCGGGTTCAGTGCCGCGCGGACGGCGGACCACTGGTCGTCGAGTCGGGCCAGGTCCGCCACCTCACCGGCGTCGTCGCCGACGTGCAGCCGCTGAACGGCAGCGAGCTCGAGATCCACGGCGGGTAGCTGCTCGTCGTAGAGGGCAGCTGTCAGTCCGAGCCGTTGCCTCGGAGTACCGCCCCGTGTCAACGCCTGGCCGGTCGAGTAGGCCGCGGCCACCGCCTGACCCAGCTTGGCGGTCGCCGTCGACGTCGCCAGCTCGTCGGAGGCGACACGGATCCCGTCGTCGGTGGCAGTTCTCACACCGTCGATGCCGACGGTTCCGATCGCGCCGGCGGCGAGCGCGAAGAACAGGCACGCGTAGACCACGCCACCGGTGAGGCGGGTGGAGAGACTTCCCATGCTGGCGGTCCGCCTCTTCTCCGGCGCTTCCCTTGGAGTTGGCCTTGCACGCAGAGTTCAGCTGACGCTTGACAAAATAGCCCGTAATGCTACTTACGGTCAATGTGCGAACACATAGTGCAATCGAGATCGAGTCGGTGCTGAAGGCCCGGTCGGCTCTGGACCACGGGACGGCACACCCGACTGGCGCGATATGGTCGACGCGCTGTGGAGGGGAGTACTCCCGTCAGCGGCAGCGTCGTCATCACGGAAGGTCTCGTCGGCCGACCCGGTGCTGCCGGCCCGGTTCGTTCGGGCGGAGGAGACCTCCGGACTGTGTTGCTGGTCGACGTCCGGAGGTGGTCCCGTGGTTTCCGCAGTGTCCCTGCCGGTGTGGATCGTCACGGCAGTCGCGCTGGGCGTGATCGTGGTCCTCGACCTCGTGGTCATCGCCCGGCGGCAGCGGACCGTCACCGTCAAGGACGCGACCAGGTGGGTGAGCTTCTACGTCATCCTCGCCGGCATGTTCGCAGTCGCCCTGTTCCTGTTCGGGCCCGGCCAGTCGGGGCCGGAATTCGTGGCCGGCTACATCACCGAGTACAGCCTAAGCGTCGACAATCTGTTCGTCTTCGTCATCATCATGGCCAGGTTCGCGGTTCCGCCGCTGGCGCAGGACAAGGTGCTCTACATCGGCATCGTGGTCTCGTTGATCCTGCGTGCGGTGTTCATCGCGGCCGGTGCGGCAGCGATCGCGGAGGCGAGTTGGGTGTTCTACATCCTCGGTGTGTTCCTCGTGTACACAGCGATCCGGCTGGCCATCGAGGGTCAGGGCGACGACGACGCGGAGTTCAAGGAGAACGCGGTACTGCGGGCGTTGCGCCGGTTCGTCCCGGTCAGCCCGGGCTATGACGAGGGGAAGCTCGTCACGCACATCGATGCGCGTCGGCACCTCACCCCGATGATCATCGTGATCGCCGCGATCGGGATGGCGAACGTCGTCTTCGCGCTGGACTCGATCCCGGCCATATTCGGGCTGACCGACGACACCTACGTCATCTTCACGGCGAACGCGCTCGCGTTGATGGGTCTGCGGCAGCTGTACTTCCTGATCGGCGGACTGCTCGACCGGATCGTGTACCTCAATGTCGGGTTGTCGGTCATCCTCGCGTTCATCGGGGTCAAACTGATCATCGAGGCTCTGTACGGCTCGCACATCGACCACCTCGGGCCGGTGCACCTGCCCGAGATCGGGATAGCGGCTTCGCTCGGGTTCATCGTCGTCACCCTCGGGCTGACGACGGCGATCAGTCTCGCCAAGAGCAGCCACGACCGGCGGCC
>JAABUT010000688.1_pt1 | contig 48492 bp, 61 predicted proteins | sample 5559281 | NCBI WGS metagenome assembly JAABUT01 (sample SAMN10711880, study PRJNA513359) | rock metagenome | isolation source: Antarctica rocks | place: Antarctica: Victoria Land, Ricker Hills nord | collected 2016-01-04
AGGTTCTATTAGCTACGTAGTTCACCTAAAACGAATCGTTAAAGCGATAAAAAATGAAATGTGAATTTTCAGCCCTATAGGGCTGTCCCACTGCTAGGTTTAGCCCAGTGCTAGGTGAACCCTTCTACCTATCCCACGCACCCTCGACAGCGGAACAAGAATTTGTGCAAGATTAAGGCCCACACATCGGGGATTCTTCAACGACCAAAGCAGACGACTATGCAGCCGCAAGATGTTGAATCTTCCCTAGAGATAGGAGATCTGTTCTATCGCTACCTCCTTTGGGTGGAGCTGGAGATAGGAGATGGTGGATGGTGGATGTGTGTCAGATCGGTTGGGGGCTGTGCAGGATAGTCCTAATGATAGATTGATAAAGAGGGGGTGGTGGGTGGGAGAGCAGGGATAATGTAGATGGCTGTTGTTGGTATTCCGTACTTTAACTTGAGGTACGGAAGTACATTAGCAAAGTCCGTGCTTTTGCGCTACTGATCCAAGGAAATCTCCGGTCCGAGGTCGTACCTTACGGAGACCCCACTTTCCTACCGCGGTAACTTTATGCAAGGCTTGTGCCTGCATGAAAATCCACTAGAATAGAACTAGAATAAACCTTGCCCACGCTTGTGAAACCCCCAAAGTTGCGTTCGATGAGTGAAGCGGTGGATGGGGCACAGCACTGCCACTACTGCTCACGAATCAGCCATTATGGATTTCTTTTTCCTTCAACTCTTTCACTCGTCTACACATCTCCCTCCTGCAATGAGTGATTGCCGACATGGCAGAACGAAGTCGTGTTGGCCAACGTCCGGAAAGCGATCCCTTCAGAGACTCCTCCAGGAGTTCAGCCGGGGACAACGTGAACTACGCTCACTGCGATGACCTGACTCGGAAGCAGGCATGGTGCCTTTACCTCTCTCACTTTCTGTCCATGTGGAATTCGCGAATGTACGAGTGGGCTGTGGTGAAGACACTTTGCTCCAAGGATGACCGTCCTTGTCCGACTGCTCCAATATTGACAGACATTTTAGATTCTTTTCATCCAAGTCGCCTTCCCTGGGAATCTCTTGGCTTCGTCAATCAAGTACATGTCCCCCCCCCCCAAGCAGAGCCATCTCAGCTATCTTCTTACTGACCTCACTAGTGGTATCGCTGAAACCATCTGCGTCCTCTTCTTCTCCTCTGCTCTCGGCCGCTGGGTCGACCACGCCCCCTCCCGCCTGCGCACACTTCTCCTCACCATCAACACCAACAAATTCATGGTATTAGCCTCCTGCATGATATGGTTCCTTATTCTCTCCTCCGAAAGTCCTTCATACAAGCGCTTCCTCTTCGCCCTGGTCCTCGTCCTCGGTATGGTCGAGAAACTCTCTCGCATGACGAACATCCTCTCAATGGAAAGAGACTGGATCCCGACACTTGCAAACCCTCCGGTGAAAGGCAGGAGCTGGACGCCGTATGGTTTGACGCATTTGAACACTACAATTAGGAGGATTGATATGCTGTGTAAAATTGGGGGCCCCTTGGCAATCGCGACATTTATATCTTCGGTTTCAACGCACAAGGTGGCGACTGTTGTGGTCGCTGTTGTCAGTACTGTCAGCTGGGGAGTCGAGTGCTGGGCTGTGACGAACGTATCGAGGCAAAATCGTCGTCTGCAAACACCGAAGAGGAAGGAAAACGACGAATTGGAGATGGAGGATCTGGATACTGAAGCAAAGTTGAACGACTATTCTATGGGATCAGCAACAGATCGATCACCATCTTTTATACTTGCTGGGGTGATTTCTTACGTCGAGGCCTCTCTCCACTCGCACATGGTCGGCCTTCGATACTTTTTCAGCTCCACCGTCTGCATTCCCTCCATTTGCGTCGCTATACTCCATGCCTCTGTTCTTTCCTACTCTGGCACTTTCACCAATTACCTACTCAATGCCGGCTTCACGTTGGGGGTGGTAACTGTTGCTAAGGCCATTGGTTCAGTTTTCGAAATCGCTAGTACCGTCGTGTTTCCACATGCTGTCGCTAGGCTGTCTTCGACCAAAGCGACTCAACTTGATTCGTGTGATATGCGAGAGCCAAGCAAGACAGAGGTGCGGGAGTCTCTGTTGGAGGATGGTGATGATGGGGAGAGTGGAAATATAGATCAGGAGGATGGACAAAAGCAGACTCCCCATTTTGAAGAGGGTATAGTGAGAGTTGGACTTTGGGGTATCTGTGGTCTAGCACTCTGCTTGGTTAGTCACCCTTGAAAAATCCATGGAACTCACCCACTGATCCATGGCCCAGATCCCCGTAATGTATTCCCTCTTCCAGCTCGACGCCACCCTTCCTCCGCCGTCCAATAAATCCGACTCCCCTCCCCCACCCTCCCCTCTATCTACCCACACCCTTACAACTCTCACCCTTCTCTTCTTCCTCTCCCTCTCCTTCCTTGGCCGCTGGACCTACGACCTCAGCGCCATGCAACTGACCCAAGTCCTTATCCCGGCAACCCATCGCTCCAGTTTCGGAGGAACCGAGATGGCAATAGTGAGTGTATTCAGCCTGGGTCATTGGGTTGCAGCGGCGATTTGGAACCAGCAAGGTGATTTCAAGTGGTTGGCGTTGGGGAGTTTTGTGGCGGTTGGCGTGGCGGCCGGGGGGTATTGGATGTGGTGTCGGTGGTGGGAGGGGAGGGAGGGAAAGAGGAGGGGAGAGGCGAGGGAGGGGGGAGCCCGAAGGGATAAGGGAGTTTAGGTTAGGGATAGAGACATGTAAAGTAGGATCTTGGACGCTGGCGTTGGGCTGACTGCATTTAAAGATACCCAATAGATGCAAGGTGGAAATTTGAATTTTACGTGTCTGTCAAAAGAAGTTCGAACCTGCTACTGGAACAATTCTCACACGGATATTGATCTGGTCCCGTCCTGACGTGCTATTCCACCCCCCCCAAAGAAAGCTCACCCAATACCACCTAACCCTTGAAGCAGTTCGGACATTACCCACGCCTTGGCTTCCCTATGAGTGTTGCCAACACACCCCGGTCTTCATCGCATATCCCTTATCTTCTTGGGTGAAAAAGGCCGTGAAGAAGCACGAATTATCCTCACGCCCCGCCCCGCCCTTTCCGCCTCTTATCTCCCAACACCGCCCGCACCTTCGTTCACGCAACATTCCCCCCCACTATCTCTTCCGGAACACCGTGAAGTTCCCCTCAAAAGCCCCCGTCACACCGCATGCATGCCTCCCGCCTCTTATCTCCAACACCGCCCTCGTCTTCACGGGCGCGCGCGGGAGCGGGATGGGGAAGAGGGGCGTGAAGAGGTATGGATATTTGGGACATCCGCACCAGTGGTACCCGGCTTGGGGGTGTTTATGGGTGGGTACTTAAACAGCTCTTTCCTCGCTGATGTTTTTTTCTTTTCTTTCGTTAGTAGAGACATGCTTTCAGCTTTCTTATATATATTTGAATGTCTTTGGCTCTGCTATTGAGATGGAGGCATGCCTTGGTCGGCGGGCTTGAAGGTTATTGGATGTAGAATTCCCTTACTTCTTTCTTGCTTTTGTATATATTTCGCTACCATATACGGACTTGAAGCCCACAGCTGATTCTTTTTTCGGGCTTTTTGGTCTATTATGCACTCCTGTCTTACCTCCTGGTGTTGGACTTTTATATAAGTATTCTTTCTTCCTGATCCGCCACACCCACCTCCTCGCATCTAAGTTTCTATACCTTACGGAAGCTTCGGGGTATGCAATGGTTATGAAGGCCCTACGGTGACCTGTTGCCCTTGGCCTGGGTGATTGCCTGGCGACTGTGGCTGCGCATGACTCGCTTTGGTTGATCAAAAGGAGTCAAGAGTGTACTTGGGCACCTTTATACGGTGGGGTGCCCACAGAGTAGCACAGATACGTGTACAAAGAGAAGGTGCGGCTGCTCGCCCGTTAAGACGTTTGGCTGCGGGTTTGAACTCGGTAAGTTTTTAAGATACTGTGCTGGTGTTATGGTTCTATGGCTAATGTGTTTCTGATCTGCTAGGGATACGAGCGAGGTCTGCTTTAACCAACACTCAAAGCGTAGACCGATCCGTTGTACGTGCCGTCCAGCAACGTTCTTGGGTTGTCCTTGCTCTACTGAGGGGGGTGCGGCTGGGTCTGGCGCAGTGGCTGTGGGTGTGAACTGTAGGTAATACTTCTCTGTTTTACTGGCTTTATGAGAATTGACTAACTTGTGTCTGAACCGCCAGTTGCAAATTCTCAGAGGAATTCGATTCTGCGCTGACTTACGCCTCAAAGCGGTGTGGAACGCATGGTACGCATCTGCGCCTGCGTCGGCGCCAATTTCCAAGGAGCGCTGTGATTTTCGACCTCGGAGCCTAATACACCACGACCTGAGCTGTCTTGCTTATCGCGCTTTCTCCCTGACTAGATGAGGAGAACCTCAACATAGAGCTAGAGCATACGTCAAAACCACCCCGTTTTCTGGAGGGTGAGCTATATAGTCATGGAAACGACGACGGAATTCCTCGAGGTGGCAATGAGTGTTCCGGGCGAGGTACTTAAGGTTCATTCATGACAGCAAAGAGAACGTGATAGCGGCCAAGCATCGGAAGCGGACCGAATTAAAGATCGAAGCCACGGTGAGGAAGAGGCGCCTGTTCATGCCAAGTGCCTACTGCAGAAGCTGGAAGTAGACATGGGTCACAAAAAGAGCGCGATTACAGTCTTTTGAGCACAGAAGAAGAACACAGATATTACTTCTCTCACATCGGATCACAACTGCTTCCCCATGCAAGACTAAAGGACTGAAATTCTTCCTTACATTTTTCAACCACAGTTCCTTCTGATGTTTCGAGATTCAGCAAATGGACGGTGATGTTCTACAGCCTTCGAACATTCAGCGACAGCAGATCCCAATCTGGCACATGTTCCGTATCGTGCATGCTTACATTCAACCAGGCGAGCCCGAGATAAGACCTCGTTATCAACAGGTGCTCGGGGTATTGCAGCGACTTGGGCAGTTGTTTGGTGATGGGCACCGTCCAGGGTATCCCAGAAACCAACCCACCCACATCAAGGCCATTCAAGATGGTGATCGAAACAACGATCAAGAAAAACGTGGTACTGGTTGCGTCATGCACTTCTAACTTTGAACCTTCCCGTGGTCCTTGTGGCCATCATGAGGGAGCGTACGCCTCGAAGGTTGCTATATGAGTGCTTCGTCTATCTTTCCCGTGCTATCCTCAGAGATCATAAAGAGGATGGCTTCAAGTGCAGAGAGAGATCGCATAGTCCCATAGCTCACGTTATCCCTCAGCGTTCATCGAAGACTCGCTTTTCGCAAGTCGCTGTGTCGGACCGAGAGCCTAATCATTGTTCTTCTCACCGGAAGTGGATCGACTCTGCTGAGAAGCCTGGCCGCCTGGCAGCACTCGGAAGGCAAGCAGGTCGTTTTGGTGCCTTACACTGCACTGCTATCCCAACAGCGTCATTTTCCTTGAGACTCATGTTGCCTACACCGATCAAGATGACGAGTAGGATCGATCAATCTCAATAACCCGGTGTCCTCACGCCCCACGTTACCGTCACGACTGCCACGTCGCCCGAGTACGTGAGGTCACGCTGAAAATCGGCTTCCAATCAGCTCAGGCTGAGAGGTCGCTGTGCAATCTGGGAACTGCGGTTCGTGGGGGTTTTCCGAAAGAAAAGAAGACTCTCACAGGGTGGCATAGAGATCACAGAAGACGCAAATCACTTGTTCTGCGAACATCGAAGGTATCTTCATCCTCCGATATACACGAGAATCTAGCAGATGTGAATTACAAAGACTTTAATCTTCATGTCACACGTTAACTTTCAAAGCGAGATCACGAATTCAAACGTCGTATGCTTCAGAGAATTATCAATGTCAAGCTAAATAGAAGAAATAATGAGACTGAGCGCGACGCTGTTATTAAGACTTTCTGCTCGTACTTTCAAAGAATCGAGATGAGGAAATTCACAGTCCATTTCGATAACACGAAGATCACAATGGACCGCACAGCTTGTATAACAACTGCGTCTTCGAGCACGAACCTACAACAGCGCCGTACATACCTCTCGGACAATCCTTGAGCATGACGCTGTTTTCTTGAGTGTCTACCTCAGAGATAAAGTCAACGATCCATCCTACTTCTCTACAAACAGCACGCTCGACCTCCTTCGTCACGAGATTGATGTGATAATAACTTCCGGCCTTTCTATACCCAGCACTTGCGGCTTACCGATGAGCCTCACAACATCGATACTGGCACTTCTCTTGAGCCAAAGGCCGAGCGTCCATTGATGATTATATACCCTACTATAACTATATTCGTACACGGTGATACGAAAATTCAAGCGTACCTCTTATATATAATGGTTGTTATAGAAGGCATCTTTTCTTTTGTGTAGTATATGGGAAACGCTCGCGAGGCTAAGCTCTTCTGCGCTAGAGTTTGCAGAGGCACTGCGGGTCAGCCTTCAACGATGAGACTCGGCAGTTCAGCGACGACCATGCCACAACGTCTTCTGCTTGTGAAGGCAAGAGAGGGAAGGAATAGACGAGCCAGATTGTTGCGGCCGAGAACTCTTGGTGTTTTTGTGGTAGAGAACAGCGTTATACCTGTGACAACCCACCATAAGTCGACAATCCTTCTTCTCAGCACATCACCTAACAGCATCAAGCGAAGCGTCCCGACTTCCGATATAGCTTCTGTTTACGTCGTGGAAAAATACGACTTGCCAGGCCTAAAGCATTGTGGCCCGCCGGACAACCAAGTGGACATCGACGCGCCGCTATAGAAAGTCATCATATTTACAAAGGAGATAGTTGTTTTTTGCCGACGAACTCAAGATTTTTTCATGAGTCCGAGACAGGATAATCATCGCTGCGTGGGGGTGACCGAAAGACTTGTTTAATCTTGATGTACAGGCTGGGCCCGATCCACAAGCACCCTACCCGACCGCTAAATTCAGTAAAGTCTTCTTTCAAAGCAAATCCGGCGGAACCTCACACTGCAACCTCCGAAATCAGGCGCAAGTTGCACACACTCAGTACAGACGTTGCCCCGGTCTTAGATCCTGGGATGCGGGAGCATTACATGGCAGGTATTGCAGAGATAGTTCATATTTTGCAGAACAAAGTTTCGAGTCGCAATCCAAGGCTGCACCGACGTCGACTTCGCTGCAACTACAAGAGTGACTGCGCGACAAAGCCTCCACATGCTCTGGAACTTCCTGCGTCGATGTTCAGAAAATGTGCGGTTGGTTACCGCTTGAGATACTTGTTCAATGGCCGTTTGTGTCTCAGCATGATAGCAGCTCAGACAACGATGACGAATTCGTCAACGAGATCTTGCTCACTCTATTCGAGTGTGTATCATTTTAATAAACTCAACTTCTGAGACATCATAACAGTTAATTGCTCACATAAAACCTCATCTTTCAATCTTTTGAACCAGAATCATTCACATCTTAGAGACTTTCTATCTTTCATCACAATCAGGTAACAATCTCAATTCAAGCTGCGATCATCAAGATCAATCGTTCAGTTTAGACTTACATCAGTCTAGAATTCGCTTGAGGTTGGTTTCAACGAGAACATCGATGCGCATGCCTTTCTCAAGGAACCTCAAAGTAAAGGTTGTGGGAAATTGCTCCCTTCATCGAATTAATCAGTACCTCTATTGAAGAAGCGATGCACCTCGCCCTGGACGAAGAGCAAATTGCGGTACTGATGTCTAAGAAATCAAGACACCAAAGCAAACAGGAAGAAACATTGTTACCACTGTTCGCACTCTAGAAGTAAGTAATGAATAGTGATGCGGAACCTTCTCCCTACCACCAACAATGTCTCACCGAAGGAACCTCACATAAACATTGTGGCAACGTCCTCCCTCTACCATTCGGACAGTATCTTCCCAGAAGAACAAGTGCATTCAGTCTTTCGAACAACGTGTCATTCCTATCCACCTTCTCTTCGACAGAATATCAAGAAAATGAACTGTCTTCAGGTAATGATAAGCTTTATTCCAACGGTGTTGATAGCTTTATTCGAAGAAGTATCTCTCGAAGCGCCATCGACTCCTTTCACCAAAGCCAAACAATCATCACCTGAAGTTAAAACCGAGGCATCGAAAAGAGGCCCAAGGAAAGCAACCGGTATCGCGTTTGCGGTCGTTCTCCATGACGAACCATACACCGTTAGGCCAGCTCCGAAACGAAAGCTGCTGTCTCACCCACTAATAAAACCTTGTGAGGATGCGGTGTAACGGCTTGTTGGACCAGCTGCGCTTTTTCAATCATGGCTGTAACATGAAATTCAGGTAGCTGTGTGAACGAGATCAAGCAAATGATGTTTGCAGGATTGAACGATATCAAATAACGCTTCAAAATGTGTCCCCTTCGTGGCACTATACGAAAATTATCTTCAAGAGCTGGCTGTAAGATTGCAAAGATCCCCAAGTGCAAGACCTAATCCACGGTGTTTTTGAGCGAGAAATTCGTCTGCTGCTGTGGCTCAGAAGAGAGAGCCAAACTCGTTTTAATATAGAGCAGGCTTTTAGCAACCAATACGAGGCTCCTTGAGACTTTTTATAGATGGGGCAATCACCAAAGGCGGAACTTCCCATGTGGCGCAGACTCCTGGAGTTGCAAAGTCCGAGCATGACTCCGGCCTAGGATTGGTATCATTCTACTTACTATCCAGCCAGTCATTACGGCGAACAAAATACTGAGCATGGCGAGTATAGTTGAAAATGCAACGAATCTAGCATTGGGACCGGAGGAGTCTTCATCGAGCTCTAGCACAATCTCAACCTTGAAATAAGTGACAAGGGCTCGAGTCTCGAAAACCCCTCGAGCCCTTCTTTTTCAAAGAAATATGCTAAGTCTTTGCTGACATTTACCAATCTAGTACGGTTGTTCCTTCGATTTTTCGAACGATGCATGAGAAAACATCGTGCCAAGCCTGCTACTTTAGCGGTGCTGTGTTGGCTGCGTGGAGAATCTATGAGCTGATGGCAAAGGAGCTAGCGGAAGTTTAAAAGGAGCGAGACACATTAAAAAGCACTGCAAATAATTCCAGAGGCCGAGGTTGAGACCTTGGAACGATCCATCCAGGAGAAGGATGGAGAATTAAAGAAAAAGGAGACTGAACTAAAGGCTGCAATGAGGACGACACCAGCACTGTGGTGTCGTGGACAGCAGCGGAAAAGGGCAACTACCTTCCAAAATCGCACTGATTCTTGTTGGCTTTGAAAAGTTAGATGCACTCCGAGGTTTCTGATATCGTCGACGTGGCTGACAAAGCTCGTTCTGATTGGGATTCCTCTGACGTGCACTGAAAAGAGAGAACAGGAGAGAAAGAGACAAGATGAGATGGAGAAATAGATGGACGTCTTGACATGCACAAATTTCCAAATTTCTCTCGTATGTTCATCAGGCTGCTTCGACACTCTAGAACGTTCTGGGATGATCACAAACTACTCATGAGACTCTTCACTACATTTCAATTGCACGTATCTTCGACGACCAGGTTCCATGCACATCCAACCCAGCCTGGCTATCCTAAATGTTAGCCAACAGGTGTGTGGGGAAGGGAGCAATATTTTTTACTAAAAAATTTCTTTCGCCTCTTCAAGTGGCTTAATTTTCTGAAGATGGGAGGACGCTCGATTTAGGAGAAATGGGAGAGACGAGCGGTTAAGGAAGAATTTCCAGACGCAAAATCCCATGGATAAACAGCCACAGTTCAACACAGCCTAGGATCGATACAAGGGAGATTCGAATGTGGAACGATTGATATATCGACAGAGTTGGACTACTCACATGTTCGTCAATCTTGGCCATGCCACTACTCATTACCAGCAAAGTCAACACAGCCAGCTACCCAATTATTATACTGGCATTTGCGATCAACATGCTTATAAAATATAAAGCCTACTACACGCTTGGTATTGCCTTGAACAGGACGCTTCATTGCAAGCACTACCTTACAATCGACGGCTACATTTTCGCCAACATCGTCGTGACAGAACGACGTAGAAGCTTGGCTGCATGACCAATCGCATCGAGTTAATGGTGCACTACGGTATGGAAAATAGATTATATACACTCGATCTCGCCCACCATATTAACAATTCAGCGCGGTCGCATTTTATAATTTACGACTACGTATTATCGACATCTTAGACGATGAGAGAAATTCTCTTTGAGCATAGCTGTTTGCTTGGCTGGCTTTCTGTTCCTCTTTGTTTCCGAGGCGATCATGGATCAACCTGAAGATAAAATCTAAGCTACAACCGCCTTCTCGCTAACAGAAATAAATTGAGGCTCAGCAATCTGTTTTCCGGTTTGGTGGAGTATCTTACTCCTTACAACGAATCATGGCTAAGACTTCAGAGGGCCTGTCTGGACCTGCCGAGTATCTTGCTCATTACAACGATTCATGGCAATGACTTTGAAAGACTATAGAAGACTAGTCTGAATTTGCAGTCATACGAAGAGAAGACTTTGTGTCCAAGAATTTGATGTTATGTCACAACCTTGAGTGCCGCGCAGTACCTTTTATAGATCGCCACAAAGAGCGGTGCGGCCAAGAACGATTGATCCGCCAAGGGCGTTCGCGATCGTTCAATATCCAAGGGTGCCTATAAGCCCCGGCTAAAACTCCGATTATAAAGGTGTAATGCTCAGCCATCGAAAGCTTCTCCGGAGACTGTGCAATAAATAGTGGACCGAGATCCGTACACTCAAACACAATTCTGGTCTCGAAGCTGGAGAAACTGAACGCTGGCCAGACAACGGCTAAGCATATTCGCTTCAGAATTCCAACGCATGTAGTGAGGCTTTTATGCAAAGCACAAGCGACTCTCAGAGATTGCCCACCACATGAAGCGTGACGCTGTTGGGAACACAGCAGACTGACAGAACACGAAGATGAGACTTAGAGAGAGGGTTCCAACAGACAGTGAGCTACTGAAAGATTTGTCCAAGAATGAAAGCTACAAGACGACTAAGCCATTTACTGTTGGTTGAACAAACAGCGGGAAGAATTTCCGAATAGATGTAATTCATTCTTCGTTGTCAAGCCACAGCGCCTGTTCTGTGTCTTTTCCCCACTACCTGTGTCAGGCTTGGACGCGAAGACGAGAAGGAGAAGAAATGGTAGGGGGAGACTGCCTCGTGGTACACTCGGGGAAGTGAACATCAAGGGACTCGTCAACAGAGGACGAACCGAAAAGGATGGTTTGACCAATATTACCGCGCAAATTCACGAAAACTCACACACGTCTGAGATGGATGGCGTACTGTCTACCGTTCGTGGGTCTGTAGCCAATAAGCGAAAAAGCCAATGAGAAGAAAGAACCATATCACTCGAGTTTCGAGTCTTGAAAAGCTCTCCAAGACAATCAACGTCCCGTGGCAGAAACAGAGGTTGAATATGACGAGTTGACCGGCATTATAGAAGAGTTGAGAAGAGGAGGAGCCCTAGACCGAGGTTCTAATGAATGTGACGTTCTTCTGGTCATTGGTTACTACTTCTTAAATATTATCTGCTGGATCATGGTATTTTGTGATAATCTCACAACCCCAATAGCCTTGCTCGTCAATAGCTACCATGAGTTGTCGATGACACCACCGGAAAAACGATGAAAAACGCTTCTTAGTTTTCAAGAACACAGGATCCCTTGGTCATCTGAACATGATTAGGATAGCCGCAAACTGGTCAAGCTGTCTTGATCAAAGTGGCTGTAAAACCGCACAAGAACCCACATGGCGATCATATCCTGAACGAATCAAATCATTAAATCGTTTCATGTAGGGGTTTATGAATCACCGTCTTGAGATGATGACATCTGGAAGAAGTGGAAGCATAGAACACACATGACAAGGTACGTAAGTGGCTCAAGAAAACCGAGTCAATCATCTCTAAATCACGAGGTTTTCGAGGAAAGCAACATCATGGTTTCGACGTCTAGAGGAAATACATCAGAAATAAATTCCGAAAGCAGACAGATCACGGGTGTGAGAGCATGAACGTCAGATTCGTACATCAGATTTCTCGATTTTCCCGCATGTCTGGTGTTTGGTTCGAATCAGTCTACATTCCTGGCTTCCCGGCTGGGAATAAGTACTAGCGATGAAACATCTACTGAATTGTCTTGGGGACAGGCAACTGGGAAGGTTTCAATGTGATCTTCTCGATCTGAACATAGTCGCACGTCCCAATGGCAAGACAAAAGACCGTAACGGACCACAGGCGAGAGCATTTGCTGGTACTACAGAATACACACCTCGGGTAGCCTGGCACTACGAACGAGTACCCAACCACCTACATATCGATACGAAAGTCCTCGCCAGGTGACCGCGTCATCATCGGCTGGGCACCAACGATGGCTGTTGGCGGCGCCGCCGCTGAAACCTGGCTTCTGGAGGGCTAAAGGTGGCGTCGCTATTGTCTGGTGGGTCATGCCGTACAGCAACGAAACCATTGACAGGGTCACTCATCTTATCATTGTACATTCTACAATCTCACTGCTTCTTATTGCTTCTTCACATTCAACAGCTTAACATCATCTTACATCATTACTCTACGTCTTTCAACAAACATCTCATTACGATGCTCAAAGAGAAGTTCAAAGCGACAACGACAGATAAAGATGCAGCGACTGACGTCATGTATCACACATCTCAAGTGATGAAGCTTGAGAATGACAATTTCACTCTTCTCATTTCAGATGATGAGAAAAAGACGCAGAAAGCAGATCTAGCTGAGCATCAGAGCATCAAGTCTGTCATCTTTTGAGTCAAGATTGTTTTCGTAATCAATGAAGTAATTGAATCAGCAATTGATTCATTCAATTCTTTGAATGAAAGTCTTTACACTACTTGCAAGATTGTGACGAAGATCTTGATGAACTGAACATTCAGCATTCGCTTCAACATTAAATTACATCAAGTCACATCATCATTATTCAAAAGCTGTCTTTCTGTTCACGACATTTTACATAACTGAATCTTTCGCTTACATTCAAATTCTGACATTCGCGACATTCTCATCATGAACTATTCAAACATGTCTCAATTGTGCACTTCTTATTTTGAAATCATGTTTTTTGCATACAATCTTAAGAATTCAAAGATCAAGAATCTGCGTCAAGAAGAATGAATGATTCTTCTTGAATTTATCTTCAAATCAATCTCAGCTCATACTCAGTTGATTCTGCTTGAAGCTACAGCACGCCAAACTTTTGAGCCTGTTCAACTTTCGGGTTCATTGACTCTAAAGATAATTCTTCATCTGTCGTAGTTCGCTTCCCTGCGACGGCTTAATTCATCAACCTTCTTGACGCCTTCTATTCATTCTCGCCATAACTCGACCAATTCCTCTTCGTCTACTTCTTTCTCTCATTCTCGATTCCTCATCGCCATGGCCGTTCCAATGGCCGGTAGTTTCACCGCCGCCTCAACTATGCAAAGCGTGGAAACGTTCCTAACTCATCTCCAATCTCATGCCACGGACGGCATCCGAGTTCATGAGCATCTGACTTCTTTTCAAGAGGCGAAGCAAAAGGCCAACTACCTTGAGTCTCTTGGGTTAGCTGGTGAACGAGCAGATCAGCAACATTGCACCACTATCTCCGCCGCCATCAAAGACTTGCCGGCCTCGGGAGGATTGACGCTCATGACTAGTGACACGAAAGGAGCGGCGCGATCTGCAAATGAATCTTCTTCATGGCACTGCATCTGCGTGCTGCGTGACCAGTCCACCCTATGGGTCTTCGATCCGGCCTTCGATCCCGAGACAATGCCGTTCAAGCAGCGCATTGGTCAAATCACGGGATTGGCGATGTTGAAGGCCCTGTGGACCCATTGCGACAAGAACCAGATAGTTCAGGACTCTGAACGAGACCACGAACATCCTTGCCGCCGCCACTTCGGCAACTCAGGTGTTTGTTCTACAACGAAACCCTGAGTATCGTAGCATCAGCTACAACATGTAGGTACACAGATTTCCCATAACAGAGGTAGATTCTCGAGCCTATTGGTCGTCGAGTGAGCTTAGAGCCAAGCTCAGATGGTTCCAGTGACCTCAGTACCAAAATCACTGCTTCTCCCGCGACTTCAATGTCAGGTCGGTCAATGAAGTCGACTAATGTGGTCTGAAATGTGTGAAGAAGTTGTGAGACCACAAACGTATCTACGGCACCGGTATGATGAGTTCTATAGCGCTTACAGCGGTTCTGGCGGCCCCTAGCGAGAGCACGACTACTTTTCTAGCGAAGCATGTCTTTTCAAAACGTCGATGCGATCCTTGAATTGATGCAACACCAGATGCTTTGGCATGCAGTACATATCAGTCGGAAATCACTTGCTGAATCTCAGACTTGAAGACTTCTGATATTCGATCTGCTAGCACTCCAGATGCTTCTCCCACAGTCTACAATAGACAGGACTGCGAGCCGAAAGCTTGCTGAAGCATTCACAGGCGTAAATACATCAGCGCCTATGATTTTGGGTTTTGAAAATCATAAGAGCTTAGCACATCTTTTGTGAGTGTTCAACTACTCAGGAAAAAAGCGAAGAATATATAAAACCACAATATTCGAATTTCATGGTCATCAAGAATCTCCATCATCTTGACGACTATGAGACCTGTCTCTTCATCATACGAGACAGAGCCTACAACACTTGAGTCTTATGGTGGGGAAGAACCTTGACCTTTCGGAATGACAGTATCGGGTTCAGCTTCAACCACATGAATGTCAACGTCGTTCTCACTTTCCTGGTCCGCTACTGACGTCACATTCAAGAGAGTCAAGGCAACATCACGATGATCGTCGCGTATCGAGCACAAAAAATCAAATTTCTGCAACGCCTTCTGATCGTCAGTCGAGAGTTGAAGGGTTTGCCCTCGGTTCTGGCGACGGTCTTGGCAATCGACGACTTTCGATCTAGGGAAAACGAAGTCATCATTCTTGACATCATTGTCACGATGAATCTGAGCTTCCTGAACAACGAGGAGCGCATGAACGTAGCGTTCACTAGAGCGAAAGCCAACCCAATCATCGTCGACGACGTGAGAATACTCTTCCAACGCTACCTTCGGGATTGGAAGAACATCAAGGGTGAAAGTCAACCTCAAGCCAGCCCTAGTCGAGTACATGCGAGAGCTCATGATCAGCAACCGGATGTTCGATCAAATGAGTCTGGCTTGTAAGGCGGACTCGTACCTGTTCAAGGCTACAGATCAGACCCAAGAGGCGGATGATTGAAATAAGGTGGCAGCTTTGGCTCAGAAAGCGATACTTGAAATCAAAGAGGAATCGATGCGACTGATGCTTCGAAGCCGTGATGATGATGTAAATCGAATGGCTTAAAAGACGCGAGTCCGGCATTTATAGATCTAATAAGGTTCAAGAAACAGGCATACTTACACCCAAGCTCAGCCAGGAGCTTGTGGATATTCTGAACGCCATAATACCGCTCCCACCATCTTTTCATTAGCATCTTCCGGAGCAAAGAGTCTTCACTAATTACCGCAGCTAAAGAGAACGTACCAAGATTCACTTTCGCAGATTTTCACTTAGAGGCTCCTTACGAGTTTCTGATGATCGCCTTGCACCAATACCTGTCACTTGCACGTATTTCTTGCGAGCGGCACCCAATACAAGACGAGGCGGCGAAAATAGTGCTCGAATTTAATTGAAGAAGTTGGAAGAAAAGATCAAGGCCATCAGAAACGCATCTGTGCGGGCAAGTAAAACCGAGTCGCGTCAGCAGCCAATCAGACATGAACCAGCTCCAAAGCATGACTATTCTTCTTGGTTTCCTAACAAGAAATGCAAAGGTTATAAGCCCTTTTCACCTAACGAATACGAACTCGAAATACTACGACGATGCGCAAGGAGAGACTTTAAATCAATACAGCGAAGCAGTCGAATTCTGGTCAACTTCAAAGATAAAACAGAGGTCGCTGTTCACAAGAAGTAAGCAACTGAAGCTCAGCTGGCAGAGATGTATTGCTGCAATTTCTATGACCGATCCTCCTAATCTTGGCGCTATTCTACCGCAAAATATAAGTCAAACTGCTAGAACCATATCTTAAAGATGTTTCGGGTGAGCTCACACTTGAACTCATGAGGAATGGAAGTAACACATGCTCTACAAGGCGGAGCGACCTGCCCACCTCTTGCACCAGGTTACCAGGTCGGGATGAGGTGTACCAGCTCTCTTGACGCATGATAAGGCCTACCGAGCAAGATTTCCGAGCTGCGTCGGATGTTTGTGAGCATGCTACTTCGAGATTCCTTGGAAATGACGCCCAGCTCGTTGAATGTATACCTATATATTTTGAGGGGAAATTATGAAGAAGGGGAACAGGGAGTTTTGTTTCAGCAAGCCTCTATAAGTCAAAAGATGAAGGGAGAAAAGAAGCTGATGTTTGCCAAGCAACATATGAGCTAATGGTTGACTCCCTGTGACTTCTCAAGGAGAGAGCAAGCAGCTTCGTCAAAGTACAAGACACTCATCTGCTTCAGCGTCAATTCTTCGACAGTGCATCACATTGAGCTCGTTCGCGAGTTACTATCAAGACTATATATATCACCTTGGCGCTGATGTCTGTATAACATTCAAGATCAGGTTCAAGAAACTGTTACTATTAATTTCCACTCACTGTTCTGCACATTACAACGTCGTTAGAAGAAATACTGCTTTTCGTATCTTTCTTCCTGCTATATTCTCTTATAACATACCTTCATTCCGACTCCGACATCGTTACCTACAGAATACCTCAACTGTATATTTCAAGGCCTTAATCCGTGTCATCATGACACTAGTGTCTATATTGACGATCGAGATTGCGGTCCAGCAGAGCGTTGTTGTATTCAATGGGTGGCCAACACCTTCATACTAGCCGTCGGCGTCTATTCCACCACCGAAGCCGAAGAAAGTCGACGTCGGCCGATTTTCAGGATTGACGGCATAGAGAACATAACAGATAACGCTTCGAGCAAAGCAAGCAGAGACATTACTAGCTCTGACGACTCGTCACTCTCTTTTATGCTGCGAGGTTGTTCGACATCTCAAAGAAGCATCACGGAGACTCTGGTTGAGCAGTCCCTCGATACTCGCGTCCATACATACATGCCAAACAAGATCAGACGTCGGCTTCTCGTGTCCGATGAAGGGATAGCGCACCTGAACTACTCTTCTCCCGCCTGTTCCCAGCCAAATCCTTAGAGAAAAGACGCGCAAGAGTTTGCGGCCTTTTTCAATGCCGCAAAGATGTTCAACTCGAGAAGCTGATGCCTTCAGACCCTCTATACGAGAATCTATTCAAGCTTAGCCAATGTGATGGTTTCGGTGAAGCATCTAGGTAAAACAGCCCCTTTTCCGCCAAATCGGCGGGATCTTCTCTGGAGCTTAGTTCGCGCTCTGCTTCTTTGTGAGCTCCGATTCTACTGATGGATCGAATATATCTTTTGAGTTTGCATTCTTGCTCGTTTACGAGCGATCAGATAATGAGCGAACCAAATCCCCTTTGGTTCTGAACCATGAGCGATTCCTAGAAGAGATTAAGCAGCTTAGACACAAGCATATAGTATATTACGATTTCATTGATAACCTAGCTCTTCTTACTTCATGATTGACAAGGAGAAAGGTTATATCACGTTATCGATCATTATTCATCAAAGCATCTTATTCATTCCTGTCTGGTTATTATTACCATTTTATTACTATTTTTCGCATATCGATAATATCGCAGTGCTAAAAGATGCAATGACAAATCGCCAGTCTTCCTTCATACACAGCAGATTGTCGAGAACTGAGGTCAAAAAGTTGAATCAAGCTCAACGATAGAGATAAGTCTATGATTCTGATAGGTCCGACCAGAACTCTCGACGTCGATCTCATTCTGCAGAAGAGCGTTTCGATCATACTGCATGAACCCAAACTGCAAGCAGCGATCCAGAACCACAGATTCGTCAAAGTCTGACGAGTCGGTCAGTCAAATGCCGCTGTATTTGCATTTTTTTTTTTTACAAAACACACATTTGAAGCTGGAATTAACCTTTATGAGGCAGAACAGGCAAGACGTGCTTGCTTCTGTGACATAATGGTCAAGCTAAATTCAGGAAGTTGTTAAACTTGATAATGGAACTGCTCTCGAAAGAAGATACTAAAGCCGGAAGGTAGACACTTGAACACTTGCAAATAATTGCTCGAATACAAGCATGCTCTAGAACTTTCAAAGAAATAAGATCAGAAGACAAGTCACTTAAGGCTGCAAACTTGCTGTTGAATATGAAGCAGCGACGATGAAGAGGCAGGCGAAGACCTGTGACAGCGACTTAATTGAATTGTGAGACGGACGCTTGAGTCTACAGTCATAGCAGCACAGTGACTATGCTGCTCATAACCTTATCTAAAAAACATCACCTGAAAACAGCAATCGCCGGCAGCTTTTGTCATTCGACATTTCAGACAAAGATTCCTGCGATAGCAGTCTCTAGATTCAGCAAGTTCTTCAGAACCCTTAGAAGGGCTTCGAGGCTGCGCATATATCCTTGGTCTTTTTTCTCTATGAAGTCATCAAGCTCAGCAAAAGTCGGCTTGAAGGCATCTCATGTCTGTTCAGCTTATGGTTTCACTAATTTATTAATCTGGCCTTGTTCGCCGCTCGAAAATTTGCGAGATCCTCAGAGAAAAGGAAGAGTCTTGTTCTGTTGTTTCAGTGACAGATCGTGTCGTTTGGAACGTCGTCTTCGACTGTTTGAGAAGGCTTGCGGCAAAGGCAAAGACAAAGAAGAAGAATGAGATGGTCTTGTTCCACAATAGACCTGTTGTCTCAGTTCCTTCACGAAAAGATAAGCCGGCTGCAAAATCAGTCCCTCGTGTGTTCTCACGATTTTCCAAGCTTGGCAAGCGATGTAGGGCAGCTTCCTGTTGTGTCTGAAGTTTCTCACCAGATCGCAACCTTCTTCGAATGCATGCATCGGGTTCTGCTCTCTACGATACTTGTAAAGCCGATAATGATACGAGTCTCGAAGACATTGCAGCAAATGAAATAGATTGATAAAAAGCACACCTAGGATTCAGACTGCCTAGATACAATCGCTACGTGGATGAAAGCCCGCAATGCGAGATTCCTGAACGACTCTGGCCCGAGGGAAGCTAAGCAAAGCCCTGAAGATTTGACAACTTCTCGGTTTAGATCATATAGACTACTAAATCTCTACGAAGAGGCTATGGTGAAGGAACTTACAATCAACTACTCGGGCTATCTCAGCTACGAGTCTGTCGTCATCTTTTCGCCCAAGTTCTGACAATTTGTGATTGAATCCTTGGTTTCGTTAACCAGCTGTCTATACTTCGTTGTGGAATCATTATCAGACCCAAAGGAATGACATGCCTTGGTCAAGGCTAAGCTAGTCCGAGACGTTCAAGTGTATAGCAGCACCTTTCAACTTTGACGATGACCGTCGCAGCAGACGAACTTGAGACAACGATGAGCATCGAGGATCATACAATCCGTTGGGCTGTTCTAAAAATAAAAAATAACCAAGAGCCGAAGCAGGGAAGCAGCCTATGAATTGAAGACGGAGCGTGGTTGGTAAGATTAGCATTAAAAGACTATGAGTCAACTCAAGGCGCATTGGCAGTCTCAATATCAGGTACTTTCCCTACATTTATGCCCTTCCGGCGTTGTCTTATCTCAGAGAGTGGAACTTGCGAAGAAATCCCTTCAGACCTTACAAAATAATGGGTTTGGAACCTGATTCTCTGACCTCTGCACACCTTCTGTTTCAAAGGCGAAACATATACATATTACCACCAAGTGTACCGGGAGAAGTTACCTGCGAGCAACCCGGAAGAACGGCCTAGTCTTTGGCTTTGCCGAAGGCAAGAGAACCGACAAGACATTGGTATTTGCAGTCTACGCGATCATCTGCCTGCTTTCCGGCTTCCATGTGTTGATGGTCGCCCCTACAGATTCAGCAGCCGACATCATGGCGGAAAGCCTGATGAAGCTTCTGGAAGAGGCCAGAGTCATCGCATTTGAATCGATCCACGTATATTGCCGCTTGTTCGAAAGTGCTCAGCTGGGATGAAACATTGAGAATGAATCGATTGTTTCAGAGTTCATACTAGACTCGAAGCTAGCAACGGATCTTCAGTTGCTAGAAGTCATGCAACAGATTCGCAAGCAATGACAGACTAGGAACTTCAAACTAAAACACCTCTCGCTGCAGGTTCGCATCGTCGCTCGTGCGAAGAAGAAACGTCTCAAAATGAAGGTAGTCTTGTGATGTTTTGATTGATTTCCGCTGTGACGCGTGAGAAGGTATATGAGGGTCAGAAGGTTATGTGTCTAGCCAAGAAATACAAGCTCATATGATCATTTATTTGCGTTGCCCTGAGGGTGGGATTTGGTAATTCAAGATCTTTGACGGCCAATGTTCATCGACGGCGCAGGGGGTTTCCCCCCTGGATCACCAGCAGCTGAAACTATATATCGAAAAGTTTTAAGTCCTAATAATAGAGAAATCCTTGATCAGTATCAATAACTGATCTGCTAAGATTAAAAGATTTAGAATATTATCGACATATTTTATAATCAACACACTAAAGCAAACCAAGAATCTTGAATGATTTGAAGGTGAAGATAGAAAGAAAGACTAAGTAAGGTCTTTACAATACTCGAACAACTGGGCCGAAGAGACATATGCTGGACGAGAGCATAGACTTCTGAACGCAACGGCAAGCTGACCTGGGTCTCCGTAAGACGCTTCGACAGATCATAATCAGCATCATGCACGCCGCTGATCTTTCCAGTACGAAATAGAGAAAGTAGGTACAAGAAATGGCACTTTCAATTATCAATCATCATTGGTACACGAGCTTGCGAAGGCGAGAAACGAATGCCGAATAATGAACGCCCATGGTATAAGTATCAATCGTTGGGAGTATTAAAAGATACATCCTGTTCGATCGAGCATGCTTCGTCATACAGAAGACTTGCAAAATCTGTAGAGAGAGGGATTAAGAAGATTAATACCAACTACGAAATGTGGGATTTGAATGCCTGCGGTAATAGTCATTCGCAGATGAACTTCACTAGTGTTTAAAACACGCTTTTGGTCTGTTATCTCTTATTTTGACCTTTCAAATGTTCTTATAAGTTATTGTCAAGCTTTTAAATTCGCTTAGCGAGTACAACAACTATTAGCAGTGCCTTTTGTCCTTGGATTGACAAACAAACGATACGCCAGCCAGTTGAAATACCACTGTCAATAACCCTTCATTTGTTGGGATAAGTGGTAAATATAAAGAGATATATAAAGGGTTAACCTCTTTAAACAAGATACAGTACTGCTCAGTACACTCCGTATGTTTCCAACCTACACCCTTATGACATCCACAGCCTTACTAAAGGGACCACAGAGATTCAGATTGAAACATCAAGAGGCATCGGGAAGCAGCAGGTTCCGTGTCTGGATGGTCTAATTACAAATACCTGAGTGTGCCATTTCTAGAACATAGTTATAGCGGCCCACTATCCCGGCTTCTACACTCAGACCAACGACAAATCATCCCATTGCACGGCCCTTCGTTTGGTGGAAGAACAAACTTAGGCAACAAACGTAATAGCGCGTTCGATAGGTTCGGTAAAATTGAGCAACTGAAAGCAACACGGGTACTATGCATACTCTACAAAGAAGGGAAAGTACGTAAGATCTCAGAATGTTCTCTTTGCACACTGTTATACTAACGATAAGGAAGTCAATAAATATAGATTTTCACAAACCATTCAAGCCTTTATTGATACCAATCTCGAAACCAGCAGGTCTTCTACTAGTTCAACCGACAACACAGGACATAAGAATGTACTCGTTCTAAGTCGATCTCTATAAAGCTCAAGATGAACCGCAAAGTCTCTGTTAGACGAGTATCTAACAATTGAAAACTCTTTCAGGTCTATTAACGTTTTAGGCCGAAGGGAAGAGCGGCAAGACTTTATTACTATCTAAAGAAAATTAAAACACATGGCAGATCTTCTTGCAAAGGTAGATATATTATAATCTTTTCGCTTGTTTTCATCGATTTCGAGATTTGGATCGAAACCTATTCCAACAAGGACTTTCCTATGTCCCCCTACTTTTTTCTACAATTTCAGCAACTGCTTCAAGTAGTCTTCCACTTCGCCTCGCGTTAACCGCCCTACAGCGAAATATGCGTCCCAATAATTCCGTCTCCATCGGGACGAGGCGATATCCAACGTGAAGCCAAAGGTCATAAAGATCAACGATGCCTAGGGAAGAAAACAGTCCTAGGTGCTTGACTCGAAAAACAGAACAGACATAATTTATCTTTTGAGATCAGTTCACGGGAAAGGAACGAAGAAGGATCAAAGCAGAGGTGGCCGCAATCAGGCTCTGTCTAAGAAGCCCGATAAGGAGATGAAGCACGTTCTACAGCAACATGTGGAGACAGATGCGAAAGTGTATGAAATTCGAGCTGTAGAATCATGAGTGATGAAGAACACGAGACCGGCATTGACGATATGCTCATTGAAGAATTCGACATGTACCTTCACCATCAGCGCGAAAGAAACGAACAATTCAACAAGAGGTGACTGCGTACCATGTTCTACTCTCTGAGCCAGCAGATTTTGAGACAGGATATCGAGTACTGAGCACTCTTTGTCTTCGATCAGATCGAAATATTCATCTGATTTGGTACTCATATTATGCCAAATATGTTACTTCTAACGACTCAACTTATTTTTGATACGTTGACATGAACATCAACCAGTACCTCGCCAACGATCACGAAAGAAACATAATTCAGGAATTCTTATCATTAGATAACGAGAGTCTTGAGAGACGCATCGAGATAGTTCTCAGTTTTCATGAGCATATAAAACAGTGATAATCAAAAGTGAAGACACGCGAGATGACAACCAACGATCATATTCATGGCCTGGAAAAAATATGGCTAAAAGAAAATGCTGCTGAGAGCCTGAGTATAATATTTCGTTCTTCATCGACAATTCGAGAATCAGGCCCGCCAATATTGACTTGCTAGTTCTGCTAATGTGGGTTCAAGCTGGCGCCGGGCTGGCTTCGGGCTAGTAAGAAGTCACATTAGCATCTTTATATTTTTTTTGAATGCGATCAATAAATGTGCATTACAATCTTGCAATCTTGCTTGTTTTTGTCTCTTAAACGTTGCGCAAATTATGAATTACTCAGAAGTAGTGAACTAGTAATTCTACAATTAAATGCTTCTAACATTTGATTTATCTGTTCTTCGATGAAACTACTACACTACTCTAGATACATTTCTCACTTACTTCGTTGCTACAACAAATACAAGTCGCAGAAGAATTGGTTGAGTCTGTCAGTTATTGCAAATCTGCAAGCAATTTCTACTAACGTCAAGCTCGAGAAGAAAGATGGTTGATTGACATGCATGATTTATCTTTCAAACCTATGGGACTCGGTTTCACCGTGATGTAAGTAGAGCATATGCTGTGTTTCAATTTGCCATATATTATCTTTTATCTATTATATATACATACTTATTATACCAAGCATGACCCATCCAAGCATTCACGGAAAAGAACGCTCAGCAAAGGCCTGGCATATGCCAGGCCTGCGCTTGCCGCCCTCTTCGCATTCAAGGCCAACGCTCAGCCTGTCGACAGCAGCTCGCTGTCTTCGGGACCCCCCGAGTCAAGCAGGGCATTCTTCGAGAATATGCTGACCAAAAGTCAGCCTTCTGCAGCCACCCCATCTGGACGAAAGCGAAAGGTAAAACCTTGCCCAGAAGATGCTTGAAATATGCTTATCTTATGACAGGTCGAGCCTCAAACCCCCCCTCGTTCCCGCTCGTCCTCCCCGTCCCCCTTCTCCCGTATGTACACCATGTGTCTTGCATATGCTCCGCTAACGCGATTCTCAGGCCCCCCACCCAAAAAGCGCTCCAAAAACGCTCCTCGTGGTGGCGCGAAGGGCAAAGGCAAAGGTAAGCATAGCACAAACTTCGCATATGCTCTGCTAACACATCGTATAGACATCAACGCAACTGCCAACACTGTTGGCAAGCGTAATTCCGCTCGTCTGGCTGCCAAGTAGATCCGTGGTGGCCTGTGGTTGTTCTGTTCTGGGGGTTTCGCTCTCAAGCCGTGCATATGCACGGCGTCAATTCTCGGCTCTTGCGGTTTGTTTCCTGGCTACTTTAGCTAGATAATATTAATTCTTCAGCCCATGATTTGCATATGCAGAAAGCTGAGCCGGGGTTGGAATAATTTTGAACTCATGGTTAGCATATGCAGAAAGTTGAGCTGGGGCTGGAACCAAAAAAAAAGTTCCGGCCCTGGCTCAACTTTTCCAACCCCCCGGTCCTGGCAATGCTTCATCAGAAAAGCGGGAGCAAAATGAAAGAAAAGTGGCGAGGACCTTTTAGAGTCAGAGGTTATGAGGGTACTCATTCAGCATCTTTTACACTGGAACAGCCCAACGGGAACAAGATCAGAGGTTCCTTTCATGAAGATGACTTGAAGCAGTTTGTACCACGCACTGGGCACTTGACTGAGAATCTCCCTCCCAACAGATCTAACTACCCAACTAGTAGTCAGAACATTCGATGGTCACGAAAGAAGAAGAGACCAGCTAAAGACCAAGCTTAGGTCTGAACCTACCCTACATCGAGCTGAACGACGTAAAACAAAGCGACGTCAAGATTATTATCGCACAACAGCGTTCCTTTTTTTTGTTTTTGACGCTAGTACAATCAAAGATGAGATGAGAATTACGATTCAAATACATCTCATCTGTCTCAATCTTTCTTTCTTTTACATTCACATTTTCGCCTGTCAACAATCTCAATTACATTCTCATCACTACATAGTGATGTTTAGCTTATCTAGTGAAATGAATATACTGTGCAATCTTACATAGTCTCATGTTTAGAAAGACTGTCATTAGATTTTTCAAAAAAGAGAACGAGGGGTTGGTGATAGATTGATATGGAATTTGAGGCCTTGAAATTAGGGGAAATGAGTAGAAGGGGAGTCGATCGATTTGTGATGGAATAGAGTATGCGGTAATGTTAGCGTACCTATACACAAACTCTCCCGCATCTTTCTTGTGACCACATCGACTCCCCTCCACTTCCTCTCCTTCACCACCTCACCAACTCCTTCAACATTCCACACCAATCAAACCCCTCTTTAATCTCCCTTGACGCCCGCAGCCCTTACCCCCCCGTTCACTCCCTCAGCAAGGATATCTTGCTGCAGCACCTCTAAATCCACACGCGGGCCTTTGAAATTCTTGCGGCCGTCGACGAACCATTGAATTGTGGAGATTATGAGGACAATGGTAAAGGCGACGATACAGTAGTCTGTAGCAATTAGCCATCCATGAGGGTTTTGAAAGATGGATTACGGGGGCTGCTCTAGGTTGTGATGGAAAGTGGCAGACTTGGGTGGAAGGGTCAGGGGAGAAAGAAAGAGAGACGTACTCATGTTACTGCCAGTGACAGGGAGGTCCGGCGGAAAGAGAAAGAGAACCGTTGTAACGATGACGTATGATATGCCGATTACATTGGTGATCCAGCCAAGAATCCCTGGTAGCATGAATGGTCGAGGAGGAAGCATTTTTCGCCCTCGAAGGCAATTGATGGAGGGCGGAATGGCGTAGGTGACACCGAGTGCTACGACGGAGGCTGAGATGATGGCGTTGAACGCGCTGATATGAAGTCGGCGATTAGTGAATCGGATAATGGAGAACTGGACATAGAAGGGAGTTTACCTGGTGGAGCCGAGAAAGATACATCCAAAGATGATGACACATGTGTTTGTCAAATATAGGGCGTTCAGCGGTAAGTCTAGTCTTGGGTGCACTTTCGCGAAGAACTTGGAGGCTGGTAATCCGCCGTCTCTGCGCAAGCTTCAATACGCGTGGACCAAACTGATCTTGGACCCTATAGTGGACTTTACCTGGCGAATGCATAGGTCATGCGGGTGCTTGTAGTCATGATGCTTGTGGTGGCGAAAAGAAGACAGACGAGCGGGAAACTAGAGACGGAGAGGTGGGTTCAGTCCATGGCCGCTTGAAGGCAAAGAGGAAGGGAGTATACATCAAGAGACAGATAGCCCCAGCATTGTTTTGCGTCGCATCGTAGAATATTTGTAGGAGAGGCCCCGCTGTGGAACTGATAACATTGTCGACATTTCCGGCCACAAGCAGGAGAACTGTCAGAAAGATGAAGCCAGTAAATGTCCCGATTGCAACACAAGCAATCATGATCCTTGGGCCTTGGACGGAGGCATTGGGTATCTCTGGGGCGGGGTTAGCTTGCCTGCAGAACTGTGACTTGTGTAGTGATTGTATTGACCTTCGATCATATGGGCTACAGCATCCTGATGGAGGATTAGCAAAGTACAAGGCTGGAATAGCGTAACCCACAAAGCCTGTCAGTCCAAGGCCCGCTTGGAGAAGCTAGTCAGATATCAGTGAGATGGCCAACAACGATGGATGTATGCCTAATTAACACACCCCAAGAAGCCAAGCAATTCCATCCGGCCCTAAAAAAGTCAGGCGATGGCTATTCAACCTCTTTGTGGGTTACTCAAAGAACTTACATCCAGTCTGGTTGATGAATTGCCGAAAGACGAATCTGCTACTGTTAGACCTGGATCTGTTTTTGTATCTAAAAACTCACTGGCCAGAAGAGTAAGTTGGGGATGCACATGCGAGTACAGTGATTGATATCACAACGAAGCCAGTAATAGACCAAGTAACTATTCGACTTCGTCAGCCTTGGATTTTAACACTCGTAGTCTAAGAGATCAAGCCAGAAGACTTAGACGTACAGGCAGCCTTGTTGACGATAGGCAGTATATCAGTCAAAAAGGCGTTGACTAGGAACGCTACAACATTGTATGCAATGTATATCAAAAATTGTTGCCATCTCTGTGGTGTATAATCCTGTACTGCTTAGTGAGGTCTGCGGCTGCGATGAGTATGTCAAACCGGTTTCATGAAAGAGATGATCCCAATAATCAGTTGGCTTCCAAGGAGACCACCAGAGGCAACGAGAGCAATCTGTGGATCAGTCGAGAAATTCGAGTAAGAGCGTTAACAATCATACCCAACCTGAAACGTTGATCCAGCCTGTGATCCACGAAAGGATCGGAACCCACGGCTTCCAACTGACTATGGGGTATTAGCTTCTGGCCATTGATACCGCTCGGTGGTGACTTGCTAACTATAAGACGGTGTCAGCATTTCTTTGGGGGTGTACTTGCTAGCAGGATATCGAAGTACCTGCAACCCAGTGATACTGTCCGCCAGCTCTAGATTGGCTTAGTGAAGCAAAACAGTGGAACAGCGCTGATGTACTGCGTACGTAGGATAAGCGGAAAGGAATTCCGCCAGCGAAGCAGCCAAGCAAAGATTGCAAATGCCGGCGGTGATCAAGCCTAATACACCATCAACCGAGTTGCCTTTCAATCCGGAATTGATTGATTGTGTAAGACTCACCCCAAATGACGGAAGTTGGGCCACCGCTGGGTAAGGCCAAGGAAAGACTAGCTGCTAATGCTGTCCAGGACTGGAGCACTTGTGAGAAACGACAACTTGTTCAAGGCCACACGATAAGTACAGTACATTCAAAATCGCGAAAGCTAGGCCAAGCATCGACCTGTGTTGTGTTTAGTCGGCGTAACAGGAACCCATCGCGACCGAGACACAAGTACAATGGGGAGAAGGTTCGACGCAGCTCGGCCTTGTGGCCCAGTGCTGCCAATTGCGCCGCATCGGCATAGACATCGTCCCTCATCTCTAGAGCACAAGGCAGACTGTGCTGTTGACGGGGCTCTTGATATAAAGTACCTTACTTGCTAAGTTCTACACGGCTGGCTGCCAAGATCTTGGAAAGTAGTAGCAAAGTACTGTGTACGGTACTCCTCAGAGTGTTGGCGTGCGGGGGGATCTTTGCCACCACCGCTCCATGGGTCCGATTAAAGCGGACAGCCTAGTACTGTAGTCATAACATAGATCCGGCGAGTCCGAGCCTATTTCGACGTTGGATAGATGTTGGATGAATTGTTGATGATTCATGTTCGTTCCGGTTGTGTTGATTAGCGAGATGTCCTAGACATCTGTTCGGTATCGGCACAGTCGTTTGGTGTGATGTGTTCTTAGTTGTCGGCAAATCTTACTTCCTCTCGACGTCATATTAATCCTCACGACGGCATGGTCCAGCTGAGGTAAGCACAGTAAGGTCCTCCCCGGGTGCGATTAAGGTAGACACTAGTCCATATGGAGCTAGAGCCAATCCCCGTCCGGTTAGCTGCTTTCCATGTTTTCTTCGCTTTCTCACCGTCTCATGCAAATTGTGCTTGGCGGGAGATGTGTACCACCTTCTTCTTTGGGGGGGCACGGACACGGAATACTGCTGTTCTTCGAAGAGAATGCACGATGGAAGACATGTCGCTAGTGGCAATCAGTCCCGAACCGTCAAAGGCCTACAATACTATGACTGTAATGCTCGGAAACGGCTAAGCATCCGGGACGACGTGGTTCGGCTCTCGAGAGTCAATTGTCCATATCCATTAGGTGCTCGCTCAAGGAATCCAAGCCACTTTGGTTCATTTCATGGTGAAATACCGAACGGTATAATGCGCCCCTTCCCTTCGGCTGCTCATTATTGGCAGACCATCATCGACCTTTCACAAGATCCCAACCATTCCCCATGTCGCATGGGGTGGCATATTCTAGCGCTGTCGCCTGCGTCGCCTGCGTTGACACCGGTGTTAGGAGTCAGCATGACCTTCGTACAGACACAAGTACTTCACTTGACTTGCCCCTGATATTCTTACCTCTGAGATAATCAAAACCTTCCAAAACAAGCTCTCACACATCATGGCTATCGCCTTCAGGCTCTCCATCATTGTAGCGCTGTGCCTTGCCTTCACTAGCACGACGTTGGCGTACGATAAGGACGACCATTCGTACCAAAAGCGCAACTTTGACACAGTCTCGAAAATTTACAACCTGACCGTCTACCCAAGGAATCTTGCCTTCATCGCCAATGGGTCAGCGTCCGTCCCATCAGGGCTCTTTGCCGCTAATGCCACTGGCCGGATTACCCCCGTAGGAAACTTCTCGGGCTTCGACGACTCGACTGAATACTTTTTCGCATTGGCTCCGATTCCTCTGCCTCCGGTCTATGGCGCCTTCACCAAAGCTCAAGTTGTCGAGTTCACATCTGGTTGCCCAAACATTGCGGCATCAACTGTGTACTTCACCAACAGTGTTGTCAACCCGAATTCTACCGACAACGGCAAATACCTTACCACCTTGAAGCAGGTATGTGTCGTGTCTTCCGTTCTTCGGCTTTGAAGAATAGCAGCTTACCCATGCCCATAGATTGCCTTCTGGGAATTCGACCATGCCGGCGCAGTCACCAAGTACGAAGCCTGGATCCCTAACATTCGCCTCTACACATCCGCCTTCCAGACCGGCGTGTCAACCGTCGCTCCATATTCTCCCGCAGAGCAGCAGGCTGTGATTGGAGGCTTGTGCGGTACCATCCAACAGCTCTGTACCGGCCCCAACACCCAGTACAACAGCACGGCCACCTGCGAGAACACCTTGGCGCACAAGGCCTTCGGTGATTATGACAATATCTGGGCGGACAGCGTGACCTGTCGGGAAATTCATATCTTGCTGGCTAGGATCCGGCCATCGGTAAGTGCAGTACTATCACCTAGTACACGGATTTCGTCCTGACTCGACGTGATTTAGATACACTGCCCGCACGTTGGCCCCACAGGAGGAATGAAATGTGTCGACATCCCATACAACCTCGGCTACTTTGACGACCGCGAGCTCTTCGGGGCGCCCTCTGGTGACACCTTCATGTGCAAATAGGTGAACCGGATGTAGGTAGTATAAGATAACCCACATAGCGTATGTTCATACTATCCCTTAAGGTATCATTACTCTACCACTGAAGACGTAACTATGGCCACTGCTACTTTGCGTGAGCTTGTTGCTCAAGGTGACCAATTTGCGAGTGAATGTGAAAGCCCCTGCTGTCAGTAAGCTCTCAAAGAACTTTTAAGCACCAGTAAGCCCAGAACGCCTTAATCTACACAGAACAGTAAGCTAAGCCGCCTCTCATCGAGCGTTCAGATCAAGCACCACTTCTTGTGTTCCTCACTACAAGACTCCCTAGAATTGAACTGTAAACAAGAAAAGAGACGTCTCCAACGCCGCGAATGGTACCGCGGTGGTGAGGTAGGGGACAACTATGCAGTTAGTAAGTGACCATATACAAGGCTGAACCGTCACACACTCACTCTTAACACTTGAACCGGTTCTTTATACCTACCGCAAAGCCTGCTGGCAATGGCACATCAGTTGCCTCACGAGGTCCTAGAAAGCAAAACGAAAAAGAAAATTATCACGTGAAGAATAAACACCATGGTTGCACACCGGACTCAATTTCTTGACTGCCTATTCTACAAAACACCATCTACAAGACCCTTGTGTACGTGTTCCCAAAATGAGAGGTATCCCCCGAGGATCCTCGCTCGGCACGGTCTAGCACATTCGCCTTGGGCGATCTTGCAAAGCCTCTTGGTCTCTACACGTGCTGTTTTTCCACAGTATCCTTTGAGGATAACCCCCTCCGGTTCTACCTCCCTGCTCTTGCTCTTTGGCGATCTTGGGAACAGCCCCCCGGCCGCCCTTTCTCACTGTTCCTGTACTCATGTCCCTCCCGCATTGCCACGGGCTGTGACATGTGGCGACCTATTGGCTGCTTCGAGAAGCCGTATCCTTCGATTGTTCTTGTGACTCTCGTACTCCGACTAAGATTTCCTACCACACACCTTCTGCGCCACTTGATGTGGGGGAATATGGCGGCGTCGCGGGCTTCCCGGATTGGGCAACATGGGCCCGATATTTGCTGAGCCATATTGCAATGAGCGAGCAAGCAATGTAAAGTGCTGGGTTTGAGATCGCGATGGTTGCAAAAATGCCGGGTTAGGGCACGCAGTGCCTGCGTGTCGCCAGCGGTGTCCATGCTATAAAGATTGTGATCTTCGTTATTGCAGGAACCCTATGCTCTAGAGCTGCTGATATCGAGAACATGAGATGGCGACCTATTCTAATTGTCTTTGAAAGAAGGCGACAGTAATAGCTGGTATGTCTTCGGATTTCCGAGCAGGATCGCTGCAACCTTGGTTTTCTAGGGTGCCAAACCATGAATAAGCCCATTGAAGACGCCTGGACTGGGATTGATAAAGGGCATATTGGATATGGATAGAATGTGGGGGAAGTTTATGATTCTCGAAGCTGGCGAGAATGTTTGTAAAGGGAACAGTCGTACCCTGAACCTCAATTTTTTCTGTTAGCGAGAGAGCGGTGATGGCTTGGATTTTATCTTCAGGTTGATTCATGACCGTCTCGGAAACAAAGAGGAACAGGAAGTCAACCAAGGAAGCAGCTACGCACAGGGTAGATTTCTTTCGTGAAGCTCGGACGGGTCTGCTCTGAGGGGCTGCCCGGATGTGCTGGCAATGGCCCATTTCTGGCCTGGAAGATACTCGGAACCATCAAACATAACGTCCCGATCGACCACTCTCATCTTTTTATCAAGGAATTCCGGCATCGTTCCACGCGAGTATTTGGATACTTGGTCGTAAAGTCCATTGAAAGTCATCCTTGAGACGCACCCTACCGTTAGATTCGCCCGTTCGAGACGCTCTTCGGGCGGTCTGGTGCGCTTGGCTTTAGTGATCTTGCAAACAGTCTCCTGGTCCACCGCCACCGGCCCTCTCGGGTACGTTTCTTCTTAGGAGTGAGCGGCCCGAACCCCAGCCTTGTGCTAGAGATCCCTCGTTGGCAGAGATTAAATATTCTCTTACTATCACTCAAAGATGTAAGCGGCCCCATGTCACATCGGCGGCGAAACAGAAGTCGGCGTCACTCTCGGTGATGTTCCCATCGCCAGTGTAAAGGTTGACTGAACTCAAGGATTTGGCAGGAACGAGATCGATAGTTATCCTATGATAGAAAAAGCTGGATTGGCTTGACAACAAGTCTGCATCCGCAACTCCGCGCCTAGGATCAATGGTGAAGTTGCCTTTCCAGTGCTTAATCTCTGAGATCCCCTTCGGACCCACATAGCGACAAGTAAGGCCAAAGTGCAGCTTGGCATGTTGCCGCTTGCCTGCTGTCTTTCTATCTAATCTTCTAGGGTATCAATACGCCCCCCCTTGAATACTTATCAAAAAAAAAGGAAAGCTTCAATCACTTGCCCCATACGATCTCTTATACTCCTCCACGCGTGTCAATTCCGCGCCTCCCAGCCTATTATCACCGAGGCACCGCGCCAAGGTATAATATTGAGGTAAACCTTCTTTGTACACGTATCTGTGATGCTCCATGCATTGATGGAAAGAATGGTGGCTCACGTGTTGGACATGGTGGGATGGAGAATGGTGGCAGTGTGCCGCAAGTTGCACGAAGGCGGGTTCGGCAACGTCAATAGTAGCGGTGCCAGAGCTCACATAAAGACTGTCAGAATTGACAGAAGAGTATGTCGACACCACGTTGCTGTTGTCGTCCACCTCATTGCGGACCCATAGATTCTCCACACAACCAAGACAGCACCACTAACGCATCGAAGCACTATCCTTATACCTTCTCAAACAGGTTGGAAGGATCCATGACTCCGGAGTGAAGTGTGCGGACGTGGCTCCATTGGCATTGCTCTGGCTGGTGTGCGCGCCAGGTCTGAAGGGGCCAGATCTGTAAAGTGGTTGAAAGAAGATTCGGATGCAATGTGAGGGGGTTGGTGGGTGTGATCGCGACCGTTGATGCCGTTGACTGGGAATTGTCCCCTTGTCCTCCATCCTTCACCTGGCGCCACATTGACACTCTTGAGTATTGAACGATTGCGAACACCCTTGGCGAACCCAATCGCCTATCTAGGAACAAAGTGTGGGATGAATGAAAATGGGGAATTTGGAAGGATCGTGAAGGAAGAAGATGGGACTATTTTTAAAGACCCAACCCCCGATTGCCCTCCGTAGTATAGGACTTGAGCGAGAACCCTGCAGGATCGCGCGCAGAATTTGGTGAATCCTTCTCACCGCCAACGGCCGAAAATTGAGCAACGCATTTAGGCTTCATGGTGTGTTTCCGGACCTCACACAACGATAGAAGAGTGGTCCCCCGGCTATTATGCTGATTGATGAACACCGCAGTCGCAATCCGTGTGATCGAGCTGCCAGAGCTCTCCCGATGTCAAAGCCTCCGGTCAATGGCGGCCATTGAGTGTAAGGGTCATCAGGCGGTCCATCCACGTTTCTTGAGCTACCTCTGTCACTTTGACCCCAGCTTCGCTACGGTTTCCCATGGTGTGACTCATGGTGTGGATCGAGGTACGGCTCCCAAATGCCCTCATCTCGACTTCTCACCTAGCGGGTAGCTTTATCTCGTTGGCAACATTCCATACAGCCAGGATGTTGGCTCTAGATGCCCGTGCATTATGCGGCGTCCATAGTACTTTCTGATAGATACTGCTGACCACTTCGGCTGCTGAAATATTGTTGGCTTAGGGATCAAACCCTCCCCAGACAATACCTCTTCGCAGAGGTGGGAAAAGTTGCCTCGGGAATGCACAGTGGTTTGTATTTTAGGACGTTGTCGCATGCTGGTTAGGGACAAGTGCGAGGTATTGCGACGTCGGTTCTCTCTTCGCCAGTCTTCGGAAGCTGCAGGAAGTCGTGCAGTATTTCTTCGAGCTTCTTGTGTTCCATAGGCCTCACAATTGCCCAAACTTGCGGCGCTGCGGCATAATGGTAATTCAACAGAAACGCTCCGAGGTCGGCTACTCGCACTCCAAATACGGTACGATCTGTAGCGGAAACATGGAAGGCGAATGCGGGAGTGTACAGTCTGGCAAACTGCTTGGAGAAGATTCATACTCGTTAAGCAGTTTAAGGTCTTGCTCAGGACCAAATTGCAGCAAAGGATATCACGGTCAGCAAGCATTGAACAGTGAGCGGAATGCAACATATTCTTTGTTGATCTACATATCTCATGGTGACAAGCTGCAGTGCAATGTCCCTCAATCCTCGACTGCGGAGAACGGATACACAAAGTCTCCCGGTTAATGCTTCTAAAAATCTCAGATCACCCTCTTTGAGGACACGTTACGCACCGCACTTACTTCAATTTCTTTGACTGCACTCTAGCCTTTGAGTAAGAAGATCAGACATTTTTTGCTTCATGTGTGAGACCTGAGATAGCCACAGTGAGCGCACCAAGAGTCCAAGAAATTGAGTTCACCGGCTACAGTGTGGAAAGTGATTAATGGAGATTTGACAAAGACATTCGGAGAGTGGATATCCTGGCAACATAGTACTGTCACGCCCACTAGTCAGCCGATATATCTCTTTATGATGAGAGGAGAGCAACCCTCCCACCGAAAGTGTCGCAGGCAAGTGACCTGAAGAACACGGTAGGCGGCGAAGTCGCATTACACGGCATTCGGGAAACTAGGTGGGCTTCCTGCCATATCGACGCAACTTTTTCAGAAACGCCCATGCGGAGCGGCCTAATCTGGTTGCTCGGGCAAATCCACAAGTTGGCGCCGAGGAAGGGGCAATGGTAGGCAATGGTGTTAGATTATTGAGGTCATTCGAACCTTCTAACTCCAGTTCTCGAGGTTGTCCCGACCCTTCGACGTCTTCGGTTCTCTCAATGTACTCGAGCACGCTAGGCACAGAAGCCTCCCCATGTTCTTTTACGTCTTCAAAAAGTGTTTTCGCAGATTCATGAGTAGCTTGAGAGGCGTCATCGGTATGGGGGTACATTGCCTGGTATCGATCTTTGATGCGGGAGGGACCTATGTCAATTGGTCAATTGGTTGGAAGCTGGGGGGTAAGATTAATCGTTGGCCAGACTTACCAGCAGTGCCTGAAGCAGGCTGTTCATCTATGAGGCTGAGGGCAATCGCTTGCGCGATGTCCGCATCCAGTTTCTCTTCTATCCATTCCTTCCACGCTTCTCTTGTACTCTCACTCTCTCTATTTTTTGCATAGTTATTTGATGTTTCGTCTGGAATCTCCGATTTTAGGTCTTCTTCTGCGTCAGACGTTGCCTTTCCTTTTCCTTCATCTAATCTTTGGATTGGCTCTGAGTAACTGCTGGCAGGTGAGGGAGGTGACCGGACAACAGCATCAGATATCTTCTTCCGACGATTAGCTTTCTGCTAGGCTTGAAACGGCCACGATGAAATGTGCGAGCCATCGAATCAGCTGGGATAACTAACCTCGCGGTCGCCTTCTACAGCGTCCGTACCACAATGCCTTCTCGTCCACCTGCTCCACTATATGCTCCATCGGGTTCCCCAACTTATCTAAGCTTGGAAGGATGATCGGGGTGGACTGGCTTGTCAGAAGCTTTACAGGAGAATCCCCAGCTTGAGCAGCCTGTGTTGAAGAGAATCTACTAAATCAAACAGGAATCAGTACAGATATCGAGAGCATGTAAGTACTAACAACGAGATCAAGAAATGCAGAGGAAAGGTATAACGTGGGGAATGATGAGAGTATCAACAGTTATTGAGTGCCCAGGACTGACTACCTTACAAGCTGATCGGCCATGCTAGTGTTTCATCAGTGCTTATCGATATTTATGAGCCTGGATAGGGAGATAGCCATGGTTGAGCAAAATAGAGAGACGGCGAGACTGCTAGTGCGTTACAGCTTGAGACAGCTAGACTCAAGGTAAGTACTCACATGCTATGTCACAAGACTTTGATATGCAAGCTGCATCCACAGGAAGGTGTACCAAGAGCAAGGTACTGTCTGGTCATGAGGTTGTTGAGCTGCCGTAGGGTGTGCTGAGGTAGGTGCCAGGCAGCTTGTGCCACAGAGTCTGCCCAAGAGGCACACAAAGTCTACAGCAGTGTATGGTTTCAAACCAGCAGCTGCGTCTGAGCTTGAGCTACAACAAGATGGCAACGTAAAAGCTTGCAAACATGAGCGTGCAGAAGGTAAGCGTATAAGCGACTTATATGATGGTGATCTTGGAGGGAGACAAAGGGCTTCGCAGATCACGGGCTAGCGAGGATTACACGTACTACCAATTCACGACTTGGGACGAGTCATCGATTAGTCGTCCCATCGGCCTATCAGGCGATGCGGAATCTGACAGAATCATAACGCTGTCATTCTAAGTAGTTCTATCACCCAAATCTTCTTCACCTTGTTGATCTTTTGGTTGAACACCTAACCCTGGCCGTAAGCCAAGGCACAGTCTCTGGTAGGGATCTATAGCAAGCAGTCAGGCCTATCTCAAGCAGCTGACTCTCCTGAGAACAGAGCCAAATCCAAGCTTTGACCCTCTGGCTCACCCACCGGCTATGCTCACTGGCCTAGAACGACCTTTTGGTGGGTGGGCCAGAACAAACAAAGCTCTAACCTTTGGGACTATGCTCCCCAGAGCTAATCATCTGGCGGCCCAAGGGCAAATATGGCAGTGGCAGGGCTACCTTCTCAGGGAGCCGAGAGCCTGACCGCGGTAAGCCCTATTAACCAATCTCTACCACGAAGACTGACGGTGTTCTGGAGAATCGTTCATTAGGAGCTCTGTCATGCCCTTGGGCCGCCATATTTTATTTCTTGCGGCTGAGGGCTGCCGACATATTCTTGGGGTATGCTTCCTCAGAGCCAACCCCCAGCGGCGTAAGACCCGCCGCTCCCATTTTTATGGATGCTGTGGCAATCTGGCCGATGCCTTTTATCGGCAACAGGGCCATCCAAATGGTCAATGGTCAAGCCGAGTACCAGATACAGTACAGGCCGGAACACACTGCTGGATCTTTCTTCCCGAAAGGAAGAGCGGACGTCCACACAAGGGCGTCCTGGGAGCTCCTGACATATTTGAACCACTCTATCGAGGTGGTAAAGAGATCATCCACTTCCTAACGAGGAACCCCTCTGGGAGTATCCAGTCTCATGGGCTTCAAGCAACGACTCCGTCTTGAGCAATTTCTATTTAGGCCTATCTTAAAGCCACCTCATTTGTCTTCCAGCATCAATGTACCTTAAGACTTTGCGAGTCAGAGTTTTGTAAGTTGGCCATCCGAATCACTCACATTCTAGAGAGGTTCCAGCGTAATGGCTGACAGCAAGGATGACTTTGGTCGTGATGGCTCTTTGGTTCGAATCTTGGCCGTGTCGATATCGGACAGCGGTGGTAGACACAAGTTACATGACTGGCTAATCTTCTCCTTCTCCCTCGTTCGAAATTGGAGCTGCAGCGTCATCGCCCTATTTACCGGCGTTCTAATACCCTCATGCAAAACTGAAGTGTCAGCTTCCAAACCCCAAGGTCCCAGCCAAAAGCACTGCTCATAATTACGACGTCTCTGATTCATCGAACCATTAGTGTACTTTACGACAGGATTTACGAGTATGGGCTAATGGTTGGGGGACTTACGAGTAGGAGACTGAATATAATGGGTTCAATACACGCTGAGCCAGCCTACCTTAAGGAGAGAGCCACTTTACATTTCAACATTGCCTCAGTCTCTTACGAATATCGGAACTACATAGCCCTCGTTGGAACCTTGTCACTACTATTCCCATGGGCCTACCAGCCGCAGGTACGGCAACATCACAAAGATCTAAAGAATCAGACTGTACTCAAGATCCAATTCTTCCTGGACCCTGGATGCCACCAGAAACCCATTTTCATGTCATATTAAGGCCATAAAGACTCCAGAGCATGGTCCGTACATCACTTACAAATCTTCTAGGGTGTGTATCTTGTGTGCTCGAAGCATGATCTCCATACCGGCAATGAGCCCATTTCATAGCTCGAGATGTGGAGGTGACCGGAGAGGGTCAAATGCCAGATCCAAATCTCACGCAGCATGAAGAAACCAGTACGTCACAGATCATACTGTTTAGAAGAAATTAGGGGTAGCCGTTAGGTGAAAGGTAACGGCAAAGAGAGAAGAGGGATATCGATGGGAATAAGTTCGGCTTACAGGCGTTTCATAGGTATGGTACGACCAAAGGCAATATGCGCCACGTCTCCACCTCCATAAATCTTTCATCAACATCTCTACCACGATCTCCTTCATCCACTTCGCCGTCCTCGCCGTCACTCTTAACTTCCTTTTCTCCATCGCCATCTCTACCACCCACTTCATCGCCACATCTAGCACTATCTCCGCTATTCTCCCCAGTATCTTCTCCGCTATGCTCTACGCAAGCTTCCTAACCGCCTTCTCCGCCACCATCTCCACGACTTTGCCAGCGAAAACTTTAAAGATGGATACATAAAACCAAGGCTTGAGAATGGAGCTGTTGGCAAGCATACATTCAGCAACTATCGGAAAGCTTGTTCATCGTAGGCACAACGGATGAACAAGGGGCAACAGACCGATCATCAAGCGTCCAGGAAGCTATTCCCCAAACCAACAAAGACTGAACAGGGCTGTCTGACTTGGGTTCTCGTTGGCCACCATTGTCACCAACCATACCAGTGGCAAGAACGTCCAGCTAGTGCATTGTACAAGACTTAAGTAGCTAGTAAAGGGAATTCATTGGACTAAACATTTTGCCAATGCTTCAAGGAAAAACCAACACCATCACTAACACGATCCTAACTCGGACTCATGCTACGAATATTCTAGGATCACCATCTTCGTCCAGATCTCCGCCATTTACCTTGTTTCTAATTAGCATTACTCGGCTGCCTCGAATGTATAAACGCATTACCTTTGGGCGCTATCACCACTGTCCTCATTCGAGGACATTCTTGAGATGCAAAAGCATTGCCAGGGAAGCATACCTTACTCAAAGCTAAATTTTGCACTGAGACATTCACCAAACCGCAGCTGACTAGTATAGATTCGCTGCGATGCGACTTGGGAGACACCTGTGGCCAGATCTAGGGTTTTGTAGACAGCCTTTGGTTACAAGAAGAGTTTCTAGATATCAAGAAGGAATGGACAAGTAGCAAGATGGACGTATGATCAATTTCGGAGTTGTACCGCTTTGGAAGCAACATCTTTCGTCAAGAGCTGCTGTTTTGTCCGTCATTTCCAGATGCGATTAACTTAGTGGTAACAGCTACCGTATTTACTAGTAGCTTCTTTGGTTACATTCTAGCGGTTATGGCTGATGAACAGAGGAGAATGATTCTCACTAATGCCTGTGATCTGCCTTCATTCACAACATTTAAGCGCGCGTCAAAACACGAAAAGCCAACCGCACGGGCACTGCCGCCTCCCATCTTTCCATCTTTGCCAATTCCGAGGCGTACCTTACAGTAAGACCATGCCTCACCCTTCCGGGAATGGCATGTGGAGCATTGTCAAAGCATGGCAGGCAAATACCTTCAGTGGTCCGCAACCACATTACTAACTCTCTGCTCACATCTCGGACCTCGGCTTGGCCGATGACGTCATCCATGATGACGCGAGACCGAACTGCCGGCTTGATCAGCAAACGATCATGAAGAGCAACTGGAAGTGTTTGCAATACCGACAACCAGTCTCAAGTAACAGAATACAGTCGATTTTCGTTTGTCTCTCGCCCTTACGACGCGCGCTGTCCACTATGACCGATGCCACAGAACACCCTCTGTCTGGCCTATGGAGGCCAACCCACCTTCAACGCCTGCACTACGGGCCATCCTCCGTTAAGACCCACCTGCTCGAATGTCTTCCCACCTCAGATTCCAAAGCCTTCATCATCACAGGCTCGTCGCTCGCCACCAAAACTTCGCTCATCAAGCAAGTAGAAGTTCTCTTAAGCTCCGATCACCACGCGGGCACCTTCTCCAACATCAAGCAGCATGCTCCTGTTGCGCAATTAGATGAAGCTACGGAGGCTGTGAGGAAAGACTCCGCCATCGATACCCTCATAAGCATCGGTGGAGGGAGTCCTATTGACTCCGCCAAAGCCATTTCCTACCGGCTACATGAGAAGACCGGAAAGTTTCTCCACCACATTACCATCCCTACAACCCTGAGTGCAGCAGAGTGTACATTTTTCGCAGGCTACACAAACGAAGAAGGGACGAAAGTTAGTGTCGGCGACCCGGAGCTGGCACCGCAAGTCATAATCTACGACTCCAAATTCGCCTTAGAGACGCCACAAAAGCTTTGGTTATCGACAGGGATAAGAGCACTCGATCATGCTGTGGAGATGCAATATCACCCTACGGTTACGGAGGTACCAGCCAAGCAGCTTGCTTTGACTGCTATTGCTGGCTTGTTTGAGTACCTCCCGAAATCCAAAGCAGATCCCAAGAACGAAGATGTGATTACGAGACTATTGCTTGCGGCATTTAGCTCGCTATACCCAATTGGACAAAACTTTGTTGGCGGACTGGGTCTAAGTCATAGCATGGGCTACGCGCTAGGCTCCCCATATGGCATCCCTCACGGAATCACGTCGTGTTTGACGCTCTCAGGCGTCGTCAAGCTCAAAGCAAAGAAAGCACAGGATGCAAAACAGCTTGCGAAGGCGCTCCCTTTTCTTGGACTGGATAAGAGTGGGAATGAAACGAACGATGCCTTGAGATTTGCTGATGCCATCGAGAGTCTGGTGAAGGACCTCGGTCTAGCGAGCAACCTAGCGGAGTATGGGGTCAGAGAGGATCAGATTCCCAAGATTGCAAAACTAGCCACCAAGTCCGACAGTGGTGAGCTTTATGACAGCGTCTCAGCGATCGTGAGGAGCAAGCTCTAGGTCGAGCCATGAACCGTGAGCACCACCAGTACGAATGCAATAGTGCCCTTTTAGGTGTACAGAACAGGGATTATGCAAGACATCCACGTAGTACCATTCACTTCTGTCACCTCAATCAGAATTGTAAGGGCTAGCATGTTTCCGGTTGAGGTAGGCGTCTGTTCTTCTTCGAGATTTGAGCCACTAGATATGTCTACCGGTCTGCCGAGTCTCAGTGAAGTGCCTTCTCCAATTGCTCGAAAGGGAGAACGGACTACATGTCCCCTCTTTGTACACGTCAACTTGCGTATGTTGCTCTTCGGCAAAACATCTTAGTGAACTTGGCTTTTCTAGTCCTCATCCGCTGTCTCCCGGAACTGATTCCGTAGGGATCGCCTCCAAGGCTGACGGTTTGTATTGGAGGTGGATCGAAGATCAAAGTATCATGCTCGGTACCTTCTTTCTTCCCCCGCAATTCGCTTAAGTCAGCTCCCGCCCTTGTTTTATCCTCCCTGGTCTTCTCCGTCTACTTCCCATCCAAGTACATACCTTATAGTATCTAGTACCTTATCTAATTGGCATTTGATAAGAATCCATTGCTTCGTCTGTGTATTGCACCTCCAAATTATCCCCTGCAGTCGTTCTTATTTTGTAGGATCCAAACGCTGTTTGTTTGGACGTTCTTCGTTACGGTGACAAGGGTTTGATTGCCCTTGTTGAAAGACGTATACATTCTTATTTGGTGTCACTCTCTGTGCTGGTAAACCGATCTTGAGAACGTGCTGGAGGTAGATGCGGGGTAGTTTTGCTTTCCCAGATTCCAGTCGTTGGTGTTGCGCAAGCTGGAGGAAATGGCAATTCAAACTTAGCGTTTGAACATGTTGCCTGACAAGCTGGCGAGCAACAGCACAAGTCTCCAACGAACCGTAGATTGGAGACAAACCACCATCACCACCAATCGTCAAGCATTCCCACGCTCCAGGTTCCCCGCTATCAGCCATGTCTGTGAAGCCCCCCGCTGCTTGTGTCCACGTTGCTATCTCATGGAAGGGCCGGGCTGGGCCATGCATGGATGCGGAGATGCGAACTAAGAAGACCAGAGAATCGACGCGATATATACCAGATCTTGCTTCATTTGATAGGTCGGTTACCATTGTGGGAACCAGCTCACAGTGTGACGGGGAGATGTACAGCGAGCGGAAGCACACCACCCCAGATTGTGCGTCTGGCGTTCCATTTCGCCGAATGCGGGGTGTAGTCCAAATGCGCAATGAAAAGGAGCAGAAGCTCTCGAAGTCAAAGCCGCATTCGATAACCTGAGAGTGCCTGAAACTCTCCAGACCACCCAGCATCTTTCAGACACTTCTCGCTATGACTATCCCAGAAGAGGTTGATATTATTGTGTGTGGTGGTAGGATCTATATCGAGCCTATGAAAACATAATTACGACTGACAGAGATATTTAGGTGGATCCGCGGGGTGTGTCGTCGCCGGGCGATTGGCCAATCTTGACGAGAACCTCAAAGTACTCTTGATTGAAGGAGGGGAGAACAACCTCAACGACCCATGGGTCTATCGGTCAGCGGTAATATCCCTTCGTTCGAGAAGAACTGCTTGTTAACGTTCTAGGCCGGGCATCTACCCGAAAAACATGAAGCTTGATTCCAAGACCGCCTCATTCTACCATTCTCGGCCGTCCAAATGGCTGTCCGGAAGACAGGCCATCGTTCCTTGCGCCAACATTCTTGGCGGTGGCTCGAGTATCAACTTTGTCAGTTGCTTACATTATGAGTCCATATAGTCCGGGGAAGCTAACGCCTATTCCTATCTAGATGATGTACACTCGAGCCTCAGCTTCTGATTACGATGACTTCCAGGCCAAGGGTTGGACTACCAAGGAGCTTCTACCGCTTATGAGAAAGCACGAGACGTACCAGCGCGCTTGCAACAACCGTGATTTACATGGCTTTGAAGGCCCAATCAAGGTCTCGTTCGGCAACTACACCTACCCTATCGCACAAGACTTCCTTCGTGCAACAGAATCCCAGGGAATCCCAACTACTGACGATCTCCAAGACCTTGTAACAGGTCACGGTGCAGAGCACTGGCTGAAATGGATCAATCGTGACACAGGACGTCGTAGTGACTCGGCTCATGCTTACATTCACTCGACTATGAGGTACGTAAATTATAGTGGAATTGCTACCCCGTTAGATCTTGACGCTCCTGCCCAGAAACCACGGTAACCTATACCTCATGTGTAATACCAAGATCGACAAAGTGATCATAATAGACGGTCGTGCGGTTGGTGTTCAGGTCGTGCCAATGAAGCCGCTTCACCCCGACCAACAACCAAGGATCATCAGCGCGCGTAAGCAAATTGTTGTCTCTTGCGGGACCCTTAGCACTCCGCTCGTTCTTCAACGATCTGGAGTTGGCGATCCGGAGAAGCTTCGGAAAGCTGGCGTCGAGCCCATTGTCGACCTACCTGGCGTAGGCCTAAACTTTCAGGACCATTATCTCACCTTCTCTGTTTACCGCGCAAAGCCAGAGACAGAAAGCTTTGACGACTTCTTGAGAGGCGATCCTGAAGTTCAAAAGAGAGTGTACGACCAATGGAACATGAACGGAACCGGCCCACTGGCCACCAATGGAATTGAGGCCGGGGTCAAGGTTCGACCCACTAACGAGGAATTAAGTCAAGAGTATATGAAGGAGTTCCGTCCGGGTTGGGATAGCTACTTCAAAGAGAAATCCGACAAGCCGGTCATGCATTATTCTGTGATCTCGGGGTAAGTCTGTCTGTAGGAAGTTGTATTCAGAATGTGCTAATGGGTACTCAAGCTTTTTCGGAGACCACATGCTTGTACCGCCTGGCAAATTCTTCTCCATGTTTCACTTCTTGGAGTATCCTTTCTCACGTGGAAGCACCCACATTGTAACCACAAACCCATACGAGGCGCCTGACTTTGACGCTGGTTTCATGAACGATGAACGCGACATGGCGCCAATGGTTTGGGGCTATATCAAATCTCGCGAGACGGCTCGACGTATGGATGCGTTTGCAGGAGAAGTGACAAGCATGCACCCGTAAGTTGTATTGACCTTGGACTGTTCGAGTAACTTCATGACAGGCCTGACATTTTCACATTAGATACTATGCTTTTGACTCCGCCGCGCATGCCGAAGATCTCAACCTCCAGGATACCAAAACATACGGTGGGCCAAATCATCTCTCCGCGGGGATCCAGCACGGGAGCTGGTCTATCCACCAGAAGCCCGGCAAAGCGGCGGACACCAGCTTCGTGACTAGCAGTCAAACCGACAACATTCGTGAAGACCTCAAGTATTCAAAGGAAGACATCGCCCAGGTCGAAGAGTGGGTCAAGCGCCATGTCGAAACAACTTGGCACAGTAAGTCCTTCCTCTTCTACGTAAACTACCTACGAACCACCATCCGTACTAACCTCCCATCCCCCTTACGCAGGCCTAGGAACCTGCTCCATGGCCCCCCGCGAAGGCAACAGCATCGTCAAACACGGCGTTCTCGATGAGCGTCTCAACGTGCACGGCGTCAAAGGCCTCAAGTGCGCCGACCTCTCCATCTGCCCCGACAACGTCGGCTGCAACACGTACAGCACCGCTCTGCTGATTGGCGAGAAGGCGGCAATGCTCGTGGCAGAGGATTTGGGGTATAGTGGCGAGGCGCTCGAGATGAAGGTGCCGACGTGGCATCAGGGCACTTATGAGGCTACGGGGCAGGCTAGGCCTTAGGTGTTGTGTGAGAGGTGATTTAGAAAGGTAGGGGAGGGCTGGTAGAGTTATGGGGGTTGAGTCTGTCTGTGCTCCATAATAACGTCTTTCTAAGCTAGACTCATTAACTCGCGCACCAACATTGTACTTTAGGAAAACGTCTTCCAGATGCTCCGCCTATAATTAGCGCGTGAAGTATAGTAGGATGCTAGTCGAAATCGCATGATCACGCAATGCCCTCTCGTATCAAGACCCTACGACATATCACCAAAAGCTAAGTAAGATGTCTCACATGCTTCCTCCCTTAGCTGAGTATCAAAATGGCGGCCAAGGTATCGCTTCATCCTTCCAGCGAGATAATGTCTGGTATCCATAAATTTCTCACACAACACCCCCACCTCAAGAGCAAGATGGCCAGTAACCAAGTTTCTATTCAATAGTCCCAAGTCTCATCAACGCATCCAGCACCTAACCCCTAACAATCACATCCGAAATTCTTAAAAAGACAACAGCCGTGCTCTACCACCTAGAACTACAACTGCTTGAACCAGAAGAAATACCACAAAAACACTCATGCCTCCAATAACATACCAGCAGGAAGTTATCGACCAGCAGAGTATTATTTGCGTCAAGCCTCTTATTGAAGAAATCCGCCGCTGCTTTTAAGTTAGACATACAGCTAGCTAGCACGGCAGTAGGCACTCCCGCAATCGGCCCACACAGTTTGCGAAATTTGGTAGAGCCATACCCAAAGAAAATGCTTCTCGCAGGTTGCCCGGAGGGGATCTGCTAAGAAGTGAGTGGGACATAGGGATGAGTAATGTTGTTGCAGAGCGTGGACCAAGATATGCGAGTGACGTTATCGAGGTATGAAAGACGTTACGTTTACGACTGTTTGGGATTTGAGGATAATCAGGGTTCGGGGATATGGGCGCTTCATAAAAACTGGAAACAGTTGCTACTGCGTTATGAGAGAAGTGTTGTAAAGGACGTATGAGCCACAGACAAGAAAGTGGTCTGTAGAGACCTGAGCACAAACAATTTTCTTTCTGTGACATGTTTAAAAAGCCTGGCGGGAATGGCGATACTCCCAAATGAGCTGTGCAGATGTCCAGACTTTTCGTCCGTTAATATCTATCCAAGGTCTAGACATGAGCGTGGCGTAGATACACACTGAAGACCACAGGCAAAATCCCTACTTCTTCTCCGTCGCAAACCGGGAATCTTACTAGCTCTGGCGTATCACCATTCCGTAGATCGCTCAATAATCTCACTGTATCGTCCCTTCTCATCCGCAAGGGCAAATTCCCCCCAAAAAATAGCCGAAGCACGTCTATCGCTGTATTGACCACGCGTCACCTCGGGAGGTTCTCAGACTAAGTCATTCCATATAGTCATATTGAATGTTGCTATCCGCTTGAGTGACTGGATTCCCACCGGTTTTGACTTTGCTCAGCATCATGAGCATTGTGTCAAAGGTCTCGCTTTTATTGAGTTCATCAAGTCCGTGAAAAGCTGAGCTGCCTGGCCGAAGAAGTCCTGCAGAAGGGTTTCAGGCGGCTTGAAGCGAGAGACCTGGGATGCAAGATTCTCATCCAGGAGAATGCTTTGTTGAAAGCTTGCTGCCGTCTTCGATAGCGTGGTCGTTGACAATAGAGAAGATGGCACAGTATCGCGCTCCTTTATCGGACTAGGGGGGGAATCGTGAGGGCCGATTTTTCGCCGGTCTAATAAAGATGTCGGTCGATGGTGCATTGAAGGATGTGTGGGACATTGCAGGGGTTTATTAGCAGTGAGTGATGTGTCTAAGGTGCCGGAGTTGCTGTCTTGGGCTGAATCTCGGGTACTTGTATTGGAGGAGCAGGCGCGTGGATATTCGAGTGGACGATGAGCAATGTAGGAACTGTTCCGGATACGCCGGAAGTGCATTTTTGGCAGGAGGATTATCCGTTTTTGATTAGGCGGAAGATCGCGGAGTGGATGGGATTCTTGATGATGGGAACCAGTGCACAGGGAGTTAGTGAGGTGTAAGGACTGTCGGTGTGGATGGCATCTGCTATTGCATAAACTTGTCGGCTTGAATTGCAATAAGACATCGCTCTATGCAGCTGGGTTTTGCAATCGACTATGACGCTACCATATTAGAGATCTGCCATAGGTCAGTCGGAAAGAACCGCTCTGTACATAGACGCATTTGTCCCCTCCTAGAGGGAGAGGAAATAGCTACCGCTCTAGCAGGGTGGATATAGATTTCTAAATGACCGATTTCGGAGTTGAATTATTCTAGTTGTACGACACCTAAGAGTTCCCCTTGTCCCTGATAGGTCCAGGTACCTTTCCGACTAAGATTTTTCTTGCCTACTCTTTCTTGATAGCGTCCAGCTTCAATATAACCAAAGACGTCGCTCCTACTTGGTGTAAACGTTCCAATGCCGTCTCAAAGGCACCTTTGAAATCTTCCTTGTGCATTGCCTGGTCACCCGATTGAATTATTAGTGTGCGCCTCAACGTGGTATCATCGGTGTGAACCTACCTCCATGCTTTCCCAACCCAAGACCCCAAGATATAGTTCCTCTTCCAGATTTACACTAGCACCATGAGTGAACCCCTTGGCCTCACCTCCAATGTCCTTGGCAAGGCCACTCCAGACTTTTCCTGCAGCTTCCCTGTTACCAGGATCCTTGATAATTGTTCGTACTATTACAGTCAAAGGTGCTATGGCACTACTGGCAGGACTGGCATCGGTTTCGAATAGTTGGATCGTCGGAGGCCCGGCCATGAAAGCCTTACTTGCTCCGATCATCGACTGGAGCTCGGAAGAGACAAGGAAGGCATCAAAATCGGACTTGGCGTGCCATTCTAGAGTCACAAGTTAGCAGTGCCGTGAAAGATGATCAAAGACTTGTTGGCGCCTAGAAGAATGAGATATTTGTGCTCGTTTTGTACGTCTTTGTTGTCTTCGGAGAGGATCCAGCCCTGGTATTGGCTATCAATGCTAGGGCGTGTCGCGAATGCTTGTCTGCCTATGGTGGGCCATGTTTCGTTGAAAACTTTGATACACTCCGGGCTAGTGTTCAACTGAGGAACAAGTATTTCGGTAATCGGCATGGTCTTGGCGATAGTGGAACAGAAAAGCTCCAAAGCAATCACGGAGAGCGACAGCGAAGTCGAGTGTCTCAAAAAGGTGTAAATGCCGAAACTTGAGATGAAGAGGTAACGTAAGCAACCCTCTGACTCGACACCATTTGTATAGAAGCGGGCATATCGATAATCTGGTTGGTCAGCAGCAGCATCAGCAAAGCCGGGCTATCGGTACGCGAGGCTGCTCTAGCGATGGATGTTATGCTATCGCGGTGGTACTCTACAGTCCACTAACGAGGAGATGTACTTCGCTGCTGAAGTGCTGATGAGCATCCTGAGCTGGGACTGTTCAATGGTTGTGACAACCCATCGATCGTTGGAAGAGCATGAAGTGGGTGTTCAGCCGTAGTCAACCGGTAGAAGTTGTAAACGCATCCCCGGCGACTTAGTCTGACCGAATAGAGCTAACCTAAAGGGGTCAAGCTCTGAAGTCAGCTACTATTCTATGTACTTGCAACAGAGATCACCTTTTATCACCCTACACTTTTGACTCCTACTTGATTATCAACAGCAAGGAGAAAGGGAGAAGTAAAGTATCGAATTTGACTTGCGAGAAGGCTTTGATCTGGGCATCGTTGAAAATTGTGGGATTTACTTCACTCGCTTCAAGGTCTTTGACATCGTAAAGTAATCTACTACTCGTACCACGGGAACTGAATCCTGCTCTGTCCTGATAGTCATGGCAATCGTTTTCAACTCGGTTTGGACTTCAAATCTACAGGGCCGTTCGTCAATGGTCTTTTCAGTCATGCTAGCGCGAGCTACGAAGTGTTTCTTTTGGGTTGTCGCTTGTTGCACATAAG